>Ga0209427_10004644_pt1 | contig 15838 bp, 20 predicted proteins | sample DeeMarSWOR136_30_FD_187465 | JGI IMG/M metagenome (GOLD analysis project Ga0209427, IMG submission 187465) | Marine sediment microbial communities from White Oak River estuary, North Carolina - WOR-1-36_30 (SPAdes) (version 2) | ecosystem: Environmental > Aquatic > Marine > Intertidal zone >...
CCCCAATTCACGAACAGGTCGAGCAACTGGTAGACGTTGCCGCAGGAGTGGATAACGATCTTTAGGCCGCGTTTGTGCGCCGTGTCCGTGATGCGCCTCAGGCTCGGCCCAAAGAACGCGTCGAGAACACGTGGTGAGGTCTGCGGGCCGCTCTTGTAGCCCATATCGTCGGCATAGACAAAGCCGGGCAGCCCTGCGTCGGCAACGGCGTCAACCGCCGCCAGGTAGAGCCTCTCATAGGACTTGACCATACGCCGCACAAAGTCAGGGTTGCGGCGCAGCGCCACGGCAAAGGCCGGCAGGCCCATCACCTGCGAGGCGTTCTCCCACAGGCCGCACAACAGGCTGCCCATCAAGTAGATGCGGTCGCCGTAGCGACGCTGCAGGTCGGCGTAAACGCGGCGCAAGTTTCTGTGAAGCTTGTCAGGGTCAGGGTGGGACCAGGCATCCCACAGTTGCGGAGTGGTCAGCAATCCCTCACGATACATGGGCGTGTCCACGTTGCCGTCAGGGTCGGCGACAAAGTCCTCATCTCAGCCATGGACCCCATAACTGGCGCAGTTGAGCGAATTGGCTGGCTAGCAGTCAACGTCAACGCGAATGACGTAGCCACTTTTGGCGTTGCGCCCGCCTTCTTGTTCTCATGCATACTGCTTCCGGAGAACGCGGATAGAAAACTCGTGGATGCCATAAGCGTTCAGATGAACGAGGCAGCTAAAAACTTGGGCATTGCCATAGTGGGTGGACACTGCGAATCCACGCTTGGCTTAGCAAATCCCATAGTAGTATGCTGCATAATGGGCATGACGGAAAAAGATTGTTACTTGACAGCAGGTGGCGCTAAACCCGGCGACAAGCTCATCCTGACCAAGAGCGCAGGCATCGAAGGCACCGCAATATTGGCGACTGACAAAGAGAAAGAACTCCAAAAAACAATAAAAATCGCGGTGCTGGAAAAAGCTAAAAACTTCTGGAACCAAATAAGTGTTGTAAAAGACGCTCTAATCGCTTGCCGAACAAGCAACGTCCACGCCATGCACGACCCTACTGAAGGTGGTGTAGCTGGTGGAATCCACGAAATGGCAGACGCTTCAAATGTAGGAGTGAAAGTTTTCGAAGAAGCAATTCCGGTTCAGCCTGAAACTGCTGAGATATGCAATTACTTTGGAATCGACCCTTTACAGCTGATTGGATCAGGTGCGCTAATAATTTCAGCGGAAGCAAAAAGCGCAAGCAAGATTGTAGGCGCTTTGAAGCGTGAATGGATTCAGGCATCGGTTATAGGCGAGTTCACTGAAAATAAGAAACAACGAGTTTTGACGCAAAAAGACTTTGTTGAAAAACCTTTGCCGCGTCCGCTATCTGATCATCTTTGGACCGCGCTGAAGCTATAAAAAGCCTTTGACTCCTTGAACGGCAAGTTGGATGAACCAGTGAAGCATGAAAACTGGATAGAAGAACATATACTCATACATATGAGAATAAACAAGTCCGCATCTGAATTCTACAATAGCCTGAGAAACGCCATTCTGTAATTTCCAATTTCCTGGTGCTTTGAAATGCGAGCAATAAAAGTCGTCACCGACAACTATTTTGTACCCTTTCTTTTTAATCCAGTTAATTATATATGCGTCTTCGTAGGCGTGTAGCTGTTCTGGAATTTTGATGCCTTCCACAGCTTCACGTCTAATAAGGGTGTCATGCATTCCGCCTCTTAGGCTGAAGCATTGTCTGGCAATAAGATTCTGAAGTTTGATAATCCGTTTGTCTTTCATGTTCGGTATGACATCAATATTTACGCCCCAAACGGCTCCGACACCGCTTTTCATGTTTTTTTCGGCTTTACTAAACCAGTTTTGGCTGAGTATGACGTCGCTGTCAACAAACATAAACCAGTCAGTACTCACTTGTCTCATTCCCTTGTCTCGTGCTCTGGCTCTGGAACCGGGTACGTTGAGGACCGTAACGTTTCCATGCGCTTCACGGATTTTGTCTATGATTTTCAAGGTGCGGTCAGTTGAAAAACCGTCAACGACTATCAAATTTTTGACAGGCACGTTTTCATAAACTGAGGCTAAGCATTTGTCAAGTATATGTTCACTATTCTTCGTAAGCACTATTACATCTATTGGCTGCATTGATGCACTCCTTTCAATCTTCTCAACGCCTATCGCCTTGATAAATGTTAATGTATAGAACCGATTGAAAATAAGAATTATCCAATTCTAAAATAGAATGTGGGTTTTTTCTGATAACTAACAGCGAGGAAACTAAAAATTTCCGTTCCGTATGTTATTGCTGAAGAATTGATAAAACGAATACGCTGTGTAGAACCCATAGGCAATGATTAATTTAGCAAACAAAGTTAGTCTGCCAACTCTGATCGAATCTGCTATTATGTTTAAGCTACCACGAATAGTCCAGACGCTATCAGGTCTGTAATGAACGCAGTAAGGAAAGTAGCACGCAGTCAACTTGTATCCTTTCTGAGTTATCCAGTCCTTGATGTAAGCGTCTTCGAAAACATGGAGAATCTTGGGAATTTTTATGTCTTTAACCAGTTCTGTTCGAATAAGCGTATCATGAGTTCCACCTCGAAGGTCAAATATCTTGCGCGTTACAAGCAAGAAAACCTTAAGAATTGCTGGATTCTGAATTGTAGACCAGACTTCAATTCCCCAGATCGCGCCAACGTTTTGACCTAAGTATTTTTTAGCTCTTTTGAACCAGTCCCTGCAAAGAACAGCATCACTATCGACGAACATGAACCATTCGGTTTTAACTTGGTTTATTCCTTTTTGTCTGGCTGTAGCTCGATTTCCTTTGTCTTGCATCATCAAGACGTTTTTATGTTCCTTCTGAAATTCATGCACTATTTGCAATGTCTTGTCTGTCGAAAATCCATCGACAACTATTAATCGGTTGACTGGAACATTTTTATAAATAGACTTCAGGCATTGCCTAAGCATACGTTCACTGTTTTTTGTAATTACAACGACGTCTACGTCCATAGGCAATATTCAAATGGTATCACTTAATTAATATTCTTAATGAAGCTCTTAACTGCTTCTTTAGAGGCAAGCTTGCTTCTCTTTACATGTGCTTGGATTCGCCATGTTTCGCCTTATGACTTATATACATGTGAACTAAGTCTATAAAAACACCCATGATCTAGCGCACACGGTGCTTAATATTTGACTATGAATTTGCGAAAAGCTTCAAGAATAGCGATCAACGCGCTCACTCCTAATAGACCTCATCATGCTCAGTGGCTGATCACGAGGAAATGCAATTACCGTTGCAGAGGCTGCAATGTCTGGAAAGAACAAGATGAGAGAGAACTATCCACTGAAGAGATAAAACAAGGACTAGATATACTCAAAGACATTGGCATCGTAGAAATTGTTCTATCCGGAGGAGATCCACTTTTAAGAGAAGATGCACCCGAAATAATTGAATACGCTTCAAACCTTTTCATAACAACAGTTTACGATAACGGTAGCATGGCCGCGAAAAGAATTGAGGCTTTGCGAAACGTGGATTTTGTGGCTATTTCAATAGACAGCTTAGACGAAGCTAAAAATGATTATATAAAAGCTGTTCCAGGTGCTTGGAAGAAAGCCATGCGAGCCGTGGAAACGCTGCACAGAGAAGGAATAAGCGTTAGTGTAACACCTACTATTTCGCAGCAAAATCTTTACGAAATCGTGGATATCACAAACTACTTCACAAAAAAAGGAATCCCGGTTTGGTACTGCCTTTATTCTTTCGATCAAACAGGAGACGTAAACCAACTTTTTAGAATAGGCAAAGCAAATGATAAGTTCATCATAAGGGACAAAAAGGCAATGGTTAAGCTTTGCGACACTTTAATCGAGATGAAAAAGAAAAACAACAAAATCTTTATGACGACCAAGCTCTTAAAGGTGCTGAGAACATTATTTCTAGAAGGCAAGAGAATGTGGAAGTGCCAGGCACTTAATAACTTTCTAGTCATAGACCATCTAGGCAGAATCGCCGGCTGCCACAGCCATACTTTTGCAGGTTCCGTGTTTGATTTGCCCAAAATTTGGAAGAGTGAAAAATTCGATCTGCTACGTCAAACCTACAATGAATGCACACAATGCTCATACCTATGTTACATTTTTTATTCGCTTTACGGCAGCCCGTTCGGAAACCTCGCGCTAGCCAAGGAACAATGGAAAAACGCTAAGCTTTTCTTTGAGAAAAAGCACTAAATTTTCAAGTTCTGCAAATCTACAATAATCTTCGCAATTTTCTGTATCCGCGAACTGTGAACTTTTACGCGCTATGGTTTCTAGTACAGAGTGCAGCTCCGCGGAGAAATATCATGAAGTTAAATTGGAGCTTTAAAATTACTCGAATTCCTTTGCCTCACTTTCAAGCTAAATCGAAGAATTAATTGTTAATCTTCACTATTAAAAACAATATTGTTCATTACCATGCAGAGAACTTGAAAAACTTCTCCAGCGTTCAAATTGTCAGTGTCCAAAACCAGATTGAAAGGCTCGAAGTTCTCGCCTAATGTAAAACCGTAAAGCTTCTTATAAATGGCTTTTGTTCGCGCTTCTTTTTCTTTCAAAACACGCAAGGCTTCTTTCACAGTAATGCGATCTCTCCTAGCGATTCGTTCTGCGCGTTTCTTTATTGAAGCAATCAGCCATATTTTAAAGCCTGTCTTCAGCAGCCAAGGCATTGTCCAACTGTCTAAAAGAACACTTCCTTCCTTCGCATATTCAAGAAGTTTTTCGTCGACTTTCTTGTCGAATTTAAGATTTTTTTCTCTTTGCATTAAAAAGCGGAGACCTTCTGGGCTTTCCCACCATCCGCGGTTGGAAGAATCGTATCCTTCCGCTGCCGCCAGTGCTTTTAGAGCATCTCCTCCTGAATAGTAATGCAGTTGGTATTTTTTTGCAAGTTTCTTAGCCAATGTGCTTTTTCCAGTTCCAGCCATTCCGGATATGCATACAACTAATTTTTTTTCAGGAGCGCTTTTCCCCTTTTTGTTTCTGGTCATAGCGCTCAACCATGCATTTTTACGCTACAGGTGTTACGCCCATTATGCGAGAAGCAAGAGTTCCGGAGAAGAACGAGCAGAGCATATACCAATATATCACAGGTAAGCCCGTTGACATTAAGGCTCCTGGCGCGATTCCAGGGAACATCGCTACGGCGTTTCCCCCGAAAGTAGGGATCAAAAAGAACCACCAGATAACTATGTAGCTCATAGAAATCGGGAACTGTAACAATGTAGGCTTCATCATCTTATTTTGCATGTTTCTCATCTGCGACTCTTTCCTTTTCAGTTTCTCGATGCGCTTTGTGTCGTTAGCGCGCATGGCTTTCATCAGCTGAGACTGATATTCAGACGTTTCCTTTTTCATTACTTTGTATTCTTCCCATCCGCACATTCGGGTAATCAACAAGCGATTAATACCCATGCTGAGGAAAGATATAGCAAATGCGACGAGCATTACTACAATTGTGGCTAACGGAATAGCTGTAATGTCTATCATCTTATTTCTCCTTTGCAGTGCTTATTTGTTTTCTTGTTAATAATCATTTTCGCTATTTTTGATAGATATGAAGTTATTAGGAAGGTTTTCAATTTACAGAAGTTGGAAAATTTGTAACTAATCATCTAAGTTTGACAAAACTTCGATAATCTTAGCCAGCTGTTCCACTATGGCAGGATCAAATTTTTTGTTGTTTTCCAAGTTCTTAATGGGAGGTTTTCCCATACGGAATCAGTAGCTCATAAAGGTTATAGCTGTTCTTGTTGCCAAAGCTTCGAACTTCGAAGTGATAAAATGGAATCATAGCGTTTTTTTAACATTTAAATTTAATTTTTCTGCGTATTTCTGAATCAAAATTGAAATATTTGATGCATGTCACAGTAAATTTCTTCTCTATCTCAGTTCAAACCTGTATAGGTTGGCAGTTAAGGATTGTTTTTGAGTGATACGCCAGCAAAACATTTTTACCAAGAATAGCACTTCTGTTTATTGTGTTTCATAAATGAGTCCTGTTTTAAATTTGAAAGAGATAATTGTCGAAGCGTTAAATGCTTTAGGTGGTTCTGGCTCAGTATCTGAGGTGAAACATTATCTCAAGTTGAGGTACGGAAGAGAATGGAAGCATATTGAAACTGTCATGGCCGATCTATCTACAGAAACTACGTCTTCTTTTTTCCTTCCAGAAGACAGAGTGCTGAGGAGAATTGGACAGGGCAAATATGCTCTGAAAAGCAAAGTAATTTCTGAACCCTCAGAGACAAATGCAGATAGCTCAAGCAAATTAACTTCGGAAATTGCGATCGAAAGGAAGGTATTTAGTTATAAAGAAGCGGAAAAGATACTTAAGAGGAAAGGACAACTTTCGATTATTCTAGAGGCTGCTTCTTTAACCGACTTGTCATCAAAGGAAGATCATAAAAAAGTACAGCACTTTCTGCATAAGAACCGATGGGACATTGAAGTGTCATTATTTCCAGTAATCACCTACAAACTTGATGCTTTCAAAGAGAAAACAGGAATCGAAATTAAACGGTCTTTGACTGACGCGGTTCATAGTTCGCTATTCCGATGTCTTTGGGCTCATGCCAACAAACAATTGGATTTACTCGTTTTCATAGTTCCAACATACAAGGAACCCAAATTTGAGCTCATAAAACGAGACTTACAAAAATTCGGGGAAATCATACCATACCCAGTTTACCTTGTAGGCGCAACCCAAGCTCTGCCATGACAAAACACTGAAAATTCGGCCAAGTGGAGTGTGCCAATTGTATTTTATCAAGTTTAGATTAAAAGCTTGGCATATTTGTAGCAAATTTTCACTTTGGCTTTTGAAAAACTAATTTCAAGAAAATCAAGAAAGCTTGGACAACCACAGATTTTGAAAGAAAAGAAGGGGAGGGAAAGAGTATATTTTGAAGTTTGATGCGTATACTGGAAATAACGTGTTTGATAGCAATGCACTTATTACTATTTGCGTAAACTTGAGACCTTGGCAACCAGCTTCGTATTTAAGTAAATTCCTGTTTTGTTGAAGCTTTACTATTTATAGGAGACTTGACTCTTTTCCCTCAATTAATTATAGGTTAGAAAAATATTTAAGAATTATGCAATATGGGCACAGTAACGTTTTCCTTTTTTTCTTACAATCTTGAGAATTAAAAAAATTACCTCTTAAGAGAGAACTTTCGTTGTTAGAGATGAATGAAACAAAAAGAGTAAGGGAACTGTGACTAATATCACAAATTAACACGAGATAATGATGAAGAATAACAGTAGCGAAATAGTCAATGTCTTAAGAGAATAAGAATTTGGTGAGTGTGTTGAGGGATCAGTACCTTACAATTGGCTTCGGTGCAAGAGCTGCACATTAATATCCACTTTGCGTCTGTGAAAGACGCTCTAGCATATCTTGTTCCGACCGCTTTTGATAACTGCAAAGCAAAAGAAGACAAGAAAAACTCTAATTTAAGGACCTTATTAAAGGCCAAACATTTTATTAAGCTGCTGGAATTCTCAGAGAAAGTTATGGTCAAACCAAAATAATGAAGCTATGAGATACTCCTTCTCAAGGCTATTCTTAAGGGTGTAGGCAGGTGCGATTTTAGGACTTCAGCAATTGTCGCGGAAATCAATGCTATTGTAAGCCAAAGTATAAATGTTGCCAATTCACCTTGCTCAAAGATTATTGTGTGAAGTGATATGATTACTATAATATCGGAAAAATAATGAACAATTGCAGAAGATTCTCTTACGAATCCAACCAATTCCCTTGTCACATTCAAAAAGCATTTTATCATATAGACGAAAGTCTTTATTTCTATATATAAAAGAACTTGAACAAAAACTTGTCCTCAAGACAGTCTTTTAATTTAGGACATTCTGATCTTTGTATTTTTTATGTTTCTTCCTCTTGCTCTTCACTAATCCTATGCTATCCTGATATTTACCTTTGTAAGGGTTACTAACAGGTTCTCCAGTCTTGTGAAATATAACTTGGATTAGAGGTTCGTTTTTATCTATGTGGACAGCTGATTCGCCTGAGTTGAAAAGGGATAAAGTTAGTTTACCTCTGAAACCGGGGTCGATTACTGCAAATCCGCCAATAAGTGCTTCTCTGCATAGGGAGGATTTTAGGTAAATTGTCCCTAAAACATCAGCGGGTATCTCAAGATATTCTGCAGTGACTATCAACTTTTGTTGTTTTGGATATAAAGCGCAAGCAATTCCAGACGAGAAATCGTATCCTGCTGGTGTTAACCTGTCTTTTGAGAATGGTTTTATGACCATTTTTTTGTTGACAAGTAAGAATAGGATCTCGTTATCAGATAGTATAGTCAGTCAATTTCACCTATTATTCTAAACTCTAATTTCTCTGAGGCTGAATTATTTTCTTCTTTAAGCTTTTGAGCTGCTAAAGGCTAATTACTTTTTCTATTACATCACTTGATTCTTCTTGTTTTTTCGAAAGAGGTCATGCCCCGTAAACGAGAACTCGAACCTTTTTCAAACAGCCACTTCGTGGTATTGTGACTCCTATTTGAACTTATTTATGTGCGGAGATAGACAAAAAAAAATTACACAAAATAGACATAAATGATCTGCAGGAAAAACTTCTGTGGCTTGCGATACATTTTAAAGTTACGTTGGAAATGCCATTGTATCTAGGAGACGCAAATTTGAGCATGAAGTGGAGGAGAAGCCGGAAACAGTTAAAGTGGTTAGACTTAACTGGCGATAAGAGTCGCTCTAAAATCTTCCGTTTTGCCGCTTTGCGGGCTACCAAGAGAATTTATCCGCTCTATTATCGCTCTTCAAAGGATTGCGGAAAGAGAAAATGGAAGAGTCCAAAGCCACTAATCGATATATTTCAAGAGAAGAACGGGATCACCATAGTCGCCGAAATCGCAGGCTTTAATAAGGAAACCCTAAAAATAAATGTGAAAGATCAGAAGCTAACACTATCTGCAAAAGCCAAAGACCGCAGATACTATAAAAGCTTGGATCTACCCAAAGTGGTAGTTCCAAACGCTGTCCACACAACCTACAAAAACGGCGTTCTGGAAATCAAACTCAAGAAAGCACCAAAAGAATTAGCAATAAACAAAAAGAGCTGGAAGGAAAATGCCCCATAAAGAAAGAAAAACCAGAAAAATGCGTGGCAGCAGAACACACGGCTACGGCAGAATAGGTCAACATAGAGATGCAGGGTCAAAAGGACATCGAAAAGTTGGACGCCATAAACACCTGTGGAGCTATGTAGTAACTCATGAACCTGACTATTTCGGCAAAAAAGGTTTTACTTCGCCGCAAAGTATTAAACGTAAAGAAAGAACCATCAACATCACGCAGCTCAGCGGATTACCGGTCGAAAACGGCACAGTGCATATAAACTTGACAAACATGGGTTACACAAAACTCCTCGGCACCGGCAAAATAGACAAACCCCTCACAATTACCGTATCTGCATGTTCAAAAATTGCAGCAGAAAAAATAAAAAAAGCCGGCGGAGAAATCCTAACCGAGCCTGAGGAACACGGAGAGTAACATTGATCGATGGCGGGAAGATTCCTAAGCCTTTTTAAACCTCTTGCAAGAGTATTACCCGAAATCAAAGTTCCCGAACGCAAAGTCGGGTTTAACGAAAAAATCTTCTGGACAGCAATAGTTCTCATTGTCTACTTAGTCATGTCCGAAATTCCGCTCTACGGAATCTCCCCTGATATTCAAGATCAATTTGGCCAATTAAGAGTTATTTTTGCTTCAAACCGTGGCACCCTTATGGAACTCGGCATAGGCCCAATAGTCACAGCAGGATTAATACTGCAGCTGCTGGTTGGCTCTGCAATCATACAAGCTGACATGTCCGATCCTCAAGACAGAGGTTTGTTTACTGTAGCAAGCAAGTTCTTCTCCATACTTCTTACTGGAATCCAAGCATCGGCTTACATAATAAGCGGGATGTACGGTTCCATTGCAGGACCTACAACAATAGTCATATTCTTACAACTTATAGGCGCCGGAATAATCGTAATGTTGCTGGATGAACTTGTTCAGAAAGGTTGGGGTCTAGGCAGCGGAATCAGCCTGTTTATTATGGCTGGTGTTGCACAAAACATTCTCTGGCAGACGTTCAATCCAGGTGCAGGTCTGTTCGTTGGGTCGCTTGACAACCTCTTGCGTGGCGGACAGACTTTGACGCAATGGATAATTGGCGTAGGCTCTTATCCGTCTTTAATTGGGTTCTTGGCAACGATTGGCACGTTTCTGGTGATAATTTACTTAGAAGGCGTAAGGGTTGAGCTTCCAATGACATACGCGGGTTACAAGGGATTCCGCAGTCGTTATCCGATCAAGCTTTTATATGTTTCTAACCTTCCAGTCATTTTCGCGTCTGCGCTTTTTGCTAACGTCTACTTCTTTTCCCAGCTTATTTGGAGCACTCAAGGGCGACCAGCTCCAGGCCAAAACTTTCTACTAGACATAATTGGCCAATACAACACGACGAATAATCAGCCTGTTGGCGGTTTGGCGTATTTTGTTACTCCACCAAATAACATCACGAGTGTAGCAGCTGAACCAATCCGAGCCTCTGTCTACCTTGGCATTCTGGTGGTTTTCTGCGCAATTTTCTCGCTTATCTGGCTAGAAGTTGGCGGTCTTGGACCGGACAAAGTTGCCAAACAGCTCATGGATTCAGGCATGCAGATCCCAGGCTACAGGCGTTCGGGAAGACCCATACAGGCGATTCTTAAGCGGTATATCCCTGTGGTAACTATTCTCGGCGGAATAATTGTGGGTTTGATAGCTGGAATTGCTGACTTCTTGGGCGTTTTTGGCACAGGAACAGGCATTCTACTTTCGGTTGGCATAATCTACCAGTATTATGAGCTATTAATGCGTGAAAGAGCGGCTGAAATGTTCCCAGCCTTTAGAAGAATCCTAGGTGAATAGTCGAAACTCTACTTTTTTGGTTTATGCTCCACTCTATCTATAAGTTGGATGCTGGTAAGAACAGAAGTAGGTTAACTGGGATTTTGTGCACGGGAGGGGTTTTGGAGATTGATTTTGTGTCAGTTTAATTATTGTATAGCGGATTTTGTGGCTCTTCTTTGATAGAGTAACGGCAACCCCACGAAGGGCAGCGACATGGCCCAGAGATCTAGGTTGTGACCCATTATCCAAGCGTACCATGTGCCCCAACCGCCTACGCTTCCGAGGAAAATCCACATGACATAATTCAGGCTAAAGTACAGTCCGATAAGCGTTATGATGGCGCCTATTATGTGTAGATTAAGCTTTGACAAGGATTCGGTTCCTATGGATTTTTTGGAGAAATACGCCGCATAAATCGCTATGAGGAGCAAGCCGCCCGTTGTGAAGAAAAAACTGAACAGGTTAGATGGATGGAGAAGAAAGGCTGTTCCTTTTTCGATTATTGCGGCTATATAGTTGCCTGTGTTGTTGAGCCAGAAAACGAAAGCATAAAAGGTTCCTGCTATCAATCCCCACTTTATTGAGTTCTTCGCAGGTTTATTTGGGCTCAATTCTAAAAATAACTTGAGCAAAACAGCGGTAAGACCAAATGATTGTACTAAGCATGGCAAGGTATTCTCAATAAATACCACGATCATGCCATTAAAAACTGCGGAGAGATCTGCAAGCCCGACTGCTCCTAAAACCCCAGACATGAAGAAACTCAGGAACCAGTAGCAAGCTTCAAATAACACAATAAGTCTGAGTGCCATCAAAGCTTCTGGCTGCGAAAGGTCTTTTTTGAAAATGTAGAAAAGAATAGTGACTACGGCAATGAACCCAGCTGCCGTCCTGAAACCGAGACCAATGCATTGAGGTACATCTGTTACCAGAATAAAGAAATTCTCGAGCGGACCACGATTGATTACTCCGTTAGCGAACTCATAGAGCATGTAAGAAAACCATGAAAAAGAGACAAAAAGAAGGCCAACCCTGAGCGGCCAATACCTGTTTACAGCCGTCATTTCAGTCCGCATCCTCTTGAGAATTATAGTTTCGCCGACTTTCAATATATTACACTTGCGGTGAGTTTATTTCCAATTTCTTTCGAGAATCAGTCTTATAAAGAAACATAGTAATAATAATGCAACAGTTTAACAGAGAGGTTAGCTCATTTGAAAATTAACCAATTAGTTATGCTTGTGTTTCTGGTGCAAGGAGCAGGGGCGATATTTTACACAGTTTTTTTGGCATCTTATGCGCTTGCTCTTCCCTCGAACGAAGTTCTCCATCATCTGCCCGTTTTTAAAATTCCCATCTCAATATTTGGGGCATTATTCATACTGTCAACAATCGTTTTATTGATACTCTCTTTCATAATAAAACCTGAAAAGCAAGCCTAAAAGGTCAGTTTGCTTGAACAACATAATTGAAAAGTCATTTAGAAATGTACATTGAAAAATGTAAAAACACAAGCAGCCTACTTTTGCGCTTGGTGATGTTTTTATAAAACAAAAGATTTACTGGGAGAATAAAAAAAGAACTTCACTGCTTGGTTTTGTGAATTTGATAAGAAATCCATTTATTTAAAGAAATTGAAAGTTTTTCCTTTAAAGGAACAAACGAGCAAATGGGTAGATTTTGCATCTGTCCTTTTCTTTGGTCGCATCTGCAAGGAGGTGGAAAGTCATGCGTTGTGTATTAACAAAGATTTTATTAACGAAACAGTCCTTGGGTTTTTGTAGTCAATTGATGATAAACAAAAGGTTAGGAATGGGCACTGCAGAGTAAAACAACTTCTTTATGATTTTTACTCCGATAATTCTGAATAATCAGCAGCTCAAAACTTACTATAGTTCTGCATTTACAGGTATGCTCTTATGCAAGCCAACACAGGAATTTGCTTACACCATTCGCTTTATTATGTCTGTGATTCTTTCGCCTCGGTAGCCGGCTTCGCCACCTGCAGTAAAGCTCTTCTTGGTTTTCCCCTTAAACCCTTTGCTCGGTGGACGCAATTTAAAAACAGGCTGCACGTTCGGGAGCTTCTGGTACTCCGCTTTGCAGCTTGCTATGGCGTCGGCGAGCGAGTCTATTGACTTGAAACCCAGCTTATCGACAGATTCATCCGTGAGTTTCTTGCCTCCAGCAAGTCTTCCTCGTTCTTTCAACATCAGTGCCACAGTCTCTTTTGACACTTCACCCCACGTGACGTAGTTCTGCACTCGGTACAACATACCCTTATATGAAGGACGATTATCAATGAGCACTGCGTTGTTAGTTCTGGTTAAACGAAGCAGTTGAAGGGTTTCTCTGACTTCACGTTGTGCGCTGATTGTTCCTCTAACCTTCACCACAGCAAAACACTTGCATTCTTTAGCTTTTCCAGTCAACTATCTCACCCAGTCCGCCTGAGTAACTAAGCCATAGGTTTTTCTTAACCCATCAAAAATTGCACATGCGTACGACGGAACGGTTCTCGTAGAACCCCGGCTTCTAACCCACAAGTCCTTCACGCCGGCCAAACCAAAAATTACCTTTGCGACTTCGCTAGCCACAAGCCCTAAGCCTCTTGGACCTGGAACGATAACCACGCGCACGCCTCCACACTTGCCCTCAACTTGAAACGGCACGGAGTGAGGCCTTCCACAACCGCACTCCCAGCTTCCACATCCACGCTTAACGGGAACAATATTCAAACGCGCTGCAGCCGATGCTTTCTCAATCGCATTCCGGACCTGACTAGCCTTTCCAGAACCCAAGCCTATGTAACCATCCCTGTTACCCACAGCCACGATAGCCTTAAACCTGGATTTTTCACCTGCGTCCGTCTGTTTCTGAACCAAATTTACGTTGATAACTTCTTCTTGAAGATCGGGAAGTAATGCGTCAACAATCTGAGGTTCAGAGATTTTCAAGCCGCTCAAGAAAACCTCTTCAATAGACGTTACCTTGCCCTCTTGAATCATTTTTCCTAAACGGGTCTTAGGAATCCATTCCTCTAAATCTTCTGACCCTCTTCCTCTATTCCTGTAACTCATGCTTTCTTGTCACCTTTTTTCTCAAATGAACCAACAATTTCAGCCTTGACCTTCGCGAAATGTTCAGGAAGCTTCTCAGGAACAAGTTTTTGCTCCAAATACCTAGAGAACTTGGCAGAGTAAACTTCAGAGTCACTAACTAGGCTCTTTCCATACACAGCTATATGCTTTCCTTCCGAACGCTCCTTAACGATTTTCTCATCATCGTGAGGAACAGCAACATCGGCATCCAAGACTCCGCCTAAAGCGGCAAAAACCTTAGAACCTTTCGTCGGCGAAACCAACCCTATGTCCAGAATAGCCTCTGACAAACCTTTGGCTTTAGCTTTTAACCCGCAAAGCAGCCCAGTAAGATAGGCTGCTGGGACATTGCCTGTCGGAGCCTTCCAACCATACTTTTTCAACTCTCTGCTGTGCGCTGCAGCCAAAACCTCATCACCTTGTGGCTTTGCAACAATTATCTGAACAGCAACATTTTTGGCGGTGCTACGAGGAACAAACCTGGGTTTACCAGAAAGAACGAGAGCTTTTCGCGCCTGATAATCGGTCTTTCCTTCCCTTCTCCGCCTAAGCGGAACGCGATACGTAGAACCACGTGCCATTAACGTTTCCTCCAAAAATCATTAGCTTTCAAGTAACGCTCCAAGTCAGCAACCGATTCGAATTTGCCACTGCCAGCAATCTGGTATACCTTTCTATAAGTGGATTCCGTGATAACCCTACTTGCCTTCAACTCTCGAAGCTTCTTCCTTAAAGAGCGAATCTGGCTCATCCACGCCTCTTTCTTGGAAACTTTTGCGTGTGGAGAACCTGTTCGACTACCTGACCCTTTACGTCGACCAACCCGCTTCTTTCTCCGAACTACCTTTGCTCGAGACCTGCTCACACCTTTTTCAGGTAAAGATAGAATGACCTTCTCATGAATTAGTTTCCTAATCTCTTCTCGCGTTATGGCTGCCTCAACATCATCCGTTCTTTCAGGATCAATCCAAACCCGGTTCTGCCCGACCTTCAATATCTGCGCTGCCAAACGCCTTTGACTGCTTAGATTGGTCATTGTTTTTCAGCTCCCTTCTTCAGTGTCTTCTTCGGCCGCTCCGCTCTGGCTTGTGACCTCTGCTCCTTTTTGGAAACCTTAGCGCCTCCACTCCATCTGCGCTTTGGTTTCTCCTCTTTCTCCTTGGGTTCCTTCTCTTTCTCTGCTTGCTTCGCCTTTTCTTCCTCAAGAGAAGCAGCTTCTTTCTCAACCGGCTCCGGAACCAGCTGAACGTTAAGAACAAAAATCTCGCGTTTTTTGGCTTCAGCTATAATCTCCACACGTTTTCTCTTGCCAACCCTATGAGCGATCCGCGCGGCCTCAGTATCTGGATCAATACGGGAAATTTCCTGCACGTTATGCACCAAAACTTCTTTAAAACCAGATGGGTGAAGCCCTCGAGTTGCTTTAGATCCTTTATAGCCAACGCTAACTGCCGGTGGCCAACCCTTGATCTTCCGGCGCACCTTGTTATCCAATCCACGAGGCTTACGCCAGCTTTCCTTTAACTTCACGTAACGCCAGCTTTCTGGCCTGACGAAATCGGGCTTTTTCTTTTTAGCACGTTTTCTAGCTTTCAGTGCTTTTTGAAGTGTGGAGGCCTTTCTTTCCGCCATTAAGCCATTCCTTCCTTTCGTTCATAAACGTATATGCCGTCCAAGAAAACGCGCGGGTCCTTCTTTTTCACTTTTGTGGCTTGCTCGATGTTTGCGGCGGTTTGGCTAACATCCTCCAAGTTAATGCCTTCA
>Ga0209427_10004645_pt1 | contig 15835 bp, 16 predicted proteins | sample DeeMarSWOR136_30_FD_187465 | JGI IMG/M metagenome (GOLD analysis project Ga0209427, IMG submission 187465) | Marine sediment microbial communities from White Oak River estuary, North Carolina - WOR-1-36_30 (SPAdes) (version 2) | ecosystem: Environmental > Aquatic > Marine > Intertidal zone >...
GAGAACCGCGTCCGGTCGCGAGCCGTAGGTAATGACCGCCGAGCCGATGTTTATAAGGTAGCAGCGGTTGGAACGGTGCCGGTCGACATCGATGTGGGAGCCGTCGCTGCCGATAACGGTAAAGTCAGCGGGGTTGAGTGGTGCGGGACAGCGTTTATCGAGTCCTTCGACGAGTTCCGCCACGAGCCAGGTGGTACGGCTGGCGGCGATTTTCTTCTTTAATTTCTCAATATTGATAGCGCGGTCATTAAGGGTATCCAGGGCGAACTGAAGGCGCTGCCGGCGTTCTTCTCGGGCGTCCTTGAGTCCGGATATCATGGCAATAACCTGTGATGCTACCTTGGTGAGGTCTAAAGACAACAGTTTTATCTCCTTTTGCCTAGTATAGTGCAACGAAAAAAGCAAGACAAGCGAGGGAAAAAATACGCAGCATCTGCTATACTTTGGGTAAATCGTAAAAGCGGAGTAAGAATGTCCCTCGCCGAAAGAGTAATATCCGGAGACGTCCGGGCCGCCGCACGACTGATAACGCTGCTGGAGGACGGTTCCCCCGAGGCACTGGAGGAGATAGACAAACTCTATCCTAATACCGGGAGAGCATACATCATCGGCGTCACCGGAGCACCGGGTACCGGCAAGAGCACGCTTATCGATAATCTTGTAAGCGGGTTTCGTCATCAGGGTAAGGGCGTGGGTGTTGTTGCCATCGACCCGACCAGCGCCCTCACCAGTGGGGCATTGCTCGGCGACCGCATCCGCATGCAGCGGCACAGCACCGACGACCAGGTGTTTATCCGCAGTCTGGCTACCCGCGGTTGGGCGGGGGGCTTAGCAAGAGCAACGCTGGGTACAGTACGCGTGATGGATGCCTTGGGCAAGGATATCATCATGATAGAGACGGTTGGTTCGGGGCAGGTGGAACTGGATATCTTCCGCGCCGCCGATACTACGCTGGCGGTATTGACGCCCGGCTCGGGCGACGATATCCAGATGATGAAGGCGGGAATACTTGAGGTGGTGGATATCATTGTGGTGAATAAGGCAGACAAAGAAGGCGCCGACTATCTGAAGTCGGACCTTGAAACCATGCTAGCGGCGGCAAAACGGAGCGGCGATAAATGGGTACCGCCGGTCGTCCTGACGGAAGCCACCAGTAATAAAGGCACCGAAGAACTCAATGATGTCATTTTCAAGCACCGCGAATACCTTTTTTCCGGCCGGGGGATGGAAAAACACCGGCGGGAAAGAGTCAGGCTGGAGCTATTGGAGAATATCGAGGGTTTTGTAAAGGACTTTACCAATATTATCAAAACCACTGCGGATTTTGAGATTAGGGTTGACGACATCCTGAAAGGCAGGGCGGTGCCGCGTCAAGCGGCGGAAGAACTCATCAACCTGCTGGCGGAAAGACGACAGAAAGAAAAAGGCTAGTCCAGCAGCGCATCCTCAAGACGTTGTACCAGTGATTTCTCGGCTCCCTGTGCGTAGAGGTAATCAGTTATCGAGCCGTACTCACGCCGGAGCTCAGATAAGAAAAGCTCCATCGACTCCGGGTCGGCTTTCCAGAAATAGTCGGGCAGCGGCGCGACTGCTTTTAACGCTTCGGGATCGCGCGCGATTTGTCGGAGAAGATCCTCCATATAGGGACCAGACAGGGAGTAGTCTTCAATAATATCGGCATCAACTACTCCGATAACACTGAGCAAGACCGCCGCCAGGATACCAGTGCGGTCTTTACCGATGGCACAGTGGAAGACGAGGGGGTGGTTAGCGGATTCGGCGATTAATTCAAGCGCAGCCACGATGCGATTGCCGAATACTTGGTGCCTGACGATATAAAGATAGAATTCTCCCATATTGGTGCATTCTTTGAAGAGCCGTTCATCGTCCTCCCGGTTGGCGCCGACCATAAATGAAACATTATGGTATTTAATACCGGCCTCGGACAGCAGTCCAGTTCCATGTTTTTCTACCTCCACGTTACTGCGAAGGTCGATTACCGAGGTGAGACTTATCTCTACGGTGAGTCGGTCGAAGTCATTCTCGGTCATGCGGTGGAACTCTCCGCTGCGGAAAAGACGCCTCCAGGCGACGGTACGACCATCCCGGGCAGGGTAGCCGCCGATATCGCGGAAGTTGATGATGTTATCGAAATTCAAATGACGGGGATACGAATCAGTCATCCTATATCTCAAACGACCGGCTGGAAAACGGGTCGAGCACTTTCTCCCGCCGAATATTTATCTCCACCGTAAGATTTATTACCCATTGCCACATATTTACCGATAAGCTCCATGGACGCTTTCTGGGGGTCGATTCCTTCAAGGTTACCCATGAGCCAGGGGCCTTCATCAAGTTCCACCATGACGATGGTATAGGGCACCTCGTCCTCGCGTCCCTCGGAGGCGACATTAACCGTGGTGAAGGTGCGGATTTTACCACTGCCTTTCAGTTCAACCACTTCCAGTTCCGAACCGGTGCAATGACGGCAGGCAATCTTGGGGGGCACGGTTATGGTGCCGCAGGCACGGCATTTCAGACCCAGCAGCTTATTCTGTAGGAGGGCTTCGTTATAGTCCTTGAAAATCAGTTTATGCTCCATATTACCAGCCCCTTTCGAGAATCAAATTAACCAGCGTACCGCCGTCGCCGCCGAGGGTGTCGGTCATCCCGGTTTTAGCACCGGGCACCTGGCGCTCCGGTTCCACTTCACCGCGGAGCTGCCTGACGACCTCGTAGACCTGTCCCGCCCCGGTAGCACCGATGGGATGGCCCTTGGACTTGAGCCCGCCGGACGGATTAATGGCGATTTTTCCCCCGATATCAGCCTCGCCCCTTTCCCAGGCTTCGCCGGACGTACCGAAATCAAAGAATCCCAGGCTTTCGGTGGCAATCAGGCTGGCGATACTGAAGCAATCGTGCAGCTCACAGATATCAATATCCGACGGCTTTAAACTGGCCATATCGTAAGCCTGCCGCGAGGATATCTCACGCGCCCGGATACGCGGGAGGTAATCGCTCTGGTTGGAGAGGGTGCCGCAGGACGCCTGCCCGGTACCGGTGATATAAACTGGCTTGCCGGTAAGCTTTTTTGCCGCCTCCTCGGAAGCCAGCACCACGGCGGCGGCACCGTCGGAGAAGGGACAGCAATCGTGGAGGGTCAACGGTGTGCATACCACAAAGCTGCCGAGAACTTTTTCGACGGTCATGTCGGCGTTCTTGCCGTAGAACTGCGCCTTGGGATTGGTACTGCCGTGTTGATACGACTGGATGGATACCCGGGCCATCTGCTCGCGAAGTTTTTGCAGGGGTATTTTATAGGTATCGGCGTAGAGGTAGGTGAGCATGGCGAAGACGGCGGGGAAGGTGACGCCGGAGGGGTATTCGTAGCGGGCATCGCTGAACATGGCGAAGGTACGCGTGGCCAGTCCGGTACCCATCGTGGCTGCCCTCTCGACGCCGCCGGCCAGGACGATATCATAGTAACCGGAAGCCACCCACATGAAGGCGTCCCGTACCGCCATGCTCGCCGAGGCGCAGGCTCCTTCGTAGCGGTTGGCGGGTGCGTAGAGACAGCCGATGTTCTCGGCGGCGTACGCCTGTATCATGCCCTGTCCTTCCTCGAAATCGGCCAGGGCATTGCCGACGAAGAGGGCTTTGATATCTTGAGGCTTGAGGCTGGATACCTCGATAGCTTCCGTGGCCGCTTCGGCGAAAAGCTCCACGCCGGTCTTCTCCTGGGGGCCGCTGAATTTGGTTTGGGCGACGCCCACAACGGCAACCTTTTTCATGCGTGACCTCCTGAACGGGTAAAAAGCTAATAATTAGAATATTACAGATGGTAGAGACACTTCAGATTACCGTGTTTTCAGGGCGGGTGTCAAACCACGATGATACAGAAAAAGCATTTTATCGAGATGAGTATAAAAATCTCCTGCCTTGCAAAAAGTTACAGCCTTGTCCATAATAGGTGCAGTTTGCAGATGCCACTTTAGAATTGGAGGGTGATTTCATGCCATCGATAGCCGAATACAACGAGTACGGAGAAGAACTGGAGAGAACGATGCGACTGCACACCTCTCCCATGTCAGTCAAGATGCTGGAAAAAGAGTCGGATATCCCCGAAGGTGCGGTGAGGCCCTGGAAAGACCGTCAGCAGCATATCGCCCAGTGCCAGGCCTTCGCTCTATCACGTCGTCAGAAACAGACAATAGCCATGCTGGAAGAGGACAACTGGTGCTTCGCGCCCATTATCGCCTACGGACTGGAAGACAAACCGGAAGACCCGGAACTCCAGGCGTTTCTTAAGTTCCCCACTTTCCCCAGGAATAAGTATATCGGCATCGTCAGCGCACCGCTGGCAGCGGCTAACTTCGAGCCGGACGTAATAATGATCTATTCCAATACCACTCAGCTGAGGAACATGCTCATGCCGCTCAGCTTCCAGCACAAAGATGAGATAGACTACTATTTCTTTCCCCCCGCCTGCGCTTTCCAGGTTATCCCGGTGATGGAAAACAACCGCTACGTGATCACCCTGCCCGATCCCGGCGACTACATGCGGGCGCTGGCCGGGGAGGACGAGATTATCCTTTCCGTACCCCCCGCCAGGATGGAAGAGCTCATGACCGGATTACGGCGGATGAGAGATAACGAGTACAGCTTCGAGCGCACGGGCATGTACATGCTACATGATTTTCCGCAGCCGCCGTTCTACCAGATGCTTTTCCAGCGTTGGGGGCTTTCCGGGAAGGACGCGGATAATGGCAGAAAGAAGTGAATAATATCAGCGCAGGCGGCTGATAACGACAGAGATACCGATGCCGATAGCCAGAAGGTCGATGATTATTCTCAGTGCCCCGTAGGGCAGTCCGCCGAAAGTAAAGATATTGACCAGATAGCTGATGACCACCGCCGCGCCCCCGAACATAGCCAGCCAGAGTCCCCTTTTACGGTTGACGGACAGGCTGACCACCTCGGCGATGGCATAGCCGACCGCTGCGGCCAGTATCAGCCCGAGATAGAAATAAGGCATGATACTGTCGATGGCACCCCAGGCAAGACCGGTCACCACACCCATTCCCAGCGCCGCGCCGCCCCCTCTTAGGTAATACCCACCGGAAACGCTGAAGGTGGGGAGCTTGCGGACATCGGCGCACCTGGGGCATCGGGCGCCCACGGGGGTCTGTACCATGCACCGGGGGCAGATGGGAGTCCCGCATTTACCACACTTGAGGCTGGTCTCAATATCCGGATGAGCCGCGCACTTCATAGTCAATCATTATCTTCCAGCAGTTCCTGCGGTTCTATAGGCTCCTGGAACATCCAGGCTTTTCTATCCCTGATATCCCGGTCGAAGAGGAAACGGTTGAGCAATACCTGTTTTTTGCTGATAGTGATATCCTCACGCATCGGCTGGGCGGTAAGTCGTTTGATAACGAGGACGAGGAATAGGGCTAGAAACGTCATGGTAATGGCAATATCGGTCTGGAATGCCCCGTAAGTTGCGGGGAGGGAAGCGGCGGAAATCAACACCGGGAGGGAAGAACTGCGCACGATAACGGTACCGAGGACAACGATGCTGATGGCGATTACCGCTGGTAATGCCGTCGAATCATTAATGGAGGGGACGATAATAACGATGCCCAGAGTGGTGGCAGCACCCCGGCCGCCGTGGAAACTGAGAAAAACGGGCCAGTTATGACCGACAACCGCTGCCAGGCCGACGACCACCTGCTCGGCGATATCCATGTCCAGAGCATAGGCGATTACCACCATGATGAGACCCTTGGCAAAGTCAAAAATGCCGATAGCCAGGCCGTACTTTCGGGAGGTCATCCGCCAGAGGTTGCCGCTGCCGACCTGCCGCGTGCCCTGTTTTCTCAGGTCTATGCCGCGGGCCCTAGCTACCAGATACGAAGCTGGTACCGAACCCAGGAGGTAGGCACCTATTATCAGTATTATCCAGATCCCCCAGTGAGGCATAATACTCCTCCGGTTACTATTATATTACGATTCGACAAGCTTTAACATATCTTTATCGGCGAGGGCGGTAAGTTTATCCATCGATTCCATCGGCACGTCCACGCCCCCGAGCATCACTTCGTTGCGGTCATCGATGCCGTGGTAATCGGTGCCGCCGGTAACGATGAGGCCGTATTTTTCCGCCAGCTTGAGGAGGGCATCAATCTGGTCGGGAGTATAGTCTTTGTAATAGGCTTCAAGACCAACGAGTCCGGCTTCTTTCAACGCGGGCAGCATCGTTTCCGGCCCGTTAATCGTGAAGGGGTGTGCCAGCACGGGTAGTCCCCTGCCCAGCTTTATCAACTCCACCGCCTCTACCGGCGTCATTTTATCGCGCTCGACGTAGGCGGGGCCATCCTGGCCGATGTATTTATTAAAGGCTTCATTGAAAGAGGAGATGTATTCCTTTTCCAGCAACGCCTGGGCGATGTGCGGGCGTCCCACTGAGCCGTCGCCGGCTATCTCCTGCACCCTCTCCCATTCAATATCTATTCCCAGGTCATGCAGTTTATCGACCATGCCCTTTGCCCTTCTCTCGCGGGAGTTGCGGAACATCTCCAGGGCCGACTTCAAATCATCGCCATGAAAGTCGATAAAATAGCCCAGCACATGCGCCTGGCCTTCCGGCATATCGGTGCTGATTTCCACGCCTGGTATTAGTCGAAAATCGGGGAAAGCCCGGGCAGCCCTGAGCGCGGGGACGATTCCTTCGATGGAATCATGGTCGGTAAGCGCCATGACCCTAAGGCCGAGACGGGCGGCTTTAGCGACGATTTCTTCCGGTGTGAACTTACCGTCGGATGCCGTCGAGTGAACGTGCAGGTCTACGAGTCCCACTATCCCTCCGCCTCCCGCGTGATTCTCTCAATTCCGGTGGCTCTACCAGTGTTGGTATCTACTTCTACCAGCACGGCATCAAGCGTCGGCTTGCCTTTGCCCACCGAAAGGGGATGGGGCATCCTGGTAAGGAAGCGCTGCATGATGCCCTCCGGCTCATCACCGATAATGGAGTCGGAGGGGCCGGTCATGCCGATATCGGTGACGTAGGCGGTACCACCGGGAAGGATTTTGGTATCAATTGTCCCTACGTGCGTGTGCGTACCCACCACGGCGCTGACCCTTCCGTCAAGATAGCGTCCCATGGCGATTTTCTCCGAGGTAGCCTCGGCGTGGAAGTCTACCATGATAACCGGAGGCTTCTTTTCGAGACCTGCCAGCAGCGCATCCATCGCCCGGAAGGGACAATCGTAGCTGTCCATAAAGGTTCTGCCCAGCAGGTTCACCACCATGACCTCACCGACGGTAAGATAGCCGCGACCGGGTACGCCGGGGGGATAGTTCAGCGGCCGTACGATGGGCATGTCATCGTCATCGAGGTGGGGGATGATTTCCTTCTGGGCCCAGATATGGTTGCCCGAGGTGAGGACGTCTATCCCGTTCCGCAGCAGCTCGCGGCTGGTCTTCACGGTAAGGCCGAAACCACCGGCCGCGTTCTCCCCGTTGGCGATAACTAGGTCGATGGTATACTGCCGGCGCAGGCCGTGCAGGAGTTCGTGGATTATCTGCCGGCCGGGCCGTCCCACTATGTCACCGATTACCAGTATTTTCATCTTTATTCTATTTGGCGTAGTCGATCGCCCGGGTCTCCCTGATGACAGTAACTTTAATCTGTCCGGGGTAATCCAGGGTCTCTTCGACCTTTTTCACGATGTCTCGGGCGAGTCTCATCGCCCCGAGGTCGTCGATAGCCTCGGGCTTGACCAGTATGCGGACCTCACGGCCAGCCTGAATGGCGTAGGACTTCTCGACGCCTTTGAAGCTGTCGGCGATATCCTCCAGCGCGCGCAGTCGTTTGAGGTAGCTTTCCAGCGACTCGCGGCGGGCACCGGGCCGGGCGCTGCTGATGGCGTCGGCGGCCGAGGTGATATAGCCCCAGATGCTGGTATCGCTGGTCTCTAGATGGTGTTCCGCGACCCCCTTCAGGACTTCGGGCGATTTTTCCCACTGCTTGACCAGGTCGGCCCCGATAGCGGCATGCGTGCCCTCGACCTCGCGGTCTACGGCTTTACCGATGTCGTGAAGGAGTCCGGCCTTTTTAGCGATATTGACGTTAGCGCCAAGCTCCGAGGCAATCATACCTGCCAGATGAGCGACCTCCACGCTGTGTTCAAGGGCATTCTGCCCGTAACTGGTACGGTATTTAAGCCGTCCGAGAAGTTTTATCAACTCGGGGTGAAGCTGGATACCCAGCTTCATAGCCGCCTGCTCACCGGCGGCGATAATATCGGCGTCCACTTCTTCCTTGGCTTTGGCCGCCATCTCCTCGATGCGCGCCGGGTGGATGCGCCCGTCGAGAATGAGCCGGTTGAGGGTGATGCGGGCTATCTCGCGACGAATCGGGTCGAAACTGGAGAGGGTCACGGCTTCCGGTGTATCGTCGATAATAAGGTCGACGCCGGTAGCCTGTTCCAGCGCCCTGATGTTGCGGCCTTCACGGCCGATAAGCCTGCCTTTCATCTCGTCATTGGGGATGGCGACCACTGAGGCGGTGCTCTCGGCGACTATCTCGGAGGCGCTGCGTTGTATGGCCGAGACAAGGATTTCCTGGGCTTTCTCGTCGGCTTCTTCTTTAAGTTTGTCCTCCCACTGATGCAAGCGACGGGAAGCTTCCTGCTGCATCTCGACTTCCATGGCGTCTAGCAGCGACTGCTTGGCTTCTGTGCTGGACATTCCGGAGATTAACTCCAGTTGCTCAAGCTGTTTATCCTTCAGTTCGCCGAGCTGGTTGCGGATTGTCTCGCTTTCCTTTTCTTTGTTGGCAAGATTGCGTTCACGCTGTTCGGCGCCTTCTATCTTGCGGTCGAGGGTCTCCTGCTTCTGGTTCAGCCTGTTTTCCTGCCGCTGCAGCTCATTCCTCCGTTCGCGGAATTCACTATCGGCGGTAGCCTTGTTTTTCTTGACTTCGTCCTGGGCTTCCTGAAGGATGGTCTTGGACTCATTCCTGGCTTCAGCTACCATCCTGGCGGCTTTTCTTTCAGCGAGTCGTAGCTGGCGGTTGAAGACCATTCTTCGCCAGAAGAAAGCTGCCGCAGCACCGAATATCAAGCCTATGATAAAACTAAAGAATATGGCAATATATTCTATTCCTCCCATTTTTCCCCCTTTCTTCAGGTTATATATTTACATCTTTATTATCAGGTGGATTATTCAGAATTATTCCCGTTTTCCTGCCATACCCTGTCAATCGTCTTGGTAATTACTTCATAACTGAAACCCCGTCGCTTGAGGTGTTCTCCCAGCCGGCGACGGAAGAGCTGGTAATCGGACAAAGGCAGGTGGCGACTTTTATGCAAAGCAGCCCGGTAGGCGGCGTCGTTATCATCGACTTCACTCACAGTGCGGTCGATGAGCTCAGGGTCGATTCCCTTACGCCGCAATTCCACTCCGGTCAACCAGCGACTGCGTGGGCTGAAATCCTGGCGATTTTCTTTCCAGAATCGGGCGAATGATGTATCGTCAATAAGTCCCTGCTCTTTAAGGTCGGTGACGACCTTTTCGATGCAGTCATTTTCGAAGCCGCGCCGCCGGAGGCGCTGTCTTACCTCGAACTCACTGCGCGGTCTGTAGCCTGCGTAACGGGTGGCCGCATTCAAACAGCGGCGGTGGCGGTCGGCGGCGGCCAGTGCCTTTACCTGACCCGGAGAGAGTTCCTGGTTTGTCCTCAGTCCCTCTCTAGCGACGACATCGGCGGGCAGGCAAAAAGAGTATTTCCCATCGAGGTAGATATTTATTCTGCTTTCACGACTTTTTGCTGTCGTCAGCCTGGTAATTACGCTCACAAATCGATGTCCTTTTTCAAACACAAAAAGGCTGAAGTCTTTGCCTCAGCCTTTTACTTTATCTAATCAAGCTAAACCGGGTTTAAGTTCTCAATTATCTTCAGTCTTCTTCAGACAATGTGGAATGTATTTTGCCGGCTGAGGCCCTGATCTTCTCTTCAATTTCCCGGGCGAGTTCAGGGTTTTCCCTGAGGTACTGTTTAGCGCTTTCCCTGCCCTGCCCGAGGCGGGTATCACCGTAGGAGAAAAAGGCTCCGGCCTTGCTTATCAGCCCCAGCTCTATACCGATATCAAGAAGGTTGCCTTCCTTGCTGATGCCATGTTCGAACATGATATCGAACTCGGCGGTGCGGAAGGGCGGGGCAACCTTATTTTTAACTACCTTAGCTCTAATACGACTGCCGACAGCATCGGTTCCCTGCTTGATGGTTTCCGCGCGTCTTAGTTCTATCCTGGTAGAGCTGTAGAACTTGAGGGCTCTACCACCGGTGGTTACCTCGGGATTACCGAAGACAATACCAACCTTTTCCCTCAGCTGGTTGATGAAGATGACGGCGGTGCCAGACCTGCCGATGGCGGCAGCCAGCTTTCGGAGAGCCTGTGACATCAGGCGTGCCTGGAGACCCATCTGGGGGTCACCCATGTCTCCCTCGATTTCAGCACGGGGAACCAGCGCAGCGACACTATCAATAACTATTACATCTACAGCGCTGCTCCTTACCAGCGCCTCGCATATCTCCAGGGCCTGCTCACCGGTATCCGGTTGTGAGATGAGCAGTTCGTCAACTTTCACGCCGCAATTGGCAGCGTAAGAGGGGTCCATGGCATGCTCGGCATCGATATAGGCAACCAAACCTCCTCTTTTTTGTGCTTCAGCGATTATGTGCTGAGCCAGTGTAGTTTTTCCAGATGATTCGGGACCGAAAATTTCTGTAATTCTACCCCGGGGTATACCCCCTATACCCAGGGCCAAGTCAAGAGCTAGCGAGCCGGTGGGAATAGCTTCGATTGGAGGCAGCGTGGCCGACTCTCCTAGTTTCATGATAGAGCCTTTACCGAACCGCTTTTCAATCTGGCCGATAGCTAATTCCAGAGCTTTTTCTTTATCCGTGGTCATATCTCGCCTTATCCAGATAATAACATAACACATACACCAAAACAAGTAGCAAAAAATGAAACATTGCTCTGTATTTTTTCCTTGCGTCAGCTATGGCCGGGATGGTACAATCGCAGGTACGGATTTTTACAGTAACTTTCCCGGACACGGATTCCTGCGGCGTTCGATACCCGTTCAGGCTGTAAACGTTCCAATGACTTTATCAGGAAGTGAATTATGGCGTTCGACATACGTCCCATCAGACCGGAAGAAGCGGATGAGATGAACCGCGTTACCCGGGTAAGTTTTGCGTTCCCTGGGGAAATGAAGGTAAAGATAAAGCCGGAGTGGACTCTATGCGCGTTCAGCGATGGCAAGATGGCCAGCACTTATGCTGCCTGGCCGCTTACGATGCAGTTGAACGGCCGGCGGACACCTGTTGCTGGAGTCACCATGGTAAGTACGTTACCCATCTATCGGCGGCGAAATTACCTGCGGAAAATAACATCGGAACATTTTAAGCAGCTTCATGAACGTGGTGAGCAGGCTATCGCAGCACTTTTCGCCACACGGACGGCGATATACCAGAGATACGGCTATGCCGTGGTATCGACCAGGAATGCTTATAAAGTAGAACCCCGATATATAGACCTGATACATCCACCGACAATCCCGGATGAATTCCACGAGGCCGGTGATGATGACCTCCCGACGATGCTGGACCTCTATCACCGATTTACCGAGGGGAGAACAGGGTATCTTCTACGGAACAAGGCCTTTGAGGTAGCACCAGGAGCTCCGTTTACCGTACTGAAAACGTTCATGCCGTCCAGTATGATGGTCAAGGTAATATATATAGAGGCAGGGAAACCGGCTGGTTATGTGATTTACACCGTCGACCGTGCGACCCAACCGGGAAAACCGGGGGGGCAGCTAATACATATTACCGACCTGGTATGGTTGACGACATCAGCCTACCGGGCTATCTGGCGGTATTTTTCCAATATAGACCTGGCACAGGACGTTATGTGGGGCAGGGTGCCTCCGGACGACCCGCTGCCACACCTGATGCTGGAGCCGAGGAACCTTAACGTAACCTCTGGCGACGGCCTGATGGGCCGGATAGTGGACGTTGAGAGAGCCCTGCCGCTGCGTCCGTATCCGGATGAAGGCAGGCTGACCTTCGAGGTAATCGATGATTTTTGCGAATGGAACCAGGGCCGGTGGGATGCCGATATCACCAGGGACGAGACGGCCGTCCGGCGGAGTAAGAAGTCACCGCATTTAACCATGCCCGTATCTACCCTGGCCATGCTGTTCTTCGGGCAGATTTCCGCAACGGAAGCGGCACGCATGGGGCGTCTGGATGTATCGGATAGTAAAGCTTTGCCGCTGTGGGACAGGGTAATGCGTACCGATTACCGTCCGTTTTGCGCCGATATGTTTTAACGGCAGGGGCGGCTAAACCGGTGCTATCGGGGGCGCTTCGCGCTTGTGGAAGCTGGCGGACTTTCTGGCTTCCAGCGTTTTCTTTAATTCCACCGGGGCATTCCCGGCAAGGATATAGTTATCAAGGACTTCGTAGGTCAGTCCCATTTCTTCCTCGTCGGTCTGCCCTTCCCACAGTCCCGCGGAGGGGGGTTTTACGATTATTTCGCCGGGGATTTCAAGATAACGGGCGAGTTCTCTTACCTGGCTTTTTACAAGATTTCCTAGCGGTATGATATCCACGCCGCCATCGCCGTACTTGGTGAAATAGCCTATGGTCAGTTCACTGCGGTTACTGGAACCGGCCACGATATACCGCAGCTGATTGGCGGTATAGTAGAGGGTAATCATTCTCAGCCTGGTTTTGATGTTGGCATGGGTCAGTTTTGCCACCTCTGCGTCCGGTTGAAAATCCGGCAGGGTTTCTAAAAGCGAATCGTAAACGTTATCCAGGGGTACTATCCTGGTCGGGATGGAGAATTTTTTCGCCACCATCTCGGCATGAATCCTGTCGGTATCAATGCTGTGGCAGGGCATCAGCAGTGCGAGTGTATTTTGAGGTAAAGCGCGCTGGCAGAGCACCGCCAGTACGGAAGAATCGAGGCCGCCGCTCAATCCCAGTACCACTCCTCGGCAACCGGCTTCCTTCACCTTTTCCTTTATCCATGTCGCCAGCTTCCGGGAAACCGATTCCATATCCATGCCAGTCTCCTTTTTACAGTGCGGGTTTATCAGTAGTATACTGGCTTGAAACCAGTGCGGTCAAAGGATTTATGAAGGCATGGCCGATGTCATTCTGAAAAACGCCAATATTATCACCATGGATGCCGGTAAACCAAGAGCGGAAGCGGCGGCGATATCCGGTGATAAGATAAGTATCGTTGGCGAGAAAACGGACGTGGAGGCGGCGGCAGGAGTGGGGGCGAGAATAATCGATTGCGGCGGCAGGACGGTGGTGCCCGGCTTCAACGATGCCCATCTCCACCTGTTTTCCCTGATGAAAAAACTTATCGGCGTTGACCTGAGTCCGGCGGCGGTAAGCTCCGTCGAGGACATCAAGCAGGTGATTCGCCGGAAAGCGGAAAACACCCCGCGCGGGGACTGGATAAGCGGCACCGATTTCAACGAATTCTATCTGAAGGAGAAGAGGTTCCCCACCCGATGGGAGATCGACGAGGTGGCGCCCGACCACCCGGTGGTCTTGAGTCACCGCTCGCTACATGCCTGCGTCCTGAATAGCCCGGCGCTAAAGCTGGCGGGCATCGATATGGAAACAGAAGAGCCCCCAGGGGCGACGATAGAGCGCGACCTGGTTACCGGCGAGCCGAACGGAATACTCTACGAGATGCTGAATGATATCCGGGGGCGGGTGGTACCGCCGATGACCGATGCCGGACTCGACGAAGCAGCCAGTCTTGTGAATACCTTATTCCTTTCCAGCGGCATCACAACATTTCAGGAAGCGACTTTCCGTAACGACCCCACCCGCTGGCAGACGGTAAGGCAACTAACCGGGGCAGGTAAGCTGAAGAGCCGGGCTATCATGATGCCGGGCTACGGTTCCTGGCGGGATTTTCAGGAAATGGGGCTGGTCTCCGGTTCCGGCGATAACCGGTTAAAAGTCGGCCCTGTGAAGGTGATGGTGACGCATACTTACGATAAATTTAACCCACCTCCGGATGAATTGAAGCGCCTGGCGCTGGACTGCCATCAGGCCGGTTTCCAGCTCACTTTCCACGCCGAGGAAGCAGACGTTATCGAGACGGTAATAGAGACGCTGGAATACGTTAATGGTATCCAAACCGTGGTTGAAAGCCGACATCGCATTGAACACTGCGCCGAATGCACGCCGCGTTTGCTGCAGCGGTTACCGGGACTGAGTGTGGTTATCGTCAACCAGCCGCCCTTTATCTATTACAGCGGGGAGCGTTACCTGGCCACGGTGGAGTCGGACACAATCCCTTGGTTGTACCGCATCAGGTCGCCGCTGGAAAGCGGACTGGTGGTGGCGGGGAGCTCGGACACGCCGGTGGTTCCGTGTAATCCACTGGTGGGTATCTACGCCGCGGTCACCAGGAAAACCGCGTCCGGGCAGGATTTCCAGCCCGGGGAAGCGGTATCACCCCACCAGGCGCTGAGAATGTACACCGTCAATGCTACATATGCCTCTTTTGAAGAAGACATCAAGGGTTCAATCACCCCGGGGAAACTAGCCGACATGGTGGTTCTGAGCGACGACCCGACCAGAGTGCCCCCTGAGCAAATAAAGGACATCAGAGTAGAAATGACGATAATCGGGGGAGAGGTGGTCTGGGAGGGGTAAGTAATAATTACGTTACACCGATAGCCATGGCCGTGGCGTACTCCCGGGAATGAGCCAGGCTGATATCGATTTCCTTGATGCCCAGTCTCTCGGCCTCTTTTATAGCCCTGCCGTGGAGCCTGATATACGGCTTGCCGCTGCGGTGATGCAGCGTCTCGATTTCCCGCCAGGCGACGCCCCTGGCTCCGGTGCCCAGCACCTTCATTACCGCCTCTTTACCGGCGAAGCAGGCGGCCAGAGAGTGGGCCCGCCGGTCGTACATTTTCTGCTCCGAGGCAGTATAGACCCGGTTGAGAAAACGCTCCCCCCAGCGCTCGATGGTCTGCCGGATACGGGCTATCTCGATAATGTCGGTACCAATATAATGATTCATGCTCTATCCTGCCGTATCGCCTGAAAAAGGTCATCGCACAGAGACCTGAGGAAATTACGAGGCGGTCTCTCGAAGAGGTTGGTGAACAGGGGAGTAATCGAGATAAAGCCTTGCTCTCTGGCGTACATATCCGTACCCTTGGTGGCCGCCTCGCTGACCGCCGTTCTCACCAGATTGTAATAGCCGCGACGCTCCCGGGAATCGTCGTAGACGGTGTTGATATGACTGGTGCGCGCCAGCCTGGTTATTTTCACACCGGATATTTCATCTGTAGAGAGGTCGGGGACGTTAACGTTAAGGAATATCCGGGATGATAAACGGGCACTGGTTATGATCCGTGCCAGTTGGACGGTAACGCATGCCGCGGTTTCAATACCGGCCCGGCTATCAAACGGCGCCGAGATAGCTATTGCTGAACTGCCGCGGAAATATCCCTGCAAAGCCCCGCCCACCGTCCCCGATATGTAAACGTCCTCGCCCTGATTGTTGCCGTTGTTGATACCGGAGATTACAAGGTCGACCGGCTCCGCTATTAATTTCCCCAGCGCCAGGATAACGCAGTCGGAGGGCGTGCCGTCAACGCTGTAAACGGTAACGCCGTCGATGGCAGATTTTATCTTTTGAACCTTTACCGACTCCAGCAGGCTCACCGCCGTGCCGATGGCGCTACGTTCGCTCTCCGGCGTGACCAC
>Ga0209427_10004647_pt1 | contig 15833 bp, 13 predicted proteins | sample DeeMarSWOR136_30_FD_187465 | JGI IMG/M metagenome (GOLD analysis project Ga0209427, IMG submission 187465) | Marine sediment microbial communities from White Oak River estuary, North Carolina - WOR-1-36_30 (SPAdes) (version 2) | ecosystem: Environmental > Aquatic > Marine > Intertidal zone >...
CTTCAATTTGATTTTTTTGAGTCTTTGGCGTCTCAAACCCGACAAATGGGGTAGCAAATGATTCTGATTTGACCTCAACTTTTTTCTCTTTATCTTTCTCTTTTTCAGGTACTAGGCTAATTGAATCAGTTTTTTCTAAGGATTTTTCTGAGGAGGTGCTTCCTACCGAAGAAAGCACGTTAAATAATTCAGTACCACTTGATTTTACGGATTCAGTTTCAATTTCTTCGACACTTACAGAAGTAATTTTTGGTTTTTTAGCTAGAAATGGTATAGTATCTTTTTTTTCTGATGGAATTTCTGATTTAAATAAATTAGTTTTTGGTTTTTCAGGCATATCAGTAAGAATAACAGGTTCAGGGAATTTTAACGATGATGTAGATTCTTCAAGAATACCTGAGATTGAGTCTATTTCTTTGGATAGTTTAGAAGATTTTACTGGCTCCTCAATGACTTCTGAGAGAATTTTAGGCTTTTTCGGTAAATCTGAAATGAAGTGGGGTTCATTCAAGATCTCCATAATCGATTCTGATTTTTCAATAGTTTTCGAAACTGCTTCTGTTTCTGAAACCTTTTTTTGAGTTTTTTCTGGAAATGCTTCTGTTTCTGGGACTATTGGAGGTTTAGGTATCTCTAATATTTCTTTAGGTATCTTTTTATCGTCTGAAAAAATAGCTTTTGAACTTAAATGTTCTAATTCTTCTTTGATTTTAATTTGTACTTCTTCTAAGGTTTGAAGCTCTGTTTCTTCTTGCGATTTTTCAAGTCTTGGTTTAATATCTATCTTTATATGGGGTGGTTTCTCAGGTGCTTTAATTATTGGAATTTTTATTTTCGGAGGAGGAAGTTTTACTTCTCTCTTTGGTTTTATCTTTTTCACGACTCGGTCTTGAGAGCCAAATTTTATATTCTCCTCTTTTCTTTCTAAATCTTTCTTTAATGAATCAATCTCGTGTTTAAGGTCTTTTATTTCTCCTTTGAATTGCTCTGAAACTTGATCTATGATTTCTTTTATATCAAATTGAGCTGCTTCTAACATTTTTTTAGGGGAACTTGGAATTTCTTCTACTTTCTTTTCTAGTTCAACTTCTGAAAGGCTATCAGTTAGATTAATAATTTTTAAAATATTATCAGAAACTTCTGATTCTGTGAACCAGAATTCAAGTGTATCCCAATTTTCCAATTTAGCAGTTGTTTTCTCAAAAAGAGGCAAATTTTTTCTTACTTCTGGTGTATTCAGTTCTTTTAAGTTTTGAACTTTTTCAATTAATTTTTCTCTAGCTTCAATTTCATCATCTGGAGTCGGTTCTTCCTGTGTTAAGTATAAATAAATCTCCTTAATTTCTTGGATGATAGCTTGAAATTTATCTTCCTCAGTCATTACGGATTACATATATTAGTAATTATTTTTTTCGGTAAAATAATTCTCCTTAAATAGATATAACCAATTTATTATTAAATTTTTTTGGGATATTAAAATTAAGATAGACTAAAATTATTGTAAAAAATGGTTGTCTAAAAAAGAGTTAGATTTTATTATTTCAATCAAAAGTTAATATTTCTTTTGCTTTATACTTCCCATTTTCTAAAACAAGTAAATCATCAAACCAAAGTGAACAATTCTTCATAATGCCATCCACGTGTCCGCTAGATCCCCAATTTGCACCTGTAAATCCTGCATATGCATCTCCAAATGCAAGATGTACTCCCGGAAATTTCTCATCTTGTAAAAGATTACCTATTAATCTATTTAAGGATTTATTAGTTCCACAAGCAAATTCCCCAACCCTATTTGCATTTTTATCTTGTCGTAAATAACCCTTAAATTCATTTAATAATTCCTTATTTTCACATGCTATTTTTTCAATTTCCGCCCTAGAATTAGTGATTGGTATAGTAATAGGTGTTTTTTTCAGATCTCCATATTTTTCACAGAAGAAATCTCCTAATGTTCCATCAACTACCATCACACCCTCCACCTTTTCAGGGCAGGTAAAAGCCTCTCCTGCAGGTAGGTTACCCCACATTCCCTTATACCATAAAAAACCTGTATCTGGAACCCACTTCATTTTCTTAGATAAGGTAACCTTTAAATCTGTTCCTTGTGGCGTAATTACTTTCGCTGTACTGGATTTTACAGCAATGCCAGTAATTAAATAAGTTAGGGAAGCTATCTTATAATAATCTGCTTGCATTCCTGTTTTCATTATTTTTTCATCAATGTTAGGCATGTGAATTTCTCTTCCATTAGTTATGGCAAGCTGTACTAAGGGGCCTCGAAATTTCGGTAATTCACCTGGATGTCCTTCTACAGCCAAATATGTGACATCACTTTTTTTCACATCTTTCTTAATTTCTTGTGGAATCTTGGTCATTGGTCGCTCCTCATAATCTTCTAAAATATGAAAATTTACAGTTTTAGTTATATTTTCAGCATACTTTTTAACAACTTCTCCAATTTGCTTGGTTTTAATATCTGTTACTATCGTTGCAGTTTCTGAGGGCATCAACCGTGAGCAAGTTTCAACAATAGTTCTTCCTGCCTTTAAAAATTCTGTGTCCATATATTTTACCTCCTTTAGTTTAGTCATGAAAGGAGCTTTAAAAACTATGCTAAAGAAAATGACTTTCTTTGCTATGAATCAAACATTTGGACACTTACTATGACTAATAAGTAATTTTAAAAAAAATATTTTTAGACTCTTATGTTTATTTGTCTTTAAAATACTTCACGACTTTATTAGTGAATAGTTCTAATGCACTGAAGTATTCTCCAATGCCAAAAAGTTCAATAATAAAGTATTCAGCACCAACATTTACGAATTCACTTATTTGCTCTATAATTTCATCTGAAGACCCAGCAACAATCACTGATTCCATAATTTCTGTAGGGATATCTTTTAAAGCATATTCTCTTATTTTATCTGTATAAGCAAATAATTCTTCCACAGGGAGTTTAAAGATTTGTTGGGAGCTAAATCCTTCAGGTAACTCAATGTTATATTCTTCTAATAATTCTGGAACAAGACATAATGAAGCACCAACATTTCTCCCTACTTCGTGAGCTTGATCAGGATTATCATCACTGATAAATACAAAAATTTCACATGCTTTTTCAATTTCATCAATTCTACCCGCTTTTTTTAGGTGATTCAAGTGTTTCTTATACAATTTTGGGCTGTAATTTATAGGGATCCATCCATTAGCATGTTCTCCGGTAAATTCAATCAATTTTGGTCCATTAGCAGCAATCCATAACTTAGGTAAGATTTTTGTTGGGTATTGTAATCTTGCGTTCTCTAAATTAAAAAACTCACCTTTATAATTTGCCGTAATTTTTCGCTTTTGTGAAGTGCTCCACAACAGCTTTATTACTTCAACAGCTTCTTTAAGACGTTTAGCCGGTCTATCCCATTGTACCCCAAAATTAGTTAAATTCATTCCCTCTCCTGCACCAATTCCTAAAATAAAACGATTTTTTGTGATTCTCTGCATTGTGAGAGAATCTAAGGCAATTTGGGACGGATGTTTTCTATGTGGATCAGTTACGCTAGTACCTATTTTAACATTCTTAGTTTCTGCAGCAGCCCACCCTAATAATATATTACAACTAGGAATTTCTGCTCTGGGGGGTATGTGGTTTAAATGATCCATAATAAAAATTGAATCATATCCGGTATTATCGATATATTTTATGGACTTCAAATAGGTCTCAGTGTTCATTAGTGTAAATGAACTATTTGTTCCGTGTTCTATTCCAAATTTAATAACCAATTCTGACACCTATAATATAGTTCTGATCACAAATTAAAGATCTCATTATTGTATGAAAAACATAAATTTTCAAATAAGATTAAAAAAATTCTTGTATTTTAGATAACTTTCATTTCAATTTTCTCAGTTAAAAATCCAATTATTTCTTTGGATATTTTATCGGGATCTGGCTGGAACAGTATATGAGCAGCGTTCTCTAATAAAATGACTTTTGTATTTGGGATTCTTTTCGCTAATACTTCTGCATTTTCGGGAGGTACTAAGATATCTTCTTTCCCTTGTACTATCAACGTTGGAGCTTCAATTTTTTTAAGTCTCATTCCTGTGCTAAAATTCCCTATTGCTTGTACTTGGCGTTGGTACGAATCTATTGGTATTGGTGTTTTAAGCATCCTTAGTTTATATGATTCTATAAAATCGGAATTATTTTTAATAAAATTCTCTGTAAATACTAGTGGTATAATTTCATTCACTAATTCCTCTGGTGTTAATTCTCTTGGGGTCATCATCTGTTGTAGGATTTCATCTGAAGGTAGCACTTGTTTAGAACCTCCACAATGTGTGCAACAAAGCACTAATTTTTCAACTCTTTCAGGATAATTAAGCGCTATTTCTTGGGCAATCATTCCTCCCATCGAAGCTCCTATTATATGGGCTCTTTCTATATTTAAAATATCCATTAAACTTACTGTATCATCGGCAAACATTTTAACCGTATAATTCATCACAGGTTTATCAGTTCGCCCTGCCCCTCTGTTATCAAAAATAATCGTCTTAAAATTTTGTGAATACGCATCTATTACATCTGGTGTCCACCAATTCACATCAGCAGCTAATCCCATTATAAGGATACATGGAAAACCTTCCCCGTGAATTTCATAATACATTTCAATATCATTAACTTTAATTTTTGGCAAGTAAAAATCAACTCTCTTTACAATTAGATTATGCAAATATTGGATTGATTGTATATTTCTAAGATATTTTATTATTTATTTATTTTGTAAATGCCTTATCTTATAAATTAGCAGTGTTTAAATTCATATCATACTAAGTAAATAAAATCGAAATATTTTTGAAATTATTTAGATAACTCTAAACAATAATACTTCAGAAGTTGAGGGTTAAAAATTGGAATTTGAAGAGCGAATATTAACTACAATGGACCATCAGGAACCTGACCGCGTTCCGGTTATGGGACTTATTATGGATCCAACAACCGTAAATCTTATTCTTGAAAAGAAACCAACTAATATCATTCCTCAACTAAAAAAACCAATCCTTAAAAATATTATTAAAAGTTTTATGAATAATGACCGATTTTTTTATAAATTTTATTATAAAAATACAAAAAATGCTATGGAAGCAGCCATAAAATTAAAATTTGATGCAAATTGGACAATTTATTCTCAAATGAAATTAAAGAATGAAACTCAATCGGATTTAGGGATAGTATGGCATGATTTAGCTGGACGCGTATGGGAGCTCTCTACATACCATACTGGTAATATGATCGCGGGATATACAAGAGGATCCTTACCAACTGAGGAGAAGTGGAATGATTGGATTGAAAGAAATCATGATTCTTATGCCACATTTCTAAATTATGCAGGAAAGTTTCATAAAGCTCTTGTAAATGAATATAGAGATAAAATTTATCCTATCGGATATGCAGGTAGTGGTCCTTTTGAAAACAGCTGGCAACCCCTTGGTTTTACAAATTTTGCTAAATATATTAAGAAAAAACCAAACTTCATAGCAAAAGTTATTGAGTTTTATACGGATTTTTACATCAAATATTTAGATGCTGTATGCAAATCTGGACCGAAAATTGTTATGGGTGGTGATGATATTGGGCATAAAACAGGACCACTAATGAATCCAATAACTTTCAACGAGCTTTATGGTGAATCTTACAAAAAAATATCTGACTTTGTTCATAAAAAACATAAAAAAATAATATGGCATACATGTGGTAATATTTATGAATTTCTTGATTATTTCATCGAATGGGGTTTTGATGGTATTATTACAATGGAACCAACAGCGGGTATGGATCTTGGTAAAGTTAGAAAAAAAGTAGGTCATGATCTAGTATTAGTGGGTAATTTAGACGTTTCATATCTCTTAGTAAATGGAACAAAAGAAGAGATTCAAAGTGCGGTAAAAAAAGCGATTAAAGATGCTGCCAAAGGAGGAGGGTATATTTTATCTGCATGTCATTCTCACCCAAAAGTCGATCCTCTTCGCTTAAAATGGATGGTAGAGGCTGCTTATAAGTATGGTTAATATCCAATAAATATATAAAGCAATTTCCTTATGATTAAATATGTTTTTATAATCTTACATAGCTTTATAATATTGAAATATTGATATAGAGAAGAGAGACATTTTGAAAAAATGATATAATAATGTTAATTCGCGTTATTGAGAATAGGGAATTAGAATTTGCTCATAATCTTACTAAAAATGAAGGCTGGGACACATTTAAAAATGAACTCAAAATACTGTTTTTATGTTCACCAAAGGGATTTTTCATAGCTGAAAAGAGAAACAAACCAATAGGTATCGTTTCAACAATAAATTATGGAAATTTTGGATTTATAGGTAATTTAATTGTTGTAAAAACGTCTAGGGGTGAAGGTGTGGGTACAGACCTCATGAACCATGCTATTAATTATTTAAAATCAAAAGGATTGAAAAATATAATGATAGATGCTGTACCCGAAATCGCTCCTTTATATGAAAAATTAGGTTTTACTCCAGTTTGTCGTTCTTTGAGATTGGAGGGTGAAGTATATAGTCATAAAATGTCTAAACTTGTACACATTATGACTAAAGATAATATTCATAAGGTTTTAAAACTGGATCGAGAACATTTTAAGGGAGATAGAAAATGCCTCCTCAAAGAACATTATAAAGCGTACCCAAATTATTGTTATGTTTTAGAACGTTCTAAGGATATTAAAGGTTTTATAATGTTTCACCCGAAGAAGGATTATCTTTCAGTAGGACCTTGGATTGTTGATAAGGATGAATTAAATCCTCAAATTTTGCTTCAAAGTTTGAATTTCAAGAACAATTATATAAAAATGCGTATAGGAGTTTTAGAGTCCAATCAAATCTCAACCAAAATTTTATATAGCCTTCAATTTATTGAGTATTCATATTCTATTCGTATGGTTTTAGGGGAATTTTTTTCTCAACCTGATAGTGTCTTTTGCATAGCAGGTCCAGATAGAGGTTAAGTTTATTATAAAATAATATTAATTATGTGATTGATGGTGATGATGCGTGAGGAGCACTAAAAAAAAAGTAGAAGAAATGCTTACATTTATGCAAGATAAAAGAACTAAAATGATTTGGATAATAGGATTAGCTTGTTTTAAGCTTCTTATGATCTTTCTTTATTATATCTATTAATTTTTAGGAATTTTAAAATTTTTAAAGAAAAAAATTGATTAGATATAAAATTAATTTACTCTATTTTCCGCTTCTTCAAATAGAATTATTCCAGATTCTTAAAAGATATATTTACTTAAGATACCAATACCAAATGTATATAAAGCTATCCCAAATTGTATCCATAACTGACCAATTTCGGCAAGATCGAAAAATCGTATATTGATAAAAAAAATCCATAAAGCAGTGCTAATAGAAGCCAGAACTAATTGCTTTTTATTATCAACATCCTTTCTTTTAGTTTCAACAAGTATAGTTGCGATGACACCAATAACTATTGTGATGTATATAGCTATTTGAGCTTGTAAAGGATCAATATCGTAAAAAGCTTGAAAGAATGCTGAAACTAATCCTAATAGCGATATAACATATACTGGCACTAATTTTCCTAATCTATTTATCAAATCATCTGTATTAGGGTCAATATTTCCCATAATTATTTCATCTCTAAAAATAATTTCTTAATTAAATAGAATCTCAAATATTCAAATAACTTAATGAAGAGTGTAATAAAAACTAATTTTTAAGGATTTCACTTTTTTGTCATAAGATAAAAAATAATATTTCTGTTTTCAATCTTAAATTTTGATTTTGATGAAAATCAGATTTTGAATCTATATCTCCATCTACTTTTCCATTAAAATAGGGACAATATCTAAAAAGTAAAATTATTAACCTATTCAAATAGAAGAGTAGAAAGGAAGAGTGCTTAATTTCTTTTGGATTTCATTAAATGGGTGTAAGAACATTTTTTTGGTAAGATCATAAACATCTTCAGTATCTGAATAAAAACTATACCATTTTATAGTCTTTCCAAACACATTTTTTAACTTTGCCTTCTTATTATGGAGGACATCCTTTGCACCATCTTTGGGTATATTTGCCTTTGTTTCTTTAAAGATTTTCTCTATAGCAGATTTTATGTTCATTTTGGGCTTATCCTGTAATTTTTTGATTAAATTATCCAGATAGATTTTATATTCACTTAAATAATCAAATGTCTTTTCAGCAAAATCAACAACTTTTTGAGCATTATGTTTACTTAAATCAAAACTTTGAATCGTTTCTCTGATCCTCTCCTTTGCTTTATCTACAAGTTCATCTTTAAATTCCTTAATTAATACTTCTATTGAATATTTTCCTGAAAAAACATCATTCGCCTTTTGTTCTAAACTTAAGAGTAGATTTCGTTCAATTTCTATTGGTGTAGACTGAGTATTTTCGTGGATATCTTTTAATCTTCCAGTAGGTTTCGTATTATGTTTCTCAATAATATTATCTTCTGCATTTTCTTGCTGTATATGATTTTCTTGTTGTTCACCCGCCATACATAAAGGGCAAATTCCATCATATGTATGTACTTCACCTATCCAGGTTTCAGTATTATATACTCTTTTGCACTTCTCACAATGATAATACTTTACCATAGATAACTCCTACCTAATTTAAATTTTACACTGGAGTTAATTTTGTTTTCGCTAGATTAGGAGAATAAAATTTGTTAGTGATTTATAATTAGATTAACTTTCTTTATATAAATTTATTATTGAGTTTATAATCTTTAAATAATTTTTTCAAAGAATTTAGACTCAAAATTTACATTTCCTGAAACGTATACAAGATCTGCTCATTATATTTATTGTAATCTAAAAACTTATTTTTTAAAGTTTAATTTTCTCTATTATAATAAAATCATATAATGTAATTTACAAATGATAGAACTACCTGAAGCAATTGTAATATCCAAACAAATTAATGAGACTTTGAAAGAAAAGTTTATAAAATCAGCAATTAGGGGACAAAATCCCCATAAGTTTGCGTTTATTGGGAAGCATTCAGATGATGAAGTTTCACAGATTCTTAAAGGTAAGAAAATCAAGAAAAGTTGGTCAAATGGTAATGTAATCCTCATTCAAATGGATCCAGGATATTTATTGAGCCTTGGAGTTGGTGGAGAGAGAATTCTTTATCACGAACAAGAAAAGACAATCCCTAAAAAACACCAACTATTATTAGAATTCACTGATCAAACTTATCTAACAGTAACTATATCTGGATGGGGAGAAGTTAGATTACTTGAGGCAAAGGATATTGATAAACATCCGCATATTCAATTTAATAAGATTGATCCCCTTTCAGAAGAATTTACTTTCCCTATTTTTGAAGAACTAATAGAAAAAGTACCAGATAAGAAAAAATGTAGTGCAAAGAATTTCTATATCACAGAACCCGGATTAAAAGGAATTGGAAATGGTGTTATACAGGACATATTCTTCTTATCCAAAATTCATCCTATAAGAGAGATGAAATCATTGATAAAAGAAGAACGAAAACTATTATATGAAACAACCAGAAATGAACTTCAAAAGATGGTAGGCCTAGGTGGAAGAGATTGTGAGAAAGATATTTTTGATAATTATGGTAAATATAAGAGAATTATGCACAGTAAATCAGTTGGAACTCCATGCCCTGAATGTGCAACTCTCATCAAAAAACAACAATATCTGGGAGGTTCTGTGTATTTTTGTCCATCTTGTCAACAGACTTAGATAATCCTATCGCCACGAACTAATAGATGAACCTTATTAAAAATTACAATCCTAGGAGTTTTCTAGCATTTTCTCCAAGAATTTTATTTTTTTCATCTTCAGTAAATTCAGGTAAACCCATCAACTGAAGGGGTGGTGGAACTTTCATTTTTTTAATTCCTCGTACCCATTTTTTTAGAGACAAAATGGGAGTAAATAAAGGCCAATCTGTTCCAAATAATATTTTATTTATACCACAGGATAACTTTGCTTGTATAAGAGTTTGATAGAACGCAAATGGGACCATTTTAAATGCTGGTTCCCAAGCAGAGATATCAAGATAGACATTTGGATTTTTTGTAGCTACTGCAATTGCTTCATTTGTCCACGGATCACCGATATGTGCCATAATGATTTTAATATTTGGAAAATCTACAGCAACAGTATCTACATATGCAGGTCTGCAATATTTAAGATAAGTTGTAGCAGGACCCATACCTGTATGACAGAATATTAACGCATCCAATTCTTCAACCCTTTTATAGAAAGGATAAAACTTTAAATCATCGGGATAAAAACCAGTTAATGTCCAGAATTTTACTCCCTTTAATCCTAATTCTTCGATACAACGTTCTAATTCTTGTATTGCGCCTTTGCCTCTCCTTGGATCTATGCCCCCAAACCCAATTAACCTATCAGGATAATCATTTACCATTTCAGCAATTCTATTATTATATTCTTTGAAACTAAGCTTTCCTCTATAATGATATTCGTAGTCTAAAGATACGATGACTGTTTTATCTATACCTGCGTCATCCATTTCTTCAACTAACCTTTCATGCGTGCCATTAAGAATTAAATCTAGATCAAAATTAAATTGCTTTGCTATTAATTCAAGTATCCTATATAATTCACCAGATAAGGATTCTTTATCCCACACATGACAATGATCATCAATTATCATATTGAATCTTTTTATTTTTGGATTCTACTTATTATTCATTATAAAAAGGCAATATATAAATGTTTACTTTATCGCAAATCTTTTTCTATTGAATTTTCTCTAATTGAGATAAAATATAAAAATTGTTCTTATTGTAGGTCAATTAAAATGTCTGATTGACGAGAGAAATTTTCATTCAAACTTATGGATAAGATCTTTTAGGAGTTCTACTTCGATCTTTGTATTTTTGAAGATTTGATAATAGATGGTGGAGATTATATATTATGGCTTTAAGAATTTTCTAAAATTTTACTCATGCTTGGTTTGGAGCTCAATAAGTAAGATAAAGCAATCGAACGTATTAAAAAATCTACTTGTAAGAATTGTGGTAAAATACTCCAACACCCTGTTTTTTGGAAAATGCATAAAATTAAAATAAATTTCTGTACATATTGTGGAAAAAAGTTGGAATAAGAATCTTTATTTACCACGATTGGCACCAACCTTAAACATTTATACTTTGCACAAGCTCTTCTATGGCACTCCAACTCTACTAACCAGTAAATATATTGAACTTAAATTCTAAATCCTTTTTTTTATTTAAATATTTTCTTTATAGCTTTAAATATCATGTTGAAACATGAAAAAGATTATTATCAAAAATGAAAACCTGAGAAAAATCAGAAAAATCCTTAAAGAGATTTTATTCTCTTCTGTATATCACGAGATCGAGATTTTAAGTAATTATTCATTTAATGACTCAGAGATTTCAAATTAATTTTAAATGTTTAATTTACTTTAAGGATCTTTGATAAATCCAATAAATTTAAAGATAATTTTATGAGAAAAGATGGATCCATCATTTATACAACCATTATCTATAAAAAGAGAATTTATTCGTAAATTTGCTAAAGATAAAAAACTATCAGTTTTCCAAAAAGAGCATTTGAGTCTTTTAATTGCTGGAATCCGCGTAGATTATGAAATTGCCTTAAGATTCTGTGATTATATTAAAAAAAATCAAATTTATATTGAATCTTTTGTCAATGATTTGGATTCTGAAAGTAAAGATGAATTTAAAGAGATATTAAGAAATCTTGAATTTATGAGAACTCATACTTCGATGGAAACTATAAAAGAATTTCTCATGAAGGGGGATATAGTAATGGAGCATTTAACCAACATGGAATCTATTAAGGAAAAATATGCACTACCAGTGAACTTTTATGAAGAGTCTATTTTTAAATATAAACATGGATTAAAGTATATACCTCAAGATATTGTAATGTCTTTGAATAATAAAGATTTTCTGGATTGCGGTGCCTATATTGGTGATTCAGCTCTAATGTTTATAAGAGACTATAATCCAAGTAATGTTTATTCATTTGAACCAATAATAAGTAATTATAACAACCTTTTAAAAAATAAAGAGCTAAATGATCTAAAGAAGGTAATTCCCATCAATAAAGGTTTAGGAAAGGAGAGTAGTACCTTAAATATATTTTCTCTTGATGTTTCTTCTCATATTTCTGAAGCTGGAAATGCTAAAATAGAGGTTATTTCAATTGATGAATTTGTAAAAGTAAATAATCTTTCTGTTGGTTTAATCAAAATAGATGTTGAAGGTTATGAACTAGAAGTGTTAAAAGGTGCAAAGAAAACGATAAAAAAGTTCAGACCAGTATTACTAATTGGAATATACCATAATCCAGAAGAATTCTTTGAGACACATAAATATTTACAAAGCTTGATACCAGATTATGAGTATAAGATTAAATTTTTAAGTGATATCAGACCACTTGCAGAAATTCATTTAATTGTATGGTAAAAAAAAATTGTTAATTTCACCTGTAAAGAGGAGCTTATGGTTTTCGGTATCATTAACTAAAAAAATGTAGAATAGCTGTTTATAATACAGAATATTTTAAAAAAATATGGAAGAAACATGAAAGTTTATTGGAAAAATTTAAAACTTTTTATAGTTCAAAAATTTTTCGTGCTCTTTGTTCGTTTATAGAATTATTAACTAAATCCCATATCTCTGAATAATAGAACTCTTTGTCATTTTTTACAATAAGAGGAATGCTTTCAACACAAGCACTCATATCACAGTATAGACTATTAAAAGTTGGATTTTTCATCAAAGGATCATCAAAATCTCTGGGATCTTGATAATTTAAGATATGAAAGTCAATGTCCTTGTCCGAGAGCCACTTAATTAATAAATCACAGAAATAACAATCCTTTTTAACTACTATTTTAAATTTAGGCATGGGTGAATACTGTTGTATAATTATTTAAATCTTTTTTTAATTCTTTATTAATCATCCTTATTTATCCCCCAGAATGGTTATAAGAAATTATGATTTCCTCTTTCTTTAAAAATTCGATTGTAAATATAGAGATTAGGGTAGTTTTTAAAATTCTTCCAATAAATAAGGTTAAATTCTCCCTCAAATTTATATTATTTTAATTGAAATAATACTGATTTTAGTGGTTTTTATACATCTTATTACAAAAATTAGAATGTAAGCTACGAAAAACTAAATTTTTTATTGTTCCTATTTTTGTATTTATGTTTTCAATATTTTTTGGTTTTAACACTTTTTGGTGTGAGGGCTTAATAGAAATTATTTTGGATCTATGTAATAATTTAGAGATAACTTTTATGATTTTTTTTTTATTACATCCTTTTCTACTACTTTTTCTTCCATATAGGGCTTAATAGGTTTTGATGCATCGATAGGGGCATTACAAACCCAGCATACGTTTTCTAAATCAGTTAACGTTCGGGCACAGTTTTCACAGTAGACTGCATCACATGAGCAGGTATACATATAGCCTAATACCTCTCCTCTACAGACTATACAAATTTTCCTTTCTTTATGAATAGTCACTTCTTTTTCTACGGTCTCGGTAGCTAGTAGGGGGCGTGTGTGAGTCATTCCGACAATCTGTTCATTTAATCGAGCCAATTCAAAACGATCAGATATTGGAGCTCCTGATTCTTTTAATTTTTCCCACAATTCTAGATTTTTAAGTAAATCGACGTTTTCAGCAGCAATTTTAGTCATTAGCTTCTCAAGCCTGAACCTTATCGCTATTTGTTGAGCTTGAGTTAAATAACGTCTTGCTGTTTTCATATTGAAATTAATTAAAGCTAATTTGGCTCGTAATAAAAAAGTCTCACAAAAAACTAGATATGAATGTTGCTTTTCAGCAATATCCATTAGCCTGGAAATATAATAATTAAGTTCATTAAGTACCTCGCTATTATTTTCTATACGATATTCCGTGAGAAGTATGTCACAAAGATAGATATGAGCTTTTATATTAGCATCAAAAAATATAGTTTCAGTTTCTACAAGTTCTTTGAATAATTCTTCTGCTTTTGCTTTATCTCGGATTCGAGGACTTGTTTTTAAAATTAGGGCTTTAACAAATTTGTATTCAAATTCAATTCCTTCATTTTTTTTATGTTTATATATCTTTTCCAAACGATGAAAATATTTTTGAGCACGCTCGTTATCCCCATGTTCAACAGCGAAGGTTATTAAATTTACAATAGGGCCTTCTATATTAAACAAACTATGAGGATTCTGCTCGTGAAGATTTATACACTCCTCTAAATGTTCCACAGCAAGTTCATATTCACCCATTTCACCATATAAATCCCCCATATTATTTAATAGAAATGCAATATTAGCACTACTCTTTAACTTTTTAAATAATTCTAAACCCTTTATGTTAAATTTCAAGCTTTTATCCAGTTCGCCAATAGAAAAATAATATACTCCAAAAAAGATTTGACACAGAGCAATCCAGTAGTGATTAAATTTAATTTCCTTTGCAATAGATAATGCTTTTTTGATGTGCTCCTTACTAAGATCAAATTTGCTTTTTACTCGGATTGAATAACTTGCCATTATAAGATTAGCCCAGATGATTTCCCATGATTTATCGAATTTTTCTTGTGAATCCAATATCCACTCTAAAGACTTCTCAACCAAATCTACTTTACCACCATGCAATCCAGTATAGGCTTTTGCTAAACTTAGACGAACCTTTCTTTGAGTTATAATTTCTTTAGACACATTTGATATAGACTTTATTACTGATTCAATTTCTTTAAAAAAATTGAACGCTTCCTCAAATTTACCAGCAAAAGCTAATCCAGTAATAATAAAAAATAATCCATCACAAGATTGGAGATTATCATTACATTTTTGACCTTCTTTATACATTGCCTCGCCTAAATTAAAGAGATCTTCGCCTTGATTAAAAGAAAAGAGAATTAACCCCTTAAGAAACTGAAAATGACCTTTTTGCTGAAGACTAAGCCCCTCAAAATGGCTCTCATCATTTAGTATTTCAAGAGCTTCATTAAGCTTGCCAGTATCAAAAAGTTCCTCTGCCAACGTTAGTTGATTCCGCGCAGGATGGGACATTTTCTTTTTTGATTTGGACTATAACCTTATGAATATAATAAGCTAATTAGTGTTTTAAATATAGTGTAATAAATTACGGATTCTGACTTTCATTTTTATTATTCTCACGCTGAATTTTCCTTTTAGACAATTTTTTGTCATACCTTCACCACCAAGCTGAAACATGAAAAAAAATTATCATCCGAAATGAAAACCTGAGAAAAGTAAGAAGTAACCTCAGAGATATAATAATAGAAGCTATTTATGATGAAATGGAAATATTGCAGAATTTTGATACCTTCTATAAAGATTGGTTAAATTTAACTCCAGAAGAAGAAAAAGAATCTGCCGTTTTGGAAGGCAAAATTACTAAACTTTCTAGTTTACTAAATAAATCTATTTGTGTGTGTCCCCTTTGTACCCAAAATAATAAAGATATGGTATACATCCCGCTTCATGAAACGTGGTACTGTGTTGAATGTCAAGAAAAAGATTTAATCTGGTATCACCCTTGCGGAAGCGAAGAAGATAGAAGGCAGCATGATTATATTAATTATTACTATGAACAAAAAGAAAAATTTACTAAAAGGTTTCTAAATAAAGAAAAATCAGATCGCAATGATCATGTTCTCCAGATAATCGATTGGGCTTATCTATTCGGAGATTTTTAAACTCTCCTCCCTCTGTGACCGCCCTTCC
>Ga0209427_10004648_pt1 | contig 15827 bp, 16 predicted proteins | sample DeeMarSWOR136_30_FD_187465 | JGI IMG/M metagenome (GOLD analysis project Ga0209427, IMG submission 187465) | Marine sediment microbial communities from White Oak River estuary, North Carolina - WOR-1-36_30 (SPAdes) (version 2) | ecosystem: Environmental > Aquatic > Marine > Intertidal zone >...
TGTTGGCAACTTCAAGGTAAAAATCAGGAAGAAGGCCAGGTATATTGATCTGGACAAGTGCACCGGCTGCGGGGAGTGTACCAAGAACTGCCCGGTAAGATACTTGCCCCAGATAAACCGCGGAAATGGCGATGGAACTGACGAAGATTAATACCATTATAGATAAATACCCGCAGAAACAGTCGGTCCTAATCCAGTTACTCCTGGATATACAGGGCGAATTCAACTGGATTTCTCAGGACGCAATACAGCGCATCAGTGAAAGGCTGGGGATTCCGGTCAGCCAGATATACCGCGTGGCCAGCTTCTACAAGGCCATGAGCCTGACGCCGCGAGGCAAACATGTCATCAATGTTTGCATGGGTACGGCCTGCCATGTGCGCGGCGCTACCAGGATTATAAACAAGCTGGAGGAGAGCCTGGGCATCAAGACCGGTGAAACGACCGAAGACAGGAATTTCACCTTGGAGAGGGTTAACTGCCTTGGCTGCTGCGCACTGGGGCCGGTGATGGTGGTCGATAAGGACTATCACGGCAAAATGACGCCGGCGAAGGTTGAAGCGGTTCTGAAGGAATACAACTGAGGGAAATGATGGCAAGGATAAACTCGCCGAAGGAACTGGAAGAACTCAGACAGAAGATACTGTCGCAAAGAGACCCGAACAAGCCGTGCATTACACTGTGCTCCGGCACAGCCTGCCATGCCAGCGGCAGCGAAAATATCGCCGCCATCTTCCTGCAAGAGTTGGAGAAAGAGGGTCTGAAGGCTGACGTGGACTTCCGGAGGACGGGCTGCCATGGCTTCTGCGAGCGCGGGCCAATCGTCGTTATCTATCCCGAGGAGATATGCTACCTCCAGGTGCAGCCCGAAGACGTCCCGGAAATTATCTCCCAGACCATAAAGGAGAAGAAAGTTATCGACCGCCTGCTCTACGCGGACCCGACTACCGGTGAAAAAGTAACGTATGAGCCGGAAATCCCCTTTTATAAGAATCAAAAACAGGTAGTTTTTGGCACAAACAGGCGGATTGACCCCACCAGTATTGAAGACTACCTGGCTATCGGCGGCTACCGGGCTCTGGCCAAGGCACTCTTTGAAATGACGCCGGAGCAGGTCGTTAATGAGGTAACCAAGGCTAATCTGAGGGGACGCGGCGGGGGCGGCTTCCCGACCGGAAGGAAGTGGGAAACGACCCGGGATGCCCCCGGCGAACCCAAGTATGTCATCGTTAATGCTGATGAAGGCGACCCCGGGGCCTATATGGACCGGAGCCTGCTTGAGGGCAACCCGCACAGCGTGCTCGAAGGACTGGTTATCGGCGCTTATGCCATCGGCTCTCACGAAGGTTTTATCTACGTGCGCCAGGAATACCCGCTGGCTGTCGAGAATGTGTATATCGCTATTAAACAGGCCGAGGAATACGGCCTGCTCGGCAAGAATATTCTCGGTTCGGGATTTGACTTCACCATCGATGTCCACCGCGGGGCCGGGGCATTCGTTTCCGGCGAGTCCAGTGCCCTGATGACGGCCATAGAAGGCAGGGTGGGTGAGCCGAGACCAAAATATATCCGGACAGCCGTCAGCGGCATCTGGGACAAGCCGAGCAATCTCAATAATGTGGAGACCTGGGCTAATGTGCCGCTCATTATCGACAGAGGCGCCAACTGGTATACCTCTATCGGCACGGAAGGCAGCAAGGGCACAAAGATTTTCTCGCTGGTGGGCAAGGTGAACAATACCGGCCTCGTGGAAGTGCCCATGGGCGTTACCCTACGCGAGATTATCTATAACATAGGCGGCGGCATCCCCGGAGGCAAGAAATTCAAGGCAGTGCAGACCGGAGGGCCTTCCGGAGGCGTTATTCCCGAAAAATATCTGGATGCCCCGGTGGACTTTGACGAGCTGACCAAGCTGGACTCGATGATGGGCTCCGGCGGCATGATCGTCATGGACGAGGACACCTGCGTGGTAGACGTCGCCCGCTATTTCATCGATTTCCTCTGCGACGAGTCCTGCGGTAAATGCGTGCCGTGTCGCGAGGGACTGAAGCACATGCGCGAGATACTGGATGATATCGTCAGCGGACGGGGCAAGCCGGGCGATATCGAGCTACTTGAAGGTATATCCCGGATAATGGCGAGGGCTTCCCTCTGCGCCCTGGGGCAAACGGCGCCCAACCCGGTGCTGACCACCATCAAATATTTCCGGGATGAATACGAAGCTCATATCGAGGAAAAGAGGTGCCCCGCCCTGGTGTGCAAGGACTTAATCTCATTCTACATCGACCCCTCCAAGTGCCAGGCCTGCATGATTTGCGGTCGGGAATGTCCTGTCGGGGCTATCAGCGGCGGCAAGGGCCTGGTACATATAATCGACCAGGACAAATGCACCAGATGCGGCACCTGCTTCGATGTCTGCCCGGCCCGCTTCAGCGCGGTCAGGAAGATATCGGGCGAACCGGTGCCAGAAGCTATTCCCGAGGCAGAGAGGGTTCTGGCAAGAGGCAAATAACAGGATACCATGATGAGTGAAGTCACCTTCAAGATAGACGGACGGGAGATAAAGGCCGAAGCCGAAACAACCGTTCTGGAGGCGGCCAGGAGCGCGGGCATTGATATACCGACGCTCTGCTATCACCCGGCCCTTACCCCGTTCGGCGCCTGCCGTCTCTGTGTCGTTGAAATAACGAGCAAGGGCAGGAAGCGGATAGTCACCTCCTGCAACTATCCTGTCGAAGAAGGCCTGGAGGTGGATACCAGGTCACCCGATGTTATTGAGATACGTAAAGGCATCATTGAAATGCTGCTGGCTCGATGTCCCAAGGTGGAGCTGTTACAGGACTTGGCCAGGGAGTACGGAGTTGAAGAGCCGAGATTTAAACTGGGAGACGAGGACGAAAGGTGTATTCTCTGCGGTCTGTGTGCCCGGATGTGTGAAGAGCGGATGGGAGCCAGTGTCATCAACTTCGTCGACCGGGGGGTTGACCGCAAGGTGCAGACCCCTTTTCAGGTGACCGGGGATAAAAACCTAGATATGTGCCGGGCCTGCGGCGCCTGCGCCTTCGTATGCCCTACGGGGGCCATCAAGCTTGAGGATATTACCACAAAAGAGCCGGTGCCGATTCCTTCCGAGTTTGAAGAGGGCCTGGCAACAAGAGCGCCGGTCTACCTTCCCTTCGCTCAGGCCGTCCCCAACGCTCCGGTAATTGACAAAGAGAAATGCGTGCATTTCACCACGGGCAAGTGTAAGACCTGCGAGGCTTTCTGCGCACCCAAGGCCATTGACTTTGAGCAGGAAGACGAGATTATTGAGGTGGATGTGGGTAATATCATAATTGCCACCGGATTTGACCTGTTCGACCCGAGTGTCATTCAACAGTATGGATACGGTCGACTTGACAATGTCCTCACCAGCCTTGAGTTTGAACGGACAGTCAGTTCGGCCGGACCAACCGAAGGGCATATCCTGCTCAAAGACGGCTCCGAGCCTGAGAGTATAGCCATTATCCACTGCGTGGGCAGTCGTGACGAGCAATACCACGAATACTGCTCCCGGGTATGCTGCATGTACTCCATGAAGTTCGCCCATCTGATAAAGGAGCACACCAGCGCCGATGTCTATGAGTTCTATATAGATATCAGGAGCTTCGGCAAGGGCTATGAGGAGTTTTACAACCGGATGCTTGAAGAGGAGACTGTCTTTATCCGGGGTAAGCCGGCGGAGGTGACCGATATTGCCGAGACCCCCGAAGAAGAAGGAAAACTAATTGTACAGTTTGAGGATACCCTGGTGGGCAGGCAGCGCCGTCTGCCGGTAGACATGGTCGTTCTGAGCTGCGGCATAGAGCCTACCAAGGATGTAGAGTCTATTGCACGACTGTTCAATATCAGCCGGAGTGCCGACGGCTTTTTCCTGGAGAAACACCCCAAGCTGGACCCGGTGGCCACCATGACCGATGGCATCTTCGTGGCCGGCTGCTGTCAGGGGCCAAAGGATATCCCGGATACGGTAGCTCAGGCTTCGGCGGCCGCCGCCGAGGCTCTGGCCATGATCAGCCGCGGCAAGGTAGAGATTGAAGCCGCTACGGCCATGGTCAATGAGAGGCTCTGCACCGGCTGCCAGCTCTGCAAGGAAATCTGTCCCTACAGCGCGATATCCTTTGACGAAGAGAAACGCGTATGTAATGTCAACGAGGCCCTGTGCAAGGGCTGCGGCGCCTGCGTGGGCGGCTGCCCCAGTGACGCTATAAGCCTCAGCCACTACACCAACGAGCAGATACTGGCCCAGATGGAAGGAGCGCTGACCTAGCCTGCTTGACTATGCTTCCGAGATGAAGTAGTATTGAGTGCAGATGGGTGACATCAGTCTGATTATTAATGATGTCCCGGTTACGGGGCGTGACGGGATGACCATTCTGGAAGTCGCCCGGGAAAACGGCATCGATATTCCCACCCTGTGCTATCTGGAAGACTATCCCCCCCTCGGCGCCTGCCGGCTATGCGTTGTCGAGGTAGAAGGCTCCCGGACACTGGTCGGCTCCTGCCACACTCCCATTAGTGAAGGTATGGTTATTCATACCCACTCCCCCAAAGTCCTGAAGGCACGCCGGATTATGATAGAGCTTATGCTGGCCAGCCACCCCGATAACTGCCTGGTCTGCGACACCGCCAACCAGTGCGAACTACGGAAGATGGCTGCCGACATGGACATCGGGTTGCCACGCTTTAATATAGAGAAGCACTATTATCCTGTCGAGGATGAGAATCCCTATATTATCCGTGACATGTCGAAGTGTATCCTGTGCCGGCGCTGTGTCACGGCCTGCAAGAACGCAGCCGGCAAAGAGATGTTCAGCATTGGCTACAGGGGTTATGACAGCAAGGTGGTCTACGGCCTTGACCAGTCGGTGGGCAGCGCTGAGACCTGTGGCGACTGTGATACCTGTATTTCTCTGTGTCCCACCGGTGCCCTGAGGAAACCAGCCCGCGTTGGTGAAGAGAAACAGGGTACCGCCTTGTTTATAAAGGAATGAGTGTATATCGATTAGTCGGGTAGTATGATGAGCAAGAAATTAACCTCCCCGGAGAAAGCACCGCAAGACCTGCTCGGGTCGCTGAAAGACGCGCAAATCAGATACGGCCACCTGCCCCATGAATTTATGACGGAACTGGCGGAATCCCTCAAAGTGCCGGTGAGTGACGTCTACGGTGTGGCAAGTTTCTACTCTTTTCTATCGATAAAGCCGCTGGGCAGAAACGTAATCAGAATCTGCAAGAGCCTGCCGTGTTATCTTAAGAACTGCCAGGTTATCATCGACACCGTGGAGAAAGAAATCGGGATCAAGCCCGGCCAGACGACGCCTGACGGCAGGTTCTCATTCGAGTTGACCAACTGTATCGGTCTTTGCGATAAAGCCCCGGCTATGCTGATAAATAATGACCCCCATGTCGACCTGACCCCCGGGAAAATAACGCAGATCTTAAAGAGCTATAAATAAAGGGTGGATTTTTTAAGGAGGCTTACCGGTGCCGCAGGAAAGGGTTGTACTAAAAAATTGCGGGGTTATTGACCCGAAGAATATAAGCACCTTTCTGGATGCAGACGGGTTCCAGGCCCTGAACAAGGCCCGGCAGGAGATGACTCCGGAAGAGGTTATCAATGAAGTGAAGGTGTCGGGGCTGCGGGGCCGGGGAGGGGCAGGTTTTCCCTGCGGCATAAAGTGGGAGGGCGCCAGGAACTCCCCTGCGGACGATAAATACGTTATCTGCAATGCCGATGAGGGGGAGGTGGGCACGTTTAAAGACAGGTATATCCTGGAGAACGACCCCTTCTCTCTTATCGAGGGGCTGGCTATTGCCGGTTATGCCGTCGGTGCCGGGCAGGGCTATATCTACCTGCGTGCCGAATACCACTACCTGCTTGACTTGCTGGAAAGTGCTATCAAGCAGGCAAGGGAAGCCGGGTATCTGAACGGCTTCGACATTATTGTCCGGGAGGGTGCCGGAGCCTATGTCTGCGGCGAAGAGTCCGCCCTGATGGAATCCATCGAGGGTAAGCGGGGAGAATCGCGATACCGTCCGCCCTTCCCGACGGTTGCCGGTCTGTGGCAGAGTCCGACAACCATAAATAATGTAGAAACGTTGATGAATATACCCCGGATTATCCTTAATGGTGGCGGCTGGTACTCGCAGATGGGAACGGAGCGGAGCAAGGGGACCAAGGTATTTTCGGTAAGCGGCGATGTCGCCCGGCCCGGAGTCTACGAAATGTTGCTGGGTAGTACCTGGCGTGAACTGGTCGAGGAGCTGGCCTCGGCGGAGAACATCAAGTTAATACAGATAGGCGGTGCCACCGGCAGGATTATCCCCCGCGATATGATAGATACACCGCTATCGTTCGAGGATATCCTCGGCGCCGGTGCCGTGACCGTATATGATGAAAGCCGTGACGTCATAGATATCGTCTACAGGACTGCGGAGTTTCTGGCCGAAGAGTCCTGTGGCAAGTGTACCCCCTGCCGGCAGGGCACCGAGGTGATGGTGGAAATAATGGAGAGGTTCAGCCGGGGGGAGGGTTCTGTGAAGGACATCAGGGCTATGGAAGACCTGGCGGAAACAATGATGCTTACTTCACTGTGCGGACTGGGGCAGGCGGCACATTTTGTCGTGATGGATACCTTGAAATATTTCAGGGACGATTATAACAGGCGAATTACAGGAAACTAAGGGGATGGCATGATATGAAAACGATTACGGCACAGAAACCCATCGAAGAGATAATGAAATACCTCGAGAAGTGCCAGTGGGTGCATATTATCGGCTGTGGTACCTGCGCCACCCTGTGTCATACCGGTGGTAAAGCCGAGGTTCTGAATATAAAAGAAAAGCTGGAGGCCGCCGGCAAAAAGGTCACCGGCTGGATGGTGATACCCACGGCCTGTGATGAACTCACCGGCGCTGCCCTGCGGGAAGAGGCGGAGGCCGTTGATGCGGCTGATTGTATTCTGGCGATGACCTGCGCCACCGGCGTACAGACAATCGCTCTCCAGCTAAAGAATGCCAAGCCGGTTTATCCCGGGCTGAATACCCTGTTCCTGGGTACGGAGGACCGCCCCGGTCACTTTATCGAGGCATGTATGCAATGCGGCAGCTGTGTCCTGGGGCGGACGGCGGCTGTCTGTCCGCTGGTCAGGTGCGCCAAGAGCCTGCTGAACGGGCCCTGCGGCGGCTCGGCCGATGGTAACTGCGAAATCTCACCGGACGTACCCTGTGCCTGGCAGCTGATTTACGACCGTCTGGCGGAAATGGGCCGTCTTGATGAGATGGAGGAGATTGAGCCGGTGAAAGACTGGAGTACCAGTGTTTCCGGCGGTCCGCGGGCGGTCGATGTTGATGCCGAATGCGGCATAGTATCGGGGAAGGCCGAGGCTGAAGTAGAATCAGCCTGAAATGGCCCTCCTGCACCAGTGTTATACGGGATAAAAGACAAAAGCCTGGATACTGGTTCACATTGCTGTCATGAGTAATAGAATTCCAGTCACAGAAGAAACCGAGCGCACTCCCGAGGAACAAACGCTGATAATGCGCCTCAGGGTGTTCAATAACATGAGGTGGTTCGCCATCCTCGGTGTTATCATCGTAACCCTTACGGCAAGATATGCATTCCATATTGGATTTCCTACCCCTCCGATATATATAATCTGCGTCTTTATGGCCTTATACAACCTGCTGCTGATGTGGCAGGTCAAGGGCATAGACAAATTGCAGCCTCACCTGATTATACCGCGTGTGCGCAAGTATACCTATATGCATATCCTGCTTGACATGGTGGCATTAACCGTACTACTGCATTTTTCCGGGGGCATAGAAAATCCGTTTATTTTCTTCTTCGTACTGCATATCATACTGGCGAGTATCGGTCTGAACTACCGGATTGTATACCTGCTGTCCACGATAGCGATGGCTCTGGTGATACTGCTGGTGAGTCTGGAATATACCGAAGTGATACCTCATGTTAATCTTGAGGGTTTTGTGCTACCAACACGATATCAGGAGTACCCCCGGGTTCTCTCGGAAGTTATTGCCCTGGCGGTTCTGCTTTACGGTGCTACCTATGTAACGACTTCTGTTGCCGGAGAACTGAGGAAAAGACAACGCCAGATAGTGGCCTTGCGGGAACGCCTGCTCAGAGAAAAGAATGGTGAGTTGAAGCGCGCCTCAAACGAGATAGCCCAGCTTGAGGAGGAAAAAAACCGGTTCCTGCGCTTTATCGGCATTGCGGCCCATGACCTGAAGGCACCGCTAACCGCCATTCAGGGTTTCCTGTGGGTCATACTGGGCGGATTTGCCGGAAAAATAACCGATAAGCAGAAAAATATGCTGGAAAGGAGTTCCCGCCGTATCAATGAGCTTCTTACACTGATAAGCGACCTGCTCGATATACCGCGTATCGAGACAGGGCAGATTGTACAGGAGATGAAGGAGGTCTCACTGCGCCAGGCCATTAAAAATTCCCTCGACAGTCAGCGCAGCCTGGCTCAAGAAAAAGGAATAAAGCTTAAAGTTGAGCTACCCGAGGGGCTTCCCAAGATTAAAGGTTCTTCTTCCCGATTGCAGCAGGTGATAACCAATCTGGTAAATAATGCCATTAATTACACCCCGGAGGGTACGATAACCGTCAGAGTGCAGGAACGTAGTAAAGACCTGCTGGTTGAGGTCATCGATACCGGAATCGGTATACCTCCCGAGGATATGCCGCAGCTTTTTGAGGACTTCTTCCGGGCAAGTAATGTAGAAGTCAAGGGGACAGGTCTGGGGTTGTCCATAACCAAAAGGATTGTTGAAGCTCATGGGGGCAGTATATGGGTCGAGAGTCCCTGCTCTGAGACCAATAGCGGAACTAAATTCAGTTTTAATCTGCCCAAGCCGAGTAACGCTAAGAGGAGAAAGCGCTGATGAAAGCAGGAACCAATCTGGAAAAAATACTGGAAAGCGGAAGATTTGCCGTCACTGCTGAGGCAGGTCCTCCCAAGGGCACAAGTGCGGCAGTGATACAGAGAAAGGGTGAGATACTTCGCAATTGCTGTGATGCCGTTAACATTACCGATAATCAGACGGCTATTGTACGCATGTCCAGCCTCGCCGGATGTGCGCTTCTAAAGCAGGTGGGTGTTGAACCGGTTATGCAAATGGTCGTCAGAGACCGCAACCGGCTGGCACTTCAGGGTGATATACTGGGAGCCATAGCCATGGGCATCGGCAATTTTCTCTGCCTTTCCGGTGACCACCAGAGATTCGGCAACCATCCCACTGCTAGGGGCGTCTTTGATATTGACTCTATTCAATTGATTCAGATGATGAAGAATATGCGCGACGAGAAGCAGTTCCTCTGTGGTGAGGAAATCTCCGGAGAGGTCCCCATGTATATCGGTGCTGCCGCCAATCCCTTTGCCGACCCTTTCGAATTCCGGGTGAAGCGGCTGGCGAAGAAGGTCAAAGCCGGGGCTGACTTTATCCAGACCCAGGCGGTCTACGACGTGCCTAAATTCACCAAGTATATGGAGATGGTCTGCGAGCAGGGCCTTGATAAGCAGACACACATCCTGGCCGGCGTTATCCCCATAAGGTCGGTAGGTATGGCCCGCTACATGAGAGATTACGTTTCCGGGGTAACCGTGCCCGACGAGATAATTACCAGACTGGAACAGGCGGAAAAGGCCAAGGAAGAGGGCGTAAAGATAATACTGGAGATTATTGAACAGGTCAAGGAGATACCCGGTGTGCACGGCATTCATATAATGGCGGTGGGCTGGGAGGATATTGTCCCGGAAATGGTGGAGCAGGCTGGACTTATGCCGCGCCCCGTACTATAATGGAATGGAGGAAAACATGCCCGCAAAGATACTTGTTGTTGACGATGACCCCGATATTCTCGATGCAGTAGCCATGATACTAGAATCCCAGGACTATACGGTAGTTACCGCACGTGACGGCATAGAAGGTCTGGCTACTCTCAAGGCAGAAAACCCCGACCTGATGATTCTGGACCTGATGATGCCCAAAATGGATGGGTTTGCCGTATGCAAAGAGCTTCAGGACCCGAGGTGGTCAAAGTATAGGCAAATACCCATTCTAATCCTGACCTCGGTAAGGGAAGAGGCCAGCCGCCGGCGCTACGAGCTAGAGACCGGACTTGAGCTTGACGTGGATGATTATATTGAAAAACCCATGTCTCCCGATGTCCTGCTGGAGAGGGTAAGCATACTCATCAAGAAAAAGCCCTGAAAATATGCGGTTATGTTGATTTGTTAAGGAGGCGCTTCTAAGTGGAAAGGAAAGCTAAAATCCTGCTTGTTGACGATGATGCCGATTTTGTGGAGTCGACAAAGATTGTCCTGGAAAGCAAACCTTACGAGGTGGTCGTCGCCGTCAATGGCGACGAGGGTTTACGGAAGGCAAGGGAGGAGAATCCCGATTTGATTCTTCTTGATATTATAATGCCCGTAGAGGACGGCTTTACGGCTGCGGAACAGCTGAAGGAAGACCCGAAACTCGCCAGGATTCCGGTGCTGATGCTTACGAGCTACTCGTCCAAGGGAGCGGGGACGTCAATCCCGCGCAGTCGTGGCTACGACCTGGAGGCCGAGGACTACATAGACAAACCAGTAAGTCCACAGGACCTGCTAGCCATAGTAGAAAAACACCTGAAAAAGGTGGGCTTCTAGCGGTGAGGAGAATCCTGACCTTCCCGGAAGGTCAAAATACCCGCCTCGTGCACCTATTATTATAGTTATTTAATCCCCGTATATTTATAGAGCGGGGATTTTGATTTGTTTGGGTAATATTACCTGCTACCGGTACCAGATGCCAAGGAATATTCCCTGCGTAAAGAAGAGAACATAATTACGCCTGAAAAACGGGATTACTCAGAAAGGAGTTGGTCTTGATGGTTAAGGAACTTCCAGTTGTTTACCTGCAAACAGCAGGGTGCAGTGGCTGTGCCGTTTCTTTATTGAATTCGGCCAGCCCTACTATTAAAAACATGCTGATAGACCAGATAGCCCCCGGCATACATATAAACCTCAGGTTTCATCCGGTGGTGATGGCTGCCGCCGGAGAACTGGCGGTCCAGGCAATGGAGGACACAGCCAGAGAGAAGAAAGGTGAGTATGTCCTGGTGGTTGATGGCGCCGTACCTACGGCTACCGATGCCGTATACGGGGCCGTAGGAGAGAGAAACGGGCAACCAGTTACGATGCAGCAAAGGGTAACCGAACTGGCCCAGGACGCCCTAGCGATAATTGCGCTGGGCACCTGCGCTTCGTTCGGCGGCATCCCGGCGGCCGAGCCCAACCCCACCAGTGCCCGGCCGGTAAAGCAGGTCCTTGATGACAATGGCATCCAGAAACCTCTGGTTAACATTCCCGGCTGCCCTCCCCACCCCGACTGGTTTGTCGGGACCGTGGCCGGTATCATCCTGAGCGGTCTGCCCACGGTCGATGACCTGGACGACCTGCTCAGGCCGAAGGCTTTTTACGGCAAATTGATTCATGAAAACTGCCCCCGCCGTGCCTATTTTGATGAAGGCAAGTTCGCCAAGAAGTTCGGTGACGAGGGCTGTCTTTACGAACTCGGCTGCAAGGGGCCGATAACCTATGCCGATTGCCCTCTGCGGCGATGGAACAGCGGTACGAACTGGGTCATCGGTGCCGGGGCGCCGTGTAACGGCTGTACGCAGCCGGAATTCCCCGACCAGACAGCGCCCTTCTACGAGAAACTCATTGATGTTGAGATACCCACCATCGGTGCCTGCTGGACTGGCAAGGAGGAGAAGTAATGGGCAAGATTGTTATTGATCCCGTAACCAGGATTGAGGGACATCTTAAGGTAGAAGCTACCGTCGAGAACGGAGTGGTCAAGGATGCCCGGACTACCGGCAACCTCTTCCGCGGATTTGAGATTATCCTGCGGGGCAGGGACCCCCGGGACGCACAAATAATAACCCAGAGAATCTGCGGGGTATGCCCGCAGTCTCACGGCATCGCGGCGACACTGAATCTGGACAGCGCCTTCGGCATATCCGACAAAATACCGGATAACGCCCGGATTATACGCAACCTGATTCAGGGGGCGCATATCGCCCAGGACCATATCCTGCATTTTTATCACCTGACGGCTCTTGACTACGTGAACGTTGCCGATGTTGCCAAATACGAGGGGAATGACTCCCAGTTGAACTCAATCAAGGACTTCATCGCCCGTGGCGAACTGGGCCCGTTTATGCCCCGCTACGAAGGCGATTACCGCCTGCCGCCGGAAGTCAACCAGCAGGCCGTGGCCCATTACGTGAAAGCCCTGGAAATCCGGCGCATCGGCCATGAAGCGGTCAGCATCTTCAGCGGCAAGATTCCGCACAGCGTGGGCGTTGTTCCGGGCGGCGTCACCAGCGTACCCACGCCGGACAACATCATGGCCTATATCTGGAAGATAAAGATTTTACAGGACTTTATCGATAACGTTTATATCCCGGACGTAATGGCCGTGGCCGGAGCCTATATGGACTATGCAGAAATCGGGGCCGGCTGCAGGAACCTGCTGGCCTACGGCAGCTTTGACCTTGACGGCAGCAGCCCGGACTACACGACGCGGGAGAGGCTGTTCAAGCAGGGCACCGTCTCCGCCGACCTCAAGCCGGGGAACCTGGACACAGACAAGATAACTGAATATGTCAGGCATTCCTGGTACGAAGACTCAACGTCAGGACGGCACCCGTCCCAGGGAGATACCAAACCGCAATACGGAAAGAAGGACGCCTATTCCTGGACGAAAGCCCCGCGCTACGATGATAAGGTGTATGAGGTCGGCCCGCTGGCGAGAGTAGCGGTTACCTATGCCAAGGGCGACCCCGTAATGAAAGAGCTGGTTGACGGCGCCCTGAGCAAGCTGAAAGCACCACCGTCTGCCCTGTTCTCAGTCCTGGGGCGTCACCTGGCAAGGGCGCTATCGGCCAAGTTTATCACCGATTCGCTGGAAGGCTGGGCGCTTCAGCTCAAGCCGGGGGAGCCTACCTATTGCGAGTATGAGATTCCCGACGAGGCCACGGGCATGGGACTGACCGATGCCGCCCGCGGCGCTCTCGGGCACTGGATAGAGATAAAGGACAAGAAGATAGCCAACTACCAGTGCGTGGTGCCCACCACCTGGAACGTAGGGCCGATGGATGATAAAGGCCAGCACGGCCCAATCGAGCAGGCTATCATCGGCACCAAGGTGAAAGATGAGGCTAACCCGTTTGAAATCGTGCGCATCATCCGCTCTTTCGACCCGTGTCTGGCCTGTTCCATTCACATGGTCACACCCAAGGGTCGCGAACTGGGCCGGTTCAGGGTAGTGTGAGCCTTTTAAGGAGGAGAGATGATATTATCAGAGCAAAAGCCGTTTGAAGAGATTCTGGGCTATCTGGAAGGGGAGAAAAGCGTCTTTATACTGGGCTGCAACGGCTGCGCCCAGTCTTCGGGCAGCGGCGGCCCCGTCCAGGTTGAGGAAATGAAGAAAAAGCTAGAGGAAGCCGGAAAGAAGATCACCGGAACCAAGGTAATCGATTTTCTCTGCGAGAAAGCCCTGGTGAAGTCGGGGTTGAGGGGTAAGGTTGACGAGGTGGCGGCTGCCGACTCGATACTGGTAATGACATGCGGTATCGGCGTTCAGGCGGTAGCTGCGTCGGTCAATAAAATCTGTCACCCGGCCTGCAATACCGTCAACCTGGGAGGAAGCCGCGGCGAGTGGAAAGGCAGCGAGCGCTGCCAGGAGTGCGGCCAGTGCCTGCTGGACTATACCGGGGGCATCTGCCCCATCACGGCCTGCACCAAGAGCCTAGTCAGCGGGGCCTGCGGCGGGGCATCCAACGGAAAATGTGAGATATCGCCCGACCGGGACTGCGGCTGGGAGCTGATATACAATCGACTGAAAGCCAAGAACCAGCTTGATAAGCTGAAGATTTTCATTGACCCACTCGACCACAGCAAATTGATGGCCAGGCCGGAGATGATGTCCACCTCGCGCTACGCACTGGAGCAATCTGACCAGGAGGGAAGATAAAGTGAGCTTGCAATCGAAACTGGAGTCAGGAAAGTTTGCCATAACCTGTGAGGTCGGCCCGCTGAAGGGCACCGATATTACCGAAGTCGAGGAAAATGCCGAGCTTTTAAAGGATAAGGTGGATGCGGCCAATGTCACCGACCAGCAGAGCTCGGTGATGAGGCTGGGTTCGCTGGTGACTTCCTCAATAATTCTTAAAAAAGGGCTTGAGCCGATTTACCAGGTGGTCTGCCGCGACCGCAACCGCATCGCCTTGCAGTCCGACCTTCTGAGTGCCTGGGTGATGGGAATAAGAAATGTCCTATCGATTACCGGCGACCTACCGCAACTCGGCGACCATCCCGCCGCTAAAGCCGTTTACGACCTTGATTCCGTGACGCTGCTGCAGACTATCAAAACACTCAACGATGGCCATGACCTGGCCGGCAATGAGCTCCAGGGCAAGCCAGCTTTCTTTCCCGGGGCGGTGGTGAAAGTGGAGTCGGATACCGAGGCATCCATGGAACTCCAGGTTGCCAAGTTGGAGAGGAAGATTGCTGCCGGTGCCCGGTTTATTCAGACCCAGGCGGTCTATGATGCTGGTATTTTCGGCAAATTCATGAAGAGGGTGGAGAAATTCAAGGTACCGATTCTGGCCGGCATTATTCCTTTAAGGTCCCCCGCCGCGGCCAGGTTTATGAACAAGAATGTTTCCGGCGTACGTGTACCGGACGAGCTTATCGAGAAAATGGAGAATGTACCCAAGGAAGACAGGGTGCAGACCGGCATAGAGATTGCTGCCGACATTATAAAGCAGGTCAAGCCCCTCTGCCAGGGCGTGCATATCATGGCTATCGGCCAGGAGAAGAGGGTGCCGGATATTATCCAGGCTGCCGGGCTTTGAAGCATAATTACAAAGAAGAATTAATCCCCGACGTTTTCCATAAAGACGTCGGGGATTCTATTTTGGGGCTTGTTTTTTTATGGTCGGATGCTCTATAATATGCCACACTCCAAATCGGATAAAGGAGGTATCATGATGGTGGAAGATGCGGTAAAAATCATGAAAGACATGATGGCGGCGATGAACGCATGGGATTTAGAAAAAGCGGCTTCCTTTTTCACGGATGATCTGGTGTATGAGGATGTAGGTTCGGGTATGGTGTTTCACGGTGTAAAAGAATACATGGACTTTGCCGAGAAAGTTCGCGCTGAATTCCCTGACCGTAAATGGGAAATGAAGTCAGCATTCAGTGACGGGCATAATATAGCCACTGAGGCCGTCTGGAGCGGCACATTTACTCAAAGTGTTATTAACCCTGATATACCTGCTACCGGTAGACACGTATCTATCCGTTGTGTTTCGATAACGGAACTGCGTGACGGAAAGATATACCGAAACAGAGATTATTATAACGGGCTCTCATTGCAACAACAGCTTGGCGTGTAGATAGTGAGATAACGCCACCCCGCTCTATAGTTTCTTATCTATTCCCACCCTAGCCGCCCAGCATCATCAATTGATTATCCCGTGAGATACCTCCCCTCACCCAGAGATGTCATTGCGAGGAGCGAAGCGACGAAGCAATCTCTATCTACAACCTGTTTCACCCCCAGATAGTAGTCTGCGGAGAGTGAACTTGAGGAGAAGAATCTAAGATATAACGATATGATGATGGGCAAGTTGACAGAAGCCATGATTAATGCTAAACTTTAATAAAGTTTACTAATTCAGTCAACAATATATTAGA
>Ga0209427_10004650_pt1 | contig 15823 bp, 14 predicted proteins | sample DeeMarSWOR136_30_FD_187465 | JGI IMG/M metagenome (GOLD analysis project Ga0209427, IMG submission 187465) | Marine sediment microbial communities from White Oak River estuary, North Carolina - WOR-1-36_30 (SPAdes) (version 2) | ecosystem: Environmental > Aquatic > Marine > Intertidal zone >...
GATTAGGCGTGGCGCATTCGTCTAGTGGCCTAGGACACCTCCCTCTCAAGGAGGAGATCACCGGTTCGAATCCGGTATGCGCTACCAATTGAGTTTGAAAGGGCACAGCCTTTTCGCTGTGCCTTCTTGTTTCGTACTATTGGGAGTGCCAGCCATGTGAAACGCTGATGGTACCTTCGTGAAACAGTAGTTGTGTATGGCGTTGGGTGTAACTAATAAAACTCGTTATATGATATTCTTTGAGTTCCAGATTTTAACTGAGTCTTCAGCAAACTTTTTCTGGCGCGAGACAACTGTATTTTTCGTAAAATCTTTCAACCTTATCAAATTCTTAGTAATTTGGATGCGCTTTTCGTTTCTGTAAACATCTTTAATCTTCTGTTTAAATGGCTTGTTGGCAGCCTCTTGGTTCATCGGGAATGACAGCAAAGTTAAGTTGCCCAACCTTTCTAAATACTCATCACGTCCCTGCCAATCAAGTTTCTCTGCTAAAATATGCTCAAGTGTGAGGTTACTCCAATCAAAGGGTGCTTGCTTTTTACCGGTAATATACTCTTCGAGCTTTAGTAAGGTATATCTCGCTGTCTTATGATACGCTGGTTCAAACTCAGCAAAAGCCAACTTAAATTGTTCGTCAGCCTTCATGGCGTCTTGTTTTCTAAAAACTTCTAGAACCTCACCGATAGATTTCTCTTTTCTTATATCGCTTATTAGACCATGAAAAACATCTTCTAGGATTTTTGCATCCCTCTTTAGAATAGTGCTGTGACGAAATGTCAAAATCTCAATTGCGTTGCATAATTTAAGGAAATCCTTCCTCGCAAGAGATTCTTCACCCATCAGAAGCAGGGGGTAGCAACGCGTTGCTCCTAAAGCATCTAGGTAAGTAAACGCCTCCTTTTTTCTGATATCGGTGCACTTACTTGGCTCTACAAAATTGACGTAGTATGTCAAGGCATACTTCTCTAGGTGGTTCAGAAAACTTTTAACATTTCCATTTTGACTGATTCGCTTGCCATACCATTCCATAAGCTTCTTACGAGGCGGAGGTTCCTCTCCCTCAACATTAGCCCAGCAATAGTGGAGGAGAAATGTCTTCAATTTACCTGAACCAAGCTCCCCCGAAATGCGATCTATCGTCAAGGCACTGTCTTCTACAGAAATCCCTTGTTTAACCGCCTCTCCGCAAACACGATTCTTTACCAAGTCAGCAATGGATAAATCCATTCCTCTGTCATTAAGTGTCTCGAAAAATTGATAGACGTCGCTATCTGTGCCTAGTCGCACCTCAAGGAAGGAAAGTCTCATAATTTTTTCATTCAAAAGATTAACTATGCCATCCTTACCTTTATCTTTATTAAGGCTCTCAAATTTGTCACGAAAGTATTGAATCGCTTTGTCTAAATTTTTCCATGAAGACAACTTCTTCCCACTAGGAAATGGCTCACCAAGTAAAAGACTTTTAAACTTATCCATGTCGCGTTTGCTCAAAATTAACGTCAGCCGCGACTTCTTAACCCCAGCCGGTCTCTGTGCGATATAGTCTTTTTGGAACTCGCTTGCTGTATCTTCAGCATCTGCTTTCTCAAGAGCTTCAATAGCAGCGCGTAAAAGCAACAAAAGAGTAGCCATCCGTTGCTGACCATCTACAACTTCAAATTCAACGGGATGTGGATCTTCAGGGGGCTTGGGCATAAAAAGAACAAAACCTAAAAATAACCAGGTGCATTTTCATCTATATCGTCCCAAAGTTGAGATACTTTATCAATGTCCCAGTCGTAAGGTCTTTGATACAATGGAACCTGATAATGCCTACCTCGGATTAAGTCCATAAAAGATACGGTTTTTGGATTAATAATAGCCATTTTTTGCGTTCTACACTATTAGTTAAGTATCAGCAACTTTTTTCAAAATGCTTCCCTGCCGGGAAGTCAAACGCAAAGCTAAAAGTTCTTTCTTTCATACAACTTGCACTACCAAACAACAACTCTGGGGGCCAGCTTTAATGTTCCACAGTGGTATTATCTTCGAGGGCATTGACAGCCAGCGAGCAGAGGTTTTAAGATAGGCTGACTAGTTCGCATGGAAAATCTAGGAAGGAATAAGGAGGTAAGACATGGCTAAGATGCCTAAAGAAGTGATGGACTTGCTCAACGAACGCCCTTTAGCACCTAAGGTACTAACTACGTGTGATGCTAGAGGCACGCTTAATGCAGTCCCCAAGGAAACTCTCTCCGCCGTAGACGAGGAGACTATAGCTTTCGCCGATATCTGGGGCGATAAGACTAATGTGAATTTGAAAGCTACCAGCAAGGCAGCGGTGGCTGTGTTTAAGATACAAGTACCCCCTGTTGGCTACCAGGTGAAGGGAACCTTCCAGGGCTTTCAGACCTCAGGACCTCTGTTTGACACCTTCGCCAAGCAGGTGAAAGAGATGCTAAAGCTGGATATCAGGGCTGTGGGCGTGATTAAGGTTGACGAGGTGTACTCTGCAGCCCCACCTAACCCGGGCACCAAGCTCGCCTAGCTGGTTCCACTTGACATGATGTTCATATACGAGGCGCCTAATGAGAAAGCCGCCGCAAGTTTGCCCATGTCCTTCGCACCAATAGGGGATGCGCAAACAGAGACCTGGACAGCAATTCCAATGGAAGAGTTCGTAAAACTCGCCGCAAGACTAAAAGGCTGAATCATAATGATATTTTGTGGCTGTGCCTTGCCCTTGCCCAGCGATTATACCTGTAGATGAGTTCAATTTTTATTAAACTAATGTGGGTCGCCTGCCTGCCCAGGGTAGGGATTGTTCAAAAGCAGCCGCTGCCCTCAACACTGTGGCATCATCGAAGCGCCTGCCAACAATCTGGAGGCCAATAGGTAAGCCATCATCTGTCCAGCCGCAGGGAACGGAAGCCGCTGGCTGTCCGGTTATATTAAATGGATAGGTGAATGCCATCCAGCTCAGAGGTGATACCCTGCTCCCGGCAATTTCTCTTGGTCCGTAGCTATCAAGCTCAAAAGGTGGTACGGCAACCGTTGGGGTTAGCAACAGGTCATACTTGTCAAAAAAAGGCAAAATTCCGTCCCAGTATTCCGACAGCTCGAAACTATCCTTGGCATATTCTATTGCTGATTTATTCTTGTTCCGCTCGATAAAACGAACCAGACCGGGGTCAATTCGGTCTCCCCACTCTTCCATCTTATCTTGTAGGGCTGCCCCCAGCCTGACACTAACATAACTAGAGAAGGCCTTCTCTGGGTTGCTGACCTCAGGGCTAGCTGCCTCTACGGTAGAGCCTAAGGTTGCCCAAGCATCGACCGCCGCTTCTGTTATCTTCAAAACCTTGGGGTCGGCAATAGCCTGTCCAAGGTCTTGGCTCCAGGCAATTCTTAGCCCCTTTAAGTCTCCACCGAGAAACGGCAAGTAGCGTAATCCTGTATCGGGTAGAGAAAAGCGGTCTCTATCATCTCTGCCGGCGATGACCTCCATTGCTAGAGCTGCATCCTTGACAGTTCGGGTGATAGGCCCGATGTGAGATAGGGTTTCCCATCCTGGAAAGCCCGGGTACTGGGGCACGCGACCAAAGGAGGGTTTGAAGCCAAAAACACCGCAGAAGCTGCTGGGAATGCGTATCGAGCCACCACCATCGCTGCCGATAGCCAGTGAACCCATGCCTAGAGCTACTGAGGCAGCAGCCCCTCCGCTAGAGCCTCCCGGCGAGAGTTCTAAATTCCACGGGTTGCGGGTGGCACCAAAAAGCGGATTGTTGGTTATTGCCGCCCAACCGAGTTCGGCAGTGTTCGTTTTTCCGATAATAATACCTCCAGCTGCTTTTATGCGTTCGACGACTATGGCACTCTGTTGCGGAATGAAGTTTTCGTAGATCTTGGACCCACCTGTAGTCCGGATGCCCTTTGTAAAAATTAGGTCCTTGATTGATACCGGGACACCATGAAGAGGCCCTAATTTCTCTCCCCTCATCACTGCCGCTTCTGCCTCAGTGGCTTGCTGTCTAGCGCTCTCAGCTACTAGCGTGCAGTATGCGTTGACTTTAGGATTTAGCTCCTCGATGCGATATAGAATAGCGTCCATTACTTCCACCGGAGAAAGCTTCCTGGTTTTTACTGCGTCTGCCATTTTGACGACGGACATCCCGCAGATTTCGGAATTATCCATAATACCCTCCTTTATTAGCCGCTGGTACCAGCCTGCATTTCACTGTGCCTGGATTATAAGATTGCGTGTAATCGCCTTGGATTTCCTCTCTTGACTAATGCAGAATTGTAAACACTTCTATTCGGAATAGCAAGGAGATAACAATGTGACGGAATGTGTAATTGTAGGCTGTGAAATAGTGCATTTTCAGGTTATGGTTTCTTAACGATCCAGTATGGTAATATTACAATCAATGCTAGGATTGATATATGAATAGCATGAGCGTAATGGCCAGAATCGGTTTCTAACCAAGATGGCTAGCAAAGACTGCTTAAATAGCAACAGGAGGTGATGCTGAGATATGAAACGGGAGATAGCGCCAAAGCCAGACTGGCTCAAACCATTATATCCGTGGCAACAGCGAGCTATCATAGTGAACGGGCGAACTATGGCCTACTTGGATGAGGGTGACAATAAAGCGCGGCCAGTATTGTTACTACACGGAAACCCCACATGGAGCTTTCTTTATCGGGACTTTATCAAGCCACTTACGCAAGCTGGCTATCGGGTGATTGCTCCTGACTGGATTGGTGCTGGCTATTCAGATCATCCACGAATCGATGCTGCATTTACAATGGCACATCATATTGCAGATCTAGTGTCCCTCATCGACCAACTCCAATTGTGCGGCTTTGTAATCGTCGGACAGGATTGGGGCGGACCACAAGGTGTAGGTGCTGCCCTGCAACGAGTGGAACGGCTGGCAGCACTTGTCCTAATGAATACTTGGCTTTTTACAGGCTATGTTGGCCGTTTCCATTCTTCACCTCGACCATGGACTACTTGGCATAGCCCACTGATTGGTCAGTATTTCACGAAGCGTCTAAAAGTGCTTTCGCAACATGGTCCGTCAGTGACCACACAACGTGGCATGACAGAGAATGAAGCCCGGGGTTACCATCATGTGTACGATGAGCCAGACTCTGATCATGTTGTGCTTACATGGCCTCGCACTATCCCTATGCGTGAGGGTGACCGCGGTTGGGATGATATGCTTGCCATCGAACGTCGGTTACCCGAACTGGCCCAGATTCCCACTATCCTTCTCTGGGCACCTGAGGATAATGTCTTCCCAATCGAATATGCCAATCGACTAAAGGAGTTGCTACCCCATGCTGAAGGCCCTATTACTTTCGACAGGGCAGCTCACTACCTTCAAGATGACAGAGGCGCCGATCTTGCTCGTGCCATCGTCAAATTTCTCAATCGGACTGTGGGGAGGTTATTATGAAATTTATTAAGCCAACTACTGAAGAATTATCTTACCTCCGTGCTGACCCGCTACTATGGGAACAGGAACTAGACGTATTTCCAGAAGTTGCAGAAGCTATTGAGCAGGCTACTGGTATACGCGCTGGGCGTGTCTACTGGCAGTCAGAGCACAATCATCTATACGCCTTAGAACTCGCTGACTTTGGCCGCGAGCATCCTTCAATGGCAATCGTCTATGGTTTCTGGGATCGCTACGAGCCACGTCCACCTGAAGATGAAATCGATGCTGATCTGTTCAGGCTAATGCTATGGGTAGCTGAAATCACAAAGAGTCTAGACCCTAGAGATATTGAGAAAGTCGAGTGGTTCGCTCGTGAACAGATGAAGTAGGGTTATACCAATTAATCCTATAGTTTGATACCGTGCAAGCTCAGACTATACAATGTGACGGAATGTGTAGTCTTACATCCTCGTAGCCTCATTCTCCTTGCTCCTATAGAACTACTTGGGGTAAAATGGAGACCATAGATAAATCATCCGTATAGCCTGTGGAGGTAGTAGATGTCCCGTGTTCCAATGATACAGAGGGAACAAGCACCACCCGAAGTAAGAGAGATATATAGCAAGATCGAAGAGAATGAAGCCAAGCTTCTCAACCTGTATCGAGTATTGGCTCATGAGCCTAATATATTGCGCAATTTTCTGCGGCTTGGTGGCATGGTTGATTGTGCCGCTTCAGGTCGACATAGATACCCATTCGATAAGCTCATCGCAGGAACTCACCGGGCGTAACGGTTAACCTGTTGAGCAATTTGCTGTTATCCACAAGCCTAAATCCATGGTTTAAATAAGAGGAGGCTGGAATGCCAAGGCAAGAAATGCTGTCTTATCTATTTAGCCCTTCTTCAGTGGCGATAATAGGGGCTTCGGAAGCGGAGGGCAAGGTAGGAAATACCTTCCTGAAGAGTTTTTTGGAAGGGGACTTTGATGGAAAACTCTATCCGGTTAACCCGGTGTTGAAGGAGGTAATGGGGTTGAAATGCTACCCGGATATCCTGAGTATTCCGGGGGAAGTAGAATTGGTGATTATAGCTTCGCCGATTCACACCATATTAGATGTCATAAACGGCTGCATTGAGAAGGGGGTTAAAATCGTCATAATGGTGGGAGTCGGCTTTGGGGAGAGTGGGGTTAGGGGTAGGACTTTGGAGGCTGAGGTTGTAAAAATTGCCCGGGGTGGAGGATTAAGGATTTTAGGCCCCAATACTATGGGTCTGTTTTGCCCACAGTCTCGGATAAATACACTCATGCCTGTACTCCGGCTTCCATTTGATGCTGGGCACATATCCGTTGTTGGCCAAAGCGGGTGGGTGAGTGAAAATTCTTTCCTTTTAGGTTGTGAGCGGGGTCTACGCTATAGCAAAGTCGTTGACAGCGGGAATGAAGGAGACCTTACCGCAATTGATTTCATCGAATATTTTGCTGAAGACCCGGATACAAAAATTATAGGTGCCTATATTGAAGGGGTAAAAGATGGGCAGGATTTTATCAAGAGACTGAGGGAAGCTGGAGCCAAAAAACCCGTAATCATCTGTAAAGGAGGCAAGACAGAAGCTGGGGCTAGGGTGATAGCATCCCACACAGGGTCGCTAGCCGGAAACTTTGCTGTCTTTAGCACCGCCATTAAACAGGCAGGCGCTATAAGGGCTGATGGGCTGGAGGAACTAGTAGACTCCCTCGTAGCCTTTACCTCCCCTTTCCTCCCGAAGGGAAATAGGGTTGGTCTTATAGTCGAATCTGGTGGTGGGGGGACATTTGCCATAGATATGTGTCAAGCTCAAGGCTTGGAGGTTCCCGAGCTGCCGGAAGATGTCAGTGAAAAGATAAAGGAACTATTCTTAAGATTAGTACCTTCGGTCTCAGCTATACATAACCCTGTCGATTTAGTATTTCCTCCCTTCGATGGCAGAGGCATCCAGATGTTTACTGAAAGCCTTAAATTTATGTCGGAGTTCGTTGATGTATTTTTGCTGCTTACGTACCACGTTTCTTCGTTTGCATCGGAGGAGGTATCTAATAGATTCCTTGATGAGATAGAAAAGGTAAGAGAAGAAATTAGGAAGCCTATCGTGCTTGTTCCCGGCTATATAACTGATTGCCCAGCCCGCCTTGTCCAGTGTGCGCACAAAAATATCCCGTCTTTTCCTACACCAGAGCGGGCGGCAAAAGCTATCTCAACCCTTCTACAGTTTTCCCTGGCTAGAGATAACACAGCAGGCACCATCGGATGTATGATGAGCTGCAATCATAGAACATCAGGATAAATGCTATGCCCTGCGATGCCATAATATGCGACTGGAACGGAACAATAACAAAAGACCAAGACGAGAAACCTATTCTGGAGAGCATAGCGGTAGACTTGTTCAAAGCCTCTATTCCCTGGCACCCCATGAGGATAGTCCACATCCTGAAGGCTAGACAGGAATTAGAGGCGCTGCATAGTGGAAGACGTCGAGACTCTGAGTTCGACTTTATAATAGAGATGTTCCGGCTCTACAACACGAAGATAATAAATGGTGTGCCGACGTCTGTTATAGAGCGTTCGGTTAAGAAGTACGCTGACAAGCAGCACACTCTGGGCAAGCTTGATTACAGGGTTTTGAGACCGGTTGATGAATCCCATCGGAGGGGCAAAGCCACTGGAATCCTTTCTGCTGGGTACAGGTATGGTATCCAGATGATTCTGAAGGCCGCCGGTTACGATGTCAGCTTCGATTTCTGTGAAGCTAATTTGCTTCAAGAAAGAGGAGGAAGGGTTATCGGAATTGACCTGAACATCTATAGGAATAAGGTACAACTACTGATGGAATTACTCAGGGAGAGGGATATAGACGAGAAGCGGGTGATGTATCTCGGTGACGGTGAAGATGATGCCGATTGCCTTGAGATTGTAGGCCATCCAATTGTAGCCTTTCATGCCTCGGATGAACTGAAGCAGAGATATGCCCGAAAGTATAAGGCTTTTATTCCCAGGACTGAAGAGGATTTGGCGAAGTACCTTCAGAGCATATGACACAATTTAGCTAATAGTTGAGTTTCGTAAAGACTATGAATATATTTATTGTGCCTAAGAAAAAGTGCTGTTTATTGACGAACTGAATATTTCTCAGCTATACTCCAAAGTCAGCACAATTTATCTGCATCCTTTATGAATAGGCCAATAAAGCGAGATTTTGAATGTTGAGAACAAGATAGGAGGTCGTGATGGGAGAACAAACCAACGATAGTTTTCAAACGGAATCAGGTATTCCTCTTAAAAAGGTTTATGGTCCGGAGGATATAGCTGACTTGAACTATGAAAGGGACCTGGGGCTCCCCGGGGAGGCACCTTACACTAGAGGAGTTTATCCTAATATGTATCGGGAGAGACTTTGGAGAATTTTCCAGCTAAGTGGCACTGGAGCGGCAGAAGACGAGCGGGAGCGCATCAAGTATCTCTTGGCGCATGGTGAAACGGGATTTATTATGGAATCCGATATGTCAAGCTGGCTTTCATACGATGTTGACCACCCCGAAGTGCTTTGTCGAAAGGGTGATGTAGGCTTTTTTGGAGCTCCATTAAACTCATTACGAGATTATGAAATCGCTCTCGAAGGTATCCCTATAGAGAAGCTCTATTGCCATCCAAGTGCTATTACTCCCATTCAAAGCCCGTTTGCCAGTGCCTGCTACTTCACTCTGGCTGAGAAGCGTGGCATCCCCTGGAGCCAGTTATCAGGAACAGGAGAAGCTGGCATGATGCTCCAGTACCTGGGTCACCCTTCTAAACACTTGCTCCCGCCCCTTCATGCCGTAAGGTTAAACTGTGACCTGATAGAGTTTTGTATTACCAGACTTCCCAAGTGGGTGCCGTTATCTATCGAGGGTTACAATTCCCGTGAAACTGGTATCAATGCTTACCAAGAGTTGGCTATGTTGCTAGCCAATGCCATAGCCTATATCGACACGCTATTAAGTAGAGGCAGATTGGGAATCGATGATTTCGCTCATGCTATTGCTGGTGTCAGTTTTGCCCTTGGCCGGGACTTCTTTGAGAACATAGTCCAAGTCCGAGCGGCAAGGAGGATGTGGTACAGGCTGCTCACTGAAAGGTATGGGGCTCAGAATCCACGCTCACTAAGGCTCAGAATTCATTCCCTTACCCGGGGTTCAGATTGGACCTATGAGCAGCCCCTGAATAATATTATTCGTGGTACTTACCATGCTCTATCGGCTGCTCTGGCTGGTGTACAGTCTCTGGGCGTTTCTCCTTATGATGAGGCACTATCGACACCTTCAGAAGGAGCCCACGTTCTATCGCTGAGAACTCAGCAGATTCTCCAGTTTGAGAGTAATGTAGCTAGTGTGGTCGACCCGTTGGCAGGCTCTTACTACGTTGAGTGGTTAACTAATGAGATAGAGAAACAGGCTTGGGATTACCTTAAAAAGATAGAGGAGCGGGGAGGGTATGTTGGCGTGTTAGATTCAGGATGGGCACATCGCGAGGCAGCAAAGGGAGCAATGGATTGGGAGAAGAAGACTGCCAGCGGTGAGGCAAAGGTGGTTGGAGTTAATTGTTTTTGTATGGATGAGGAGCCTCACATAGTTTCTCCATTCCGACCCAACCCAAAGGCTTGGGAAATAAGCATGGCAAGACTTGAACAGCTGAGGCGTGAGCGTGATAGTAGAAAGGTTGAACCAGCGCTTGATGAACTGAGGCGAGTGGCTGAATCTGAGGGAAATGTGATGCCAGCAGTAATGAACGTGGTCAAAGCCTACGGTACTATAGGTGAAGTGGGGGAAATATGGCGTGAGTCATTTGGCACCTGGAATGTCCCCACTTTGTTTTAGACCGTGGGAGTAACACAACTACAGGGAGAAAAGAATGAGCGTTGAAGGTAAAAGAATTAAGGTCTTGATGGCTAAGGCCAGCTTAGATGGACATTGGCGGGGAGTCGCTGTAGTAAGCACTGCATTGCGGGATGCTGGGATGGAGGTGATATACGGGGGGGAATTGGGTGCTAGTCAGATATTTCAAGCTGCCATACAGGAGGATGTTGACGTAATAGGAATAAACATTGGAGCTGGGTACACGGTTGCCCAGGAGGTAATGCAGCTCCTCCGCGAGCATGGGGTTAATAATATATTAGTAGTTGCCGGTGGCACTATTCCACCTCAAGACATTCCTGAGTTTAAGCAAATGGGCATAGCTGGGGTTTTCCCACCCGGTTCGAAATTGGATTCGATTGTCAAATTTATTAGAGAGAACGTGAGAACACCACTACGCTGATTCCTCAACCTAGGTTAAACAGCCAGCAGCAAAGCAGTTTATATTTACGGGAGAATGCTATGGAAAGAAAGAGGGTCTTTACCGAAGAAGAGCTTAGCGAAATGGGAAGGCAAACCGCAGATGTTATCGAGCAATCTATTGATGCTGGAGATAGTCAAAAAGCGAAGAAATTGACTCGCCGTATGTATCGTGAATTTCTGGCTATGCACGATCTTTATAGAGATTGGGTAACAGCTTTGTTAACATTTATCGGCACGCATTACGGAGACGAAGTCCTGTACCAAGCCCTTAAGGAAAGCTGTTCATCTTGGCTTAAGCCGCTCAACGAATTATACGCTGATAAAGATATTCGACGAAAAGTTGAGTTATTAGCCGCTGGACTTAGGGGGCACCTCCAACCATTGGAGATCAAAGAGGATGATGAAAAGTTTATTCTCTTAATGCACCCCTGCGGCAGCGGAGGGCGACTGGTCCTTGACGGAAGTTACATGCCACCCCGTAACTTTATGAGAGTAAAGAAAGCACAGACGATGACCTACGGCAGGGAAGATTTCCCTGTCTATTGTGCACACTGTCCTTTCCAAGAAATCGTGCCCATAGAATTGACCGGTATTCCGCTATTTATAACAGTTCCTCCAGCTAAGCCGGGAGAGGAACCTTGTCAGATATACCTTTATAAAGATCCCACAGCAATTCCAACTGAACTTTACCAAAGGGTGGGGAAGAGGAAACCTTAGCTATAATAATGAAGGCACAGGATAACCCCTTTGTGGCGCTAGACCGAATGCTGGTACAGGTTCTCCCCAATTGTGATTGGTTTTATCGCAAAAGAAATGTCTGCGAACTAAAGCCTGTTTGCCTTCTCGGTTTGTGCCTGTTTTGTCATTTCCCTAATACGTATTTAGCTGCATTTTCCCCCCCAATACGGCCAGAGTTAATAGCAAAGCCAATTGAGGTCCCGCTAAGGATACAATCGTAAGTATCTATTTGCCAGCCGCCGGTATCAACGCCCGCAGCATAGAGTCCACGAATGGGACTATCCTGGTGATTAATAACCTCCATATGATGGTTAATCTTGATGCCACCTATTGTGTTGTCAAAGCGTCGGTCACATTTAATTGCATAGTAAGGTGGGGTGCGCAGCGGTGAAAGATACCTTCGGTCCTTGAGAAAAATCTCATCGTACCCCCGGTCGCAGCAGGAGTTGTATTCATCTATTGTAGTCTTCAGTACTTCAGGGGCTACTCCTGCCCATTCAGCAATCTCACCCCCGGAGTTAGCTATCTTAATCCATCCCTTGTCGGCATGTAGCTTGAGCTCCTTATCCAATCTGGCTGGCCAGGTTTTACTACCTCCGAGAATTTCTTCGAGGAAGCTAATTTCTCCTTCCATGATACCTTGTTTGATTTTCTCATCAAAGAGGGCATAGAAAGTATGGTCCGGCTGCCTGTCTATGGCATTTCCGCCGTAGGTGAAACGGGAGACAATGCTTTCGTCAGCGAATCGTTCTCCTTTTTTGTTCACCCAAACCATGTTGGGTTGCCGAGCGACGACGGTTAAAGGCGCAGACTTTGGGCAGTAAGGGCCTATCAGTATCAGTGTTACCAGGCCTTCGGTGGCAGCTCCTATTTCAGTTGCCATTAGCAGCCCGTCGCCGTTAAACGGCACACCAGCGTGGTATAGATTTTCACTGTAGAAGGGGTAATGTTTCTTCAGTAATTCTTTATTTCCACCGAATCCACCTGTAGCAATGATAACGCTTTTGGCATTGATTCTAAGTTCCTTGTCTTCCGCTGTTGCCAGAACTCCGGTCACGTTTCCCGCCTCGCTGGTGAGTATCTTCTTGGCTGCAGCTCGACAAAGCAGGCGAATACCCATGCTTTCACAGCTTTTGACCAACGTCTTAACCAGAGGAGGACCAAGCCTTACACCACTGGAGTGCCAGACCAGAGGAAATTGGTCGGGATACAAAGGGCGAACCCGGTCAAACACCAGTCCTTTTTCTTCCAGCCACCGGATGGTATCCCCTGATTTGTCCACAAAGGCACGAAAGATCCGGGGGTCAATCTTCCAGTGAGAAAAGTCCATTGCCTGCCTGAAAACCACATCCTTCGGGGCATCGATGCCCAAACGCTTTTGAGCCGGACTTTCCGCAGCAAAAATACCTTCCGGGAACACTGAATTCCCCCCCGGGCGACGTCGCTTTTCCAGTACGATAACGTTTTTGGCTCCTTTTTCTGCTGCGGCTATGGCTGCGGCCATGCCGGATCCACCTCCACCAATAACAACAATATCAGCCTGTAGATTTTCAGTATTTGAAGCGTTGCTGGGATTCATAATAACCTACCTCCATAAGTGCTTAAGGTTTTAACCTTGACCAGCTTCTCCATCTCAGTCTCTCTCACAATATGAGTACCGAGTTTAAGGAAACTGCCTTTCAGTGATTCTCCATAGTCTTCATATTTGTGTCAAAAAATTGACACTTCTCTAAATATATTAAGTGACACTTCACCTCCTCTCTTTTATTTTCTCTCCAACATTGCAGGAACTGAATATGAAAGCTCCTTTCGTGATTAAGTTTTCATAGGTATCACGGACTTAAATTTTTCGAGAAAAATGTGTTGGTCAGCGCATTGGTCGCTTTCAACCCAGTAGCGTAGCACGCCCAGACTAGGCTGTCAATTATTTATGCTCGTCCATATAACCAGTGACGCATATCATCGCATTCTGCTGTTTTCTTCCCGCCGCTTCAGGAACCTAAATGGGTCAGGTAATTAAGGGCTTGAGGAATAGTTTGATTACTTCCCGATGTTTTATGTAGGTCGATATCGAGTATGAATAACAGCTGTAATGTAGTACAATAAGCAAAGAGTTTGATGATTGAAGAAATTTTTCCAGACCTGTACAGAATTGAAATTCCGCTACCCAAAAGTCCCCTTAAAGCCTTGAACTCCTATTTGATAAAAGGTGAGAAGCGATTTTTGGTTGTCGATACGGGCATGAACCGGGAAGAATGTATGCATGAAATGCTTACATGTTTGGGAAGACTGAGTGTGGACTTAAAAAAGGCCGATTTTTTCATTACACACTTACACGCCGATCATCTAGGTCTTGTAGGAAGTCTTGCCGCTGATGCGTCAAAAGTCTACTTCAACAAGGTAGAAGCCCCTGCTGTTGATTATGCAAGGCAGAAAAGTTACTGGTGGCGACTCGGTGCGCTTTACAAATCACATGGCTTTGCCGAAGGAGAGCTTGAAAAAGCTGTTAATAATCATCCAGGCCTCCTGTACGGATTAAGACGCCATGTTGACTTTTGTATCTTAAAGGAGAGCGATACCATTGATATTGGAAATTACTCATTTAGGTGTATTGAAACGCCGGGACATTCCCCAGGTCATATGTGTCTTTATGAGGTTAATAAGAAGTTCCTTATTTGCGGAGACCATATTCTTTCTGACATTACTCCCAATATCACTTGCTGGCTGGATATGGAGAACCCGCTTAAAGAATATCTGACAAGCCTGGAAAAGGTTTATGCGCTTGATGTCAATCTTGTTTTGCCAGGTCATCGGAATATTTGGAGTGATCACAGACGCAGGATTACGGAATTACAGGAACACCACAAGTTTAGGCTAAGAGAAATCCTCGCTGCTCTTGAAAACGGTGGGAAGACTGCCTTTGAGATAGCTCCCTGGGTAAGTTGGGACATCAATTATGATTCTTGGGAACTATTTCCCTCTTCACAAAAATGGTTTGCCGTCGGGGAAGTCATCGCTCACCTGCAGTATCTTGAAGAAAATAGTATGATACAGCGAAAGACAAAGGAACAAAAACAGGTATTTTCGCTAGCTTGAACCCAGCTAGAAATTCATCTTTCTCCTTCTATAACCTTTACAACTGTGGGTGCCGCTGAGCAAAATGGCTTTTTGATGGATAGTGGATGAAGCGGTATTTACGGCACATGCTGACTATTGTGTTTATATGATTCTCAATTCGTCGTAGAAATGACTCACAGCGGTTGACGACAAATTTTGGTATAATTACCCAACATGACCAATCATGACAACTTGACAGCTGCAAGCCTAAGTCATACAATACTTAGCAGCTCGAGGTATCCCTAATATGAAGAAATAGCGGAATAATTGTGACTTCTTCGGACAAGTTTATACCCCTCAACAAGCTTATTGGTCTTACTGGTAAGGTGGCTATTGTTACCGGTGGCGCCAGTGGTATTGGCTTTGCCATTTCTTACCGACTTGCCGAGGCCGGCGCTGACATTCTTATTGTTGATGTTGATGGTGAGAAAGCCCGGCAAGCCAGCCAGGAGTTTAATGGTTGCGGATATCGGGCTAAGTCTATGCAGTGTGATGTGACCTGTGAGGAGGAAGTGCGGAACATGGCTAAGACCGCAGCCAGGGAAATGGGTGGTATTGCTATCTTAGTAAACAATGCCGGTATATATCCACGAATACCATTGGCGCAAATGACCGGGGATGATTTTGAGCAGGTGATTTCGGTAAACCTGAAGGGGACTTTTCTTTGTAGTCGTGAGGTAAGCCAGCGAATGATAGAACAGAAACGAGGTGGTTGTATAATAAATATCGCTTCTATCGACGCTATACATCCCTCAGCCGAAGGATTGTCTGCTTATGACGCATCCAAGGGGGGTGTCCTGGCATTAACCAAAAGCATGGCACTAGAACTGGGGCGGCATAATATCCGGGTAAATGCCATTGCCCCTGGAGGTATTTTGACGGAGGGCTTGCGGTCACATCTCACCGGGGCGTCAACAGACCAGGGAAAAGCACAATTAAAGGCATTCATGTCACGTATGCCTTTAGGACGGATGGGTAGAGCTGATGATATTGGCCGGGTGGTGCTATTTCTGGCATCAGACTTGGCAAGTTATATGACCGGTAGCTTAGTGGTTGTAGATGGTGGTTATCTCATATCATGATGATGGCTCTTGTTTTGTTTGACGGTAGGCAGGAGTTTAGTAACGATGACAGACTCACCACAGACAAATAATGTAAAACTACATGCTCTTGACCGATTTCGGGAAATCAATA
>Ga0209427_10004652_pt1 | contig 15823 bp, 12 predicted proteins | sample DeeMarSWOR136_30_FD_187465 | JGI IMG/M metagenome (GOLD analysis project Ga0209427, IMG submission 187465) | Marine sediment microbial communities from White Oak River estuary, North Carolina - WOR-1-36_30 (SPAdes) (version 2) | ecosystem: Environmental > Aquatic > Marine > Intertidal zone >...
AATATACTCGAAACGAAACGGTTTTCGGATTTTAATCTTGTTCGGATGTCATTCCTGCGAATGCAGGAATCTCTATAATTACAAAGATTTAGGAGATGCCTGTATTCACAGGCATGACAGAAATTCAATCCGAAAACCACTCTGCTATTAGTATATATTAGAGTAATCTATTTGACCGATGAGATATTACTTGTGGGAGCAAATTTGGATAGCACATTTAGCTTTAAAGTAAAACTTGGAAGGGGCGCGCCACAATTTCATATCTTTGATTTTCAGCTTCATGATAATTACGATGGAACATCCTGGAACGGCTATTACCAACATAATGTATCGAGCTTTCTAAAATCGCCGATTTTTGACTGCTCGGGATTAACCAATGTCGGTCTGAAATTTCAGCGCTGGTTAAACATTCAACCCGGGGATGTCGCCAGAATTAAGGCAAACTATGTAACCGTCCGGATCAGTCCAGCAGGAGGAGTAATTGACAACCAATGGAGAGAGTAATTAATTGACATATCTTCACTTGCGGACAACCGTAAAGCGGTTGTAATTATATTTGAACTACAATCCAACAACGACAACTGGGCTGGTGGCTGGAATATCGATGATATTTTAGTGACTGGCGATCTAATATCCGAAGTAGCAAGCAATTTATTCGAAAATATGTCCAATAAATTTCAGCTATTTGATAATTATCCAAATCCATTCAATCCGAAAACTAAAATATCTTACATAATTCCATCAGACCAACTTGTTGAATTGAAAATAATTGATATGTTAGGACGAGAAGTGAATAGATTAGTCTTTGAACAGCAGGAACAAGGACGTTATCAAATCGAATGGGATGGTAAAGATCAACGGGGTAACTTAGTCGCTTCGGGAATTTATCTCTACCAGCTCAAAGCTGGGAATTATGTGAATACAAGAAAATTACTATTCTTGAAATTAATGAGTCTACTCTAAAAAGGCTTTTAACCGCTAATTTCACTAATTTAAGTTAATTGATTTTGTTGAAGTTAAAATTAGTGAAATTAGAATAATTAGCGGAATTAGCGGTTTTTAGAGTGTACTCATTAATTCAATAACAAAAATTACAAAATGTGAAATGGCTGGCATAAACTAATAAGGGGAGGTTTATCGTATGAAAAACAAATTAATTATGTATGTACCATTGCTTGTAATTTTGACCTGCTGTGTTTTTTTTATGAATGGAATATCGCTCGCGCAGCAGGTTAAAAATGAGGAGTGTCCTTTTTCAACCAGTCTACATCATACAGGTGAAGGTATGAGATACTGGTACGAAGAACAAGGTGGTTTCAAGAGCATTGCTGACATCCCTTACGCTGAACTTGACTGCAAAAGTTGCCACATCAATTCATGTGGTAAGTGTCATACCACAAAGGAAGATGGAAAGTGCTCCTATAGCACAGAACAGGCACAACAGACGGAGACATGTCTCGCCTGTCACACCAGAGCAAAATCAACTTTTAAGATCAGTGAAGAGGCGGGCTGTCTCGATGTTCATATCAGTAGTGGAATGGGCTGTGCGGATTGCCATAAAAGCGCAGATGTTCATGGGGATGGTATTTTTTATCATTCAATGCGAGATTCAGGTGCGGTAAAAGCCGCGTGTGCAGATTGCCATGAGCCCAAGGAAGATGAAATTCGGGCACATACTGTGCACAAGGGGAAATTGGATTGTGCGGCATGTCATATATCCAATTCTATTACCTGTTTGAACTGCCATTTTGAGAATTTTCTAAACACAGGGACGAGAAAAGGAAATTTTATTTCGCCGTGCCAGGAATGGGTGCTCCTAATTAACTATCAGGGCAAAGTTACAACTGGTACTGTTCAAACCCTTGTTTACAAGGATCAAAAATTTGTCGCTTATGCGCCTTACTTTACGCATGCCGTGCAAGCAAAGGGGAAAGATTGTGTTGATTGTCATGCTAACTCGGCTGTAAAATTAATAAAAGATGGTAAAAATGTATCTATGGCTGAATTCAAAGACGACCAGATTGTTTCCTATAAAGGTGTGGTTCCATTAGTTCCAGATCAATTACAATGGCCATTTTTTAATAAGGATGGTGATAAATGGGTGCCCATTGAAAATAAAGAGGAACCCAAAATTCAGCTTACCGGGTATGGAAAGCCATTAAACGATGAACAAATTAAAAAAATGGCGCGACCATACAAGAAATAGTTCAGATCAGAAGTGTTGATTATATTATTTTTTAACAACAACCCAACAACCTTGATAACAAATGCCAGCCATTTCATTTATTTTTTTATTGCAAATAGGAGATAAGTATGCCATTTGGATTTGGACGAGGTCGGGGTAGAGGTTCAGGAAGAAGAGCTGGAAAACGGGGAATGGGAAGAGGTGGCTCTAGGAGACGGATCCTGCCCCATCGTGCTGAAAATTGTATCTGTCCCGTTTGTAATACATTAGTTCCGCATCAAATAGGTATGCCATGCTATCAGACAGCCTGTCCAAATTGCGGTGCGTTAATGACACGACAGTTTAATGTACCTGGTTATTATCCTTTAACCCAGCAGCCAGGTGTAACCACAACCCCAAAAGTTGATCAAGATATCTGTAATGGATGTGGTTTGTGTGTTTCAGCCTGCCCGACTGATGCGATTGAGCTTATTAATAAAAAAGCAGTAATTCGCGCTGATCGATGCACCAACTGTCGCGCTTGTATTGAAGCTTGCCCAGTCTCAGCCATTAAATAATTGGGAGATATAGGGTGGCTGATAAGACAACACAATTAAAAAAGGGCCAAAGATTAGCCCTGTGGGCTACAATTATAACTTTATTCATTTCTGCGCTAAAAGGAGTAATTGGCTTTCTGTTTCATTCCAAAGTGCTGGTAGCCGATGCGTTTCATAGTGGCGCAGATACGATTGCGATCTTTGCATCGGCATTTGGGCTATGGCTGGCTTCAAGAAAGAAGAGTGACCGATTCCCTTATGGACTGTTTAAGGCGGAAACTTTTATCACGCTTATTATCGGCGGGCTTATAACCTGGGCTGGAGTCGAGCTCGTTATCGATGGGTATCATAAAATATTTTTCGTTCCACCAGTTATTGAATTTCCCTTTTTACCAATTTACGTGTCCATTTTCTCTATCATTGCCGCATTTTTCATCGCCAGAAAGGAAAAGGAAGTTGGTGAGGAGATTAATTCCCAATCCCTCATTGCTAATGCTGGAGAATCTTTTTTAGATATCGTTTCATCAATAGTCGTTTTAGCAGGGATTCTAATGGCATATTGGCGCATCCCTTATGTAGAAGGTGCTATAATCATCTTAATTGCTCTGTTAATTATTAAATTGGGATTGGAGAATTTTTGGAAATCGCTGCTCATATTGCTGGATGCGAATCTCGATAAAGAACTGCAGCAAAAAATTAAGGAAATTGTAATTGAAATATATGGAATTAAAGATGTCAGTGATATAAAAATCCGACAATCAGGTCCGTTTCGGATGGTCGATTTAAAATTCACCACCAATCCTTCGATCACGATCTATCAGGCGCATGAAATAGCTGACGAAATCGAAGATAAAATTATGAATAAATTTGATTCTGTCGAATCAGTATTTGTTCATGCTGAACCATCTCGACACAAAAAAATAAAAGCTATTATTCCAGTCTGTGAGATTAATGGTATGAGCTCAAAGGTATATGGGCATTTTGGTCGTGCTCCTTATTTTGCTGTTTTGAATATCGAGGAGAACGATGTGGAAATAGAAGATTTTTATCTCAACGAGTTTTTAGATCGAAAAAAACACATCGGACTAAATGTAGTAAAAGTGGTTGTTCATTATGACTTAGATATACTATTTACTAATCGAATTGGTGAAATCGCCTTTTATATGTTGAAAGAAAATTTTATCGATATTTATTTGATTAAAGATGAAAATTTAACAGTAAAAAAAGTTATTGAACTGTATAAACAAAATCAATTAGCTCAAATAAAAACACCCACACATACTGTAGATGAAGCTGTTGTCGATAGTAATGAATAGTTGAACTGTGTTAATTTACTGTATCAGAATTTCAATATAGGGAGGACTTAAATGAAAAATGTTTCGACGAAACTCGCAAAAGGGCTCTTCTTGAGAGGGATACGAAATTTAACGACTCAAAAACCACTGGCTATTTCTTTCGAAGTAACACATTCATGTAATGCAAATTGTTCCCATTGTGATAAAAATGGCATAATTCCTGATGAGAATCTGGCACCACCTGAAAAGTTTGATGAGGTCTATCAACAACTGCATCCCCTCTTCGCTCAGGTCTCTGGAGGGGAACCATTATTGAGGGATGATTACCTTGAGATTGTCAAGCTGTTTAGGAGTCATGGCACTTTGCCTATGGTGGCTTTCGTCTCAAACGCAGCACTGATGACCCCGGATAAATATCGAGAACTAAAAGACGCAGGTGTCGATCAATTTACATTCTCGCTTGATTTTCCTGATGAGCGTCATGATGAAAATCGGAAAATCCCCGGCTTGTATAAACATCTTTCTGATGTTGTCCCCAAAATGACGGCAATGGGTTTTTACGATATTGCTATGATCAGTGTAATACGCAATCAAAATTTACCTTACTTAATCGATATTGCTAAAAAAGCCTTTGAATGGGGGACATCGATCACTTTTAGCTCTTACACGCAATTGAGAACTAACAGCGATGAACATTCAATAAAATCAGAGGAAGATTTGCAACTATTGCGCGACCAGGTTGGTCGATTAATTGAAATGAGACGCCAGGGAGCACCGATTTTCAATACTGAGAATGTTTTTAAAGGGATGATCAAATTTTTTGAAACAAACCATATTCCCAATTGCCGCACTGGAATCAGACATCTGGTTGTTAATCCCGATGGTTCTTTGGTTCCCTGTGCTATGCATCAGGTGAACTTTAACAATCAGAAAGACTTAATAAAGAATTTTACGAAAAAGAACACATGCGGTGCATGCTATGTGCCCCTTCGAGCAAATACTGAGATGAGTTTAAGTCATTTTTGGAATGACCTTGTTGTAGAATATTTTAAAAAGAGAAATTAATGAATAAAATCGAACTTACTCCTATAGGTATCATTCATACACCCTATAAAGAATCTAAAGACATTCCAATTCAAGGAATTTTTAAAGAGGATGTAGAAGGTTGTGTAGAATTAGATAAAAAATATGCACCTGGATTAAAAGACCTTTGCGAATTCAGTCATGTAATTTTAATTTATTATTTTCATCTATCAAATAAGGAGCATTTGGAAGGAAAACCTTTTCTTGAAGATGAAAAACATGGAGTATTTGCAATACGTAGTCCAAATCGTCCTAACCATTTAGGTTTCTCAGTTGTGGAAATTAATAGGATTGAAGATAATAAATTATACTTCAAAGAAGTTGATATGCTCGATGGAACACCATTATTAGATATTAAGCCATATATCAAATATTTTGATTGTAGGGAAGATGTTGTTTCAGGATGGGTGGATAAACATTTCATAAATGGAAAAATTCCGGAGAGAACAATTCTTAAATAATTTAACCTGGCTTTTTACCAATTTTTAGCTTCGAATGAAATAAAAAAGGCTACCTTATTAAGGTAGCCTTTATCATAAGATAGTTAGGTATTCAATTACTATAAAGTTCTTTCGCGATATTTATCCCACAGTTTTATAACTGCTGGAATATAATTTTGAGTTTCTGCCCATAGAATCCCATCCGCTTTATTATTTTTAATCCAGAGAGCAGCTTGTTTTTCCCCTCCATTATAAGCGGCTAAACCACCATCAACACCATAATATGAAATAAGTGTGGACAGATATCTGGTTCCCATCCTAATATTATAAATTGGATTGGTTAACACATCTTCCGCATTCGTCCAGGTAATACTTTCATATTCGGCAAGATACATACCAGTAGCGGGCATAATTTGCATCAAACCGATGGCACCAGCATGCGATTTAATTTTGGGATTCCAGCTTCCGGCAGATTCATGACTAATCGTTGCACAAATTAAATCAACATCCAGATTCGTATACTTTAAGCTCAAAGTATAAATTTCATTTGCGATATCATATTTCTCAACCGAAGATAAATCTTCATTATATGTATCGATAATTGCAATAATTTTCTGGATGTTATATTGGCGGACACTATCCACACTCATCGCTGCTCTTAAATCTTGCAGGGTTCGTTCCAGCTTATTCATTTTCTGCTTGGTCTCATCAGTTGTGTTAAAATATTTATAGGTAAAACCTATTACTGTGATTGACATAAACACGATGATAAGAATCTTTAACGGTAATCGAATGTATCGATATAATTCACTTTCTTTTATCATGATTTCTTTCTCCTTTTATGTACAATTTCAATCTTCTTAGTAATTAATTACGAACATAAAAACAGTTAAAACGTAATGTCCATTTAAACGATTTAATTTTTTTTAAGTTTCATTTCAAATTATAAAAATTTAAAAAATGTAATATGGATTACAAAAAATTTTAATTAAACATTATCATTCATTGTTGTTGTCTAAATTTAATTTTTTATAAACAAACCAGGTGTGATATGTATCAAATTTTTTATATAATATAATGAAAGCATAAAATTAATTTATCACTTTTTATTTTCTCACTATAATTTTAATTGGCATCTTCTAATGATATTATTTAGCTTATATACTCGACACGAAAAGGTTTCCGGATTTTGAGCTTGTTCGAATGTCATTCCTGCGGATGCAGGAATCTCTATAATTACAGAGAGTTAGGAGATGCCTGTATTCACAGCCATGACATAGATCCAATCCGAAAACCACTCTGCTTTTAGTATATGTTATAAAAATTTTTATTTTTTTGGTATCATTTTCAAGTACCAATTGATATGGAAATCGTTACCCTTATCCACTATGATAGGATAAAAAATTTTTAAATATTTCCCATGAATTTATAATTTTTTTTTAATTTTTCAGTGCAAAAGCAAATTGTTCTACAGATTCCATCTTCCTGAGGCGGATGGAATCAGTATGAAATTATAATCCAACATAGTCAAAGTATTAAAGCGCCAATTTAAAAATATTTTTTAATGAAGTCAACCATTTTGTAAATTATTGTTAACTTTATCATTCTAAAAATAAGAATCTCATCTCAATAAAAAAACCAGCACTTTTTATAAGTACCGGCTCTTTTTTTATCTTGCTTTCTTATCTGATTGTCAAATCATTTCATTTCTTTAATGGAAACAATCTCTGCATTATTTGTCTCAAAGCAGAAGTAATAGGAATGAACAGGGGATAATTCGATCCATTCTTCCTGCGTTTGGTCAAACGTAAGATATTTCGTTGTCCAACACTTAAATATTGAATTTCATCCAGAAATTTTCGCATAATAAAAATTCCCAATCCACCTTTTTTACCGCTTTGTACGTAATGAGAAATATTGGGATCACTTACTTCGTTGGGATTGAAACTAATGCCCTGATCAATCAATTCGACAACTAAGCGATCCCTTTTTATGTGGACTTTCATTATGATCGAGCCAGATGGACTGTTGCGGTAGCCATGCTTAATAATATTTGTGCATGCCTCATCCACAGAAATCGTGAGAGCGTTAATTTCGCTTTTCGAAAATTTGTACTTTGTTGCTAAACAGGCAATAAATTTTCGGAGTTTTGGTAAGTAATTAATTTGGGCAGGAATAATTATCTGTTTATTAGAAACTGTATATTTCAAAAACGGCTTCCCTTCGTATGAATAGTTAGGCTCTTCTAATTTGCTAATCCCCTTTCTCCAGAATCCAACCTAATACAATAATAATACACAAAGATGAAAAGAGTAAGCCGCGCATTTAACCTGAAAATAAAATAATAAAAATTCTCAAAAAAGTCAAGTAAATATTTTGAATGCTGCATTAACCTGTTTTGATAATTTGTGGTATCAATTCAGGGAGTGAGATTAAATAGCTTTCCCACCTGTATCTTATCGGCTTTTAAAAAATAAATAATTATGTAACTGTAGTGCGCAATTTATTCTACCTCACTACCTTAACAATCTTTTATATTTAATTCCTTTTTCAAGAACTGACCAGTATATGAGTGGTTCATTTTAGCAATTTGTTCAGGCTTTCCAGTAGCAACAATTCTCCCACCATCGTCACCACCTTCTGGTCCAAGATCGATGATATAATCGGCTGTTTTAATCACATCGAGATTATGCTCAATAACAATAACCGTATTTCCCTTTTCGACCAGTCGGTTTAGCACATTGAGCAACATTTTTATATCCTCGAAGTGAAGTCCAGTTGTTGGTTCATCGAGAATATAAATCGTTTTACCGGTACTCACTCGAGAAAGTTCAGTGGATAATTTTACGCGCTGCGCTTCACCGCCAGACAGCGTTGTTGCTTGCTGCCCCAGTTTAATATAACCCAGGCCAACATCTTCCAGTGTTTTTAACTTGCGTTTAATTCTGGGAATCTTTTCGAAAAACTTTAATGCCTGAGAAACAGTCATATCAAGAATTTCAGCTATAGATCTGCCGCGATACATGATTTCCAATGTCTCACGATTGTATCTCTTTCCTTTACATACTTCACAAGTAACATAAATATCCGGGAGAAAATGCATTTCAATTTTAATGATTCCGTCTCCCTGGCAGGCTTCGCAACGTCCACCTTTAACATTGAAACTAAATCTACCCGGCTTGTAGCCTCGAATTTTAGCTTCAGGCAACTGGGCAAACAAATCTCGAATATATGTAAATACACCGGTGTAAGTCGCTGGATTGGATCTTGGAGTACGTCCAATTGGAGACTGATCAATGCTAATTACTTTATCAATATTTTCGACTCCCAAAATTTTTTCATATTTCAATGGCGATTTTTTTCCTTGATAAATCGCTCGCAGCAAAATAGGATATAATGTCTCATTGATCAACGTACTTTTACCTGAACCTGACACGCCAGTCACACAGATAAATAGCCCAAGCGGAATTTTCACATCAATTGATTTGAGATTATTACCAGCCGCACCTTTAAGCTCAACATACTTGCCATTTCCATTTCTTCTGTTTTTAGGTTTTGGTATGAACTTTTTGCAAGATAAATACTGACCAGTAATCGAATTTTCAGCCTGAGCAATATCTGAGGGTGATCCTGTTGCTACCACATACCCACCATCCTCGCCAGCCCGGGGACCCAGGTCAACTACAAAATCAGCACTTTCGATCGTTTCTCTGTCATGCTCCACAACGATAACCGTGTTGCCCAAATTACGCAATTCGAGTAAGGTATTGATAAGTTTCTTATTATCACGCTGATGAAGCCCGATGGACGGTTCATCTAAAATATAAAGCACTCCCATCAATTGTGATCCAATTTGCGTCGCTAATCGAATCCGCTGAGCCTCACCCCCGGAAAGACTACCTGCTGAACGTTCTAAAGTTAAATAATCAAGCCCGACATTGATTAGAAATTTTAATCGGGCGTTGATCTCTTTCAAAATCTGACGAGAGATTGTCTGGTCTCGGTTCGAAAGTTTTAAATCACTGATAAATTGTAGTGCCTGCTTTATAGACAACCTGGTGACTTCATAAATACTTTTATCATTGATTCTCACGGCAAGAGATTCCTTCTTCAGGCGTGACCCGGCACAATCGGGGCAGGGTTTCATGTTCATAAAACTTTCAATCCAGGTGCGAATATACTGCGAAGTCGTCTGGTGAAAGCGACGTTCCAGGTTTTTTATGATTCCCTCATATTCGGTAGTAAATTCAGCATGGGTTTGTCTATCTTCACGCTGGTAAACCATGCGGATCTTTTCACCAAGTGATCCATAAAATATGATGTGCTGGTGTTCTGGCTTCAACGATTTGAACGACACATCCAGACTGAAACCATATCTTTTTGCCACAGAGACAAGTTGCGTAAAATACCAACCTTCACGAGCTTCTCCCCAGGGTTTGAGGGCGCCCTGATTTAATGATAGATTTTTATCGGGGACAACCAGGTCAGGATCAATTTCCATTATCGTTCCTAATCCATTACAGGTTTGGCAAGCGCCATACGGGCTGTTAAACGAAAACATTCGCGGCGCTAACTCTTCATAAGAGATGCCACAATCAATGCAAGCAAAATGTTCGCTGAAAAACAATTCAGGGCCATCAAGCTGGTGGATTAAAACAATACCCGATGCTAACTGTAAGGCTGTCTCTACCGAATCGGTTAAACGTCCCCCAATTTTTGGATCGATGATCAATCGGTCAACCACGATTTCGATGTTATGCTTCTTATATTTATCTAACTTAATATCTGATTCAAGATCGTGCATTTCGCCATTGACTCGAACCCGCACGTATCCATCTCGACGTGCTTCTTCAAAAATATCCCGATATTCACCCTTTCGACCTCTCACCACTGGTGCCAGCACCTGAATTTTCGTCCCTTCAGACAGGGCTAAAACCTGATCGACAATTTGTTGCACAGTCTGCCGTTGGATGGGTTTGCCACAATTGTAACAATACGGTTTTCCAATACGAGCGAATAAAAGTCGTAAATAATCATAAATTTCTGTTACTGTACCAACTGTGGAACGGGGATTTTTACTGGCAGATCGTTGCTCAATAGAAATCGCCGGCGATAATCCTTCAATATATTCGACGTCAGGCTTTTCCATGAGTCCCAGAAACTGACGCGCATAAGCAGAGAGCGACTCAACATATCGACGCTGACCTTCAGCGTAGATTGTATCGAAGGCTAAAGACGATTTACCAGAACCTGATAACCCAGTAATAACGACAAGCTTATCACGTGGGATTTCTAAGTCAATATTTTTTAAATTATGCTCGCAGGCACCTTTTATGAAAATGGATTTTCGTTCTGACATAAATTGAAAATTTTCTCCAAATAAAATCCTTATTACATTTTCAGGCAGACTGTAATTATAATAAGTTTATTTTAAAAATGCAAATAAAAAATTTCCTTGACTTTTAATAATATTTTTTGTATTTGTTTAACCATTTGAAGTGCTTATTACTAAAATAGAAAACAATATTAGTTGAGGTTTAAATGTCCCAGATTTTAGAATTTTTTATTATCGCTCCCCCTATTCTTATGGCGTTGACTTTTCACGAATATGCTCATGCATACATCGCAAACAGGCTGGGTGATCCGACTGCCAGGCAAATGGGACGTCTAACTTTGAATCCCCTGGTTCACCTGGATTTATTGGGAACTGCCATGCTATTTATTGTCCATGTGGGATGGGCAAAACCAGTTCCGGTCAATCCCTCATATTTTAGAAATCCCAAAAAAGATCTACTCTGGGTGTCTTTAGCCGGACCAGGTGCAAATCTTATGTTAGCGTTGTGCTTTGGTCTGGGCTGTCGAATATTGGGAGTTGATAGTTTACAAATTTCAGGATATGAAACTATTGATTTTATCAAATTCATGTTTGGATTCGGACTTGTCATTAATATTGTTCTGGCAGTTTTTAATATTCTCCCTATTCCACCGCTCGACGGATCAAAAATTATCATGGGCTTAGTCTCTCAAAAATATGAAAATCAGATGACTCCATTTTTACAATATGGTCCTACCATATTGATCGCCCTGATTGTAATCGGCTTTGTCACGAAGATACCGATTCTCTGGTATATCATAAATCCATTTGTCAAAGTCTTTAGCTATATTTTTGCAGGTGCTGATTTAACCTTATGAAAAGTGAAATGGTTACACAGTTGCCTTTTTTCGCCTCTATTGGAAGTAGTGCTTATCTCATTTTTTAAAGATTTTTATAACTATCCAGATTATTTTTGACTGGATGTACAGGATAAACAGGATTAAGTATTAATTGAGAAAAGACAGATTGTTATCCAGTTAATCAAAAAAATATCATAACCTAATGGAGGTAACAGATGAAATACAAAGAAGTAACGGAAAAAATAATAGGCTGTGCCTACAGAGTTTATAACAAGATGGGATTTGGATTTTTGGAATCTGTGTATGAGAAGTGCTTATTAATTGAACTACGAAAGGCAGGTCTTAAAGCTGAAAATCAAATACCTATTACAGTCTATTACGATGGTGAGATTGTCGGAGAATTTATTGCGGATATTATAATCAATAATTCCATTATTCTGGAGTTAAAATCAGTTCGAAGAGTAATTAAGATTCATGAAATGCAATTGGTAAATTATTTAGTGGCAACCAATAAGGATGTTGGTTTGCTTTTGAATTTTGGAGAGTCCAGAGTTGAAGTAAAAAGAAAAGTACGAATATTACCCGATAACATATCCTGATTATTATCAAATTGATAAACAGGATATTATTGATCTTGTTAATCCTGTTATCCTGTCTAAATATTAATATCCTGAACAGTTGCCGATTTTTTTTATCGCTTATATTCAGTTCAAAGTAGTTTTGGACTGATTCCATTGCTCTGAGCAATGGAATCAGTTAAATGCAATACCGAAATCTCCTTGTCGATGTTATCGTACCAGGCACACAGCTCTACAATAAAAATCCTTTGATATTTCATAATAATTTATTATATTATACACGTTAAGGGCTAAAATGTAACAAATACTGTCATTCCTGCGGATGCAGGAATCTCCATATTTACAGTTAATTAGGAGATGCCTGTATTCACAGGCATGACATTACAAAACAACCCTCAACCAGCATAACAGCATGAGATAAAAGAACATAGCTTCGCATATCAAAGATGTGCCATTTTTTTGTGGCATTTAGTAATGAAAACGATGCTTGATGTTGGATAGTTCAAAATCAAATATTGAGAATCCAGTATCATTTTTTTAAAAAATTGAGATTTTGATATCTTTAAATAATGGAGAGATGAGTCATGGATATATTTCAAGAGGCTTCACGGAGAACCGGCTTATCAATTGATAGTCTGAAACAGATTGAAGAAAAAATCTTAAACAAGGGAAATTTTACTAAGGAAAGAGTCCGTCGAGGATTATACATGTTTTGTTGTAAGATTGGCATGATTCGCTATTATTTTAAGACAACCCCGATTGAAACAATTGCCAATCATATTGAATCTATTCTTGCAGCAGAGGTTATTGCTCTTAATCGAGGCAGCAAAGAGCTTGATGTTGATTTTGTAAGTGAACGGCAGGATTCAGCCATGTATTTGGTTAATGATGATCACGAAAAAGCCGTTGAAATCGAAAGAAGAATGGAAAATCTATTTCCTGCTTACCGAATGCAAAGTTATCGAACACCGGGATTCGATCTGGAGTCTCATTTTAGAAGCTATTTTGCGACTCGACCTGAATATGAAATGATAGATGCCCCTGCGACAGAAACTGATATAAATAAGGTAGCTGCCAAACAGTTTCTGGAAATGACGACTCAAGAGGCAAGGAATCGCTATCAAAGAATTTTAAAGAAATCTATCACCTGGAACCAACCTTATATTAATGTAACGGATAAAGTACGCGATGAGATTCGGTTTATGGTTTCTGTGCCTCAAGCTGGAAGTTATCGATTTATGTCAGGTATTTCTGATATTATCAATTATTATGGACTCGTCAGCAAACATAAATATGCCGAGCCATTTTCCAATGGCAGACTTATCATCTCTATTTATTTGGATGCTGAAAAAACAAGACCTCACATAGATGATATGGTCACTGACATCAGTCTCATTTATGTGAATCCAGAAAATGAGCTATCCCCATTAATCAGAAATAATGCTCTTTCAGTCCATGAGGCATTTTATGCAGCCAGCGCCTGGAAATTTACGCACCAGTTTTTAAGCAGTTTCAATTTAGAGTATATGGCGGTATCAAAAGTTTTAAAAGATCGACCTGATTTAGTAGATATTTTAAACACGTTAAGAACGCGGCTGGTTAAGGATTCCTATACAGAATCCAGAATTGTTCAAACAATTTTTGACTATCCAGAAAAGATTAAAAAGCTATATGATCATTTCGCAAATCGATTTAGTCCCAATGGGGATTCTCAGCCAGTGCTGGAGAAAATTAACTTTGATGATGTTGTCCACGAAATTGATCGCGCGGTGCTGGAATTCTTTTTCCTGTTCAATAATGTCGTTTTGAAAACTAATTTCTATAAAAAAGATAAAACATCATTATCCTTTCGACTCGATCCAGTTCAATTTTTAGATCCAATTGAATATAAAGAGAAACCGTACGGCGTCTTCATGGTTTTAGGGAAAGAGCTCAGGGGATTTCATGTTAGATTCAGGGATATTTCTCGAGGCGGCATTCGAATTGTTACGTCGCGTGATGCTGAGAATTATGACCAGAATTCTGATTCTATTTTTGATGAAAATTATAACTTGGCTTTTACCCAACAAAAAAAGAATAAAGATATTCCTGAAGGAGGTTCAAAAGGGACAATTCTGTTGAATCTTGAGGCACAGGATAAAGCCGAAGTCGCCTTTGAAAAGTATGTTGACGGCTTACTCGATGTTATTTTGCCTGATCAATCAATAAAGGACTATTTACAGCGTGAAGAACTGCTATTTCTCGGTCCCGATGAGGGCACTGCTGAAGTGATGAGCTGGGCATCGAAACGGGCAAGGGAACGAGGTTATAAATTCTCGAAATCGTTCTCCACCGGAAAACCGCTCTCTGAAGGTGGCATTCCACATGATGTATACGGTATGACCACCAATTCTGTCCATGAATATGTGCTGGGAATACTTAGAAAATTAGGAATCAAACAGGAGAATATTACCAAGGTTCAAACCGGTGGTCCGGATGGCGATCTGGGCAGTAATGAAATTCTGATCTCCAGTGATAAAACATTGTGCATAATCGATGGCAGTGGTGTGCTTTATGATCCCAATGGTATCAATCGGGAGGAGTTGACTCGTCTGGCAAAAAAACGAGTCATGGTTGAACAGTTTGAAAAATCCAGACTCTCAACAAACGGTTTCTTCGTTCATATCAATGATAGAAACATAGCGTTGCCCGATGGTTCTCCTATAGAAAATGGATTCGCCTTTAGAAATAGTTTCCATCTAAATCCGTTGTTAAAAGCAGACCTGTTTGTGCCTTGCGGCGGACGTCCCAAATCGATAAACATCCAGAACTGGAAACAGTTGTTAGATGAAAATGGTGTGCCTCGTTTTAAATATATTGTGGAAGGTGCTAATCTATTTTTAACTCAACCAGCTCGCCTGGCACTGGAGGAAAAAGGTGTTATCATTTTTAAAGATGCCTCAGCAAATAAGGGAGGAGTAACTTCCTCTTCATTAGAGGTGTTGGCATCCCTGGCTTTAACAGATGAAGAATATGAACAACATCTTTGCGTCCAACATGGAAAGACACCTGAATTCCGTAAAAAATATGTGGAAGATGTTTTAGATATCGTCCGTGAAAACGCCCAATTGGAATTTGAAGTACTATGGAATGAGAATGAAACATTCAAAACACCCCTGGCGATTTTAACCGATCATCTCAGCGATAAAATCAATAAAGTAACAGATTCGATTCATAGATCTGATCTATGGAAAGATCATTTGCTGTTCAAAACGGTGGTTGAACATCACTGTCCGCCAACCCTGGTGAAAATGATTGGTATCGATGAGATTTTGAGACGCGTTCCTAAAAATTATCTACAAGCGATTGTTGCCTCATGGCTGGCAAGTCATTTCATTTATGAATACGGACTAAATGCCGATGAAATTGATTTCCATAGCTACCTAAAACGGTTTTCCTGTTAATAATGTGGTAGAACTTCCTGAACTGAGTTCTTGTAAAGAACATATACTCGTTACGGATTGTTTTTTCATGTCATGCCTGTGCATACAGA
>Ga0209427_10004653_pt1 | contig 15823 bp, 16 predicted proteins | sample DeeMarSWOR136_30_FD_187465 | JGI IMG/M metagenome (GOLD analysis project Ga0209427, IMG submission 187465) | Marine sediment microbial communities from White Oak River estuary, North Carolina - WOR-1-36_30 (SPAdes) (version 2) | ecosystem: Environmental > Aquatic > Marine > Intertidal zone >...
TGAAAACGGGGATATAGCTCAACTGGGAGAGCGCTGCGTTCGCATCGCAGAGGTCGGGGGTTCGAATCCCCCTATCTCCACCATGCCCCTGTAGCTCAGAGGATAGAGCAGCGGTTTCCTAAACCGCGTGTCGGGCGTTCGAGTCGCCCCAGGGGTACCATCAAAGCTAAATTTCCCTAAACCGGAGGTTTCTTGCCCCAGATGTGACACCCGGTTTTGAATACAACTTAAGGTCACCTCCTGGTCAATCGCAGGTCAACTTTGGTTCAAGGTGTCAAGGCCCCGTCCCCAATCGGAGTCGGTTTGAATAACATAGGCGATTTCACGATCGCCCATATTATTCCTTAAAAAACTGACAAGGCTAATCTGCATCCCCAAAATGTCATAACTTCTTCATCTTTTTATCTTTAATTTTATGATTTCTTAATTCCGCGTGTCCTACAATTGGGTAGTCAGGCTCGCACCGGGTGATGTAGTAATTGATCCGGCTTATGGCGCGGCGAGCTTCAGACTTATGAGAGGGGCAGGGGTTGCTTCTCGTCCCCTTTGCGTATCGAGCGATGTGAGTAGGTGGACTTGGGTGATTGGCAACTCATACGGAGGCTATCGATTAAGTCTGGAAGCAAATACCTTTCGGCAGGGGAGGTGAACTAGGAATGCGGAGGTTCAAGGTCTGTCACAGATGCAAAGGCAATGTGCTGGTCGACAAAGACCAGCACGGCTGGTACGAGCAGTGCCTGCAGTGCGGCTACCTCCGAGACTTGGAAAGCGTGGTTGAGGTAGCTAGAAAACCAAGCTGGGAGGAAATAGTAACAGCACCAGCACGCCCCAGCCGCGGGATAGGGCGTGAATGACTGATGTATCACCCACTGAATCCCGACTAGGTCGCTGTATTTCCAAGAGGCAATGTGAAGAAAAAGGTGGAACCCCGGCCTGGTTCAGACTCCACCCAGATGCGGCCGCCATGTGCTTCTACCAGCCTCCGGCACACCAGGAGTCCAAGCCCGATTCCCTTGACTCCATCGAGCCTGGAATCTTCCAGCCGCTGAAAAGGCTCAAAGAGTTTGGCCTGATCGTGTGGTGATATGCCTATCCCTTGATCGCTAACACCGATAACCAGATGCTTCTTGTCCGGTTTAGCGAAAACCTTGATATCGCCTCCCTGGGGCGAATACTTAACAGCGTTTTGCAGAAGATTGTACAAGATGCGTTCCACTCTCAGTTGATCGGCGGGGACCAAGGGAAGTCTCTTGGGGAGGTCTATGACAAACTGTCTTTTTGGAGATTGCTGTTTTACTTGCTCGATCGTGTTTTGGATCGCGTTTTCGATACTTATTGGCTCAACATGCAGGAACAGGCGATCTGCCTGCACTCTGGAGAGCTCCAGCAGGTTCGCCAGTAAGTGTGACAACGATTCCGCTTCCGAAGCTGCATCTTCAAGAAGCTGGCGGGTTTCCTCTGCGGATAGACGTTCCCCCTCGGTCAGAGCCGTGTTCACTGCCCCTATGACCACAGTCAGGGGGCTACGGAGCTCATGGGACACCAGGCCGATGAACTCGTCTTTCAACTGGTCCAGCCTTTTGCGCTCGGTGATATCGCGGAATATTGCCAACTTTGATACACTGCCGTCGGGATTATTCACGGGAGTATCAATGAGGTCATATGTCCTCTGGTTCTTGGAGAAATACCATTCCCAACGAACCGTTTCTCCGGCAAAAACCTCCTGATTCCTGCACCACGGACATGCCTCTCGCCGATGGTGAAAATACTCGTAGCATTTCTTGCCTTCCACAGAGCCAAATTCTTCCTCGAGCACTGGATTCACGTATTCAATGTCATATTGCTTATTGACAATATACACCCCATCTTGCATCGCTCCCAGAATACTGATGAGGTTGTCTCTCTCACGAAGCAATGCCTCCTCTGCCTGCTTCCGCTTAGTGATGTCCTGGACAATACCAAGCATGCGGATCGGCCTCCCGGTCTCGTCCCGAAAGACGTCTCCCTTTTCCGAAACCCAGCGGATGGTCCCTTCCGGCCAGATGATGCGGTGCTCAATGTCGTAATCCTCATTCTTTTCTACCGCAGCATTGACTGAATCTTCGACATACTTGCGATCCTCAGGATGGACGCAGTTTAGAAATGCTTCGTAGGTCGCGCCGAATTCTCCGCGAGGGAATCCAAACATGGGTTCGATCTGATCCGACCACTGCAGATCACCGGTCAGGATGTCCCAATCCCAGCTGCCAACACTGGCCGCCCTCTGAGCCAGGGCATAGCGCTCTTCGCTCGCTTGCAGTGCTTGCTCTGTGCGCTTGCGCAGAGTAATATCGCGGGCAATGCTCAGAAGGTATTGCCTGCCTCGAATACTCGCTACCTTAGATTTGAACTCAATAGGGGTAACCTCTCCATCGGGTTTTTGGAATTCGAGTTCTGCAGACCCTCCAGCGCCCTCCTCCCTTACTTCAAGGAATTTTTCTCTAGCAGCCCCCATCTTTTCAGGAGGCCTTATCTCCCAAATCTTCAGCTTTTTCAGTTGCTCGAGTTTCCTACCAGTCTGCCTCTCAAATTCTGGGTTGCAATCAGAGATATAACCTGTTTCAGAGTCAACTAACACAACACCATCTCGTGCCGCATTAAATATGGCGCGGAATTTCTCCTCACTCTCCCGCAGTGCCTCCTCAATCCGCCTATGCTCAATTATTCGTCCTGACTGCTCAGCAATAGCGTCGATCAGATTCCTCTCTTCCTTTAAGAAGGGGCCTTCCTCCATTTCCGTTTTCTCCTCCAGGTAACGAACCTCCAAAGTCCCGATTCGATCGCCCTGCAGATTGATGTCGCTTGCCTGCTTCCATGTGGTTTCTCTAAAGTTCTCCGTCCTGAATTCCTTACCCTCCAATATGATCCGTGCGCAAGTGATATCCGGATACTGCCAGGCAGAGGGGACGAGCTCAACTATTCCCTGAATTATCTCCTCCAACGAGATTCCCTGCCTTTCAGCAAGATTGGAAATGGCGTAGAGGCAATTCAGGTCCTTGACCCGCTCGCCAAGATCATGCGTCAGCTTCTGCAAGAGCTCCTGCGCTCCATTGTCCACAGTATTGGCACTGGGCCTATTTGAGCGCTCCCCCATTGCCCTCTGCCCCTTTTTGATTTTAGTCACCGCGAGTCTCCCCTCAGCCTCTTTGCGGAAAGCTAAATTGGCCTCTAGCGTGAGTAGGCCATATTCTAGTCTGGACTGGTGGTTGAGTCAAGATTACACTCATATGCTACTGAATTTTGACAGCTGTACAATATGACGCTATTATTTAGCCTGCTGTAGCCCACCCGGAGCAAGTTCGTGAAGCAATTTCGTATACTTATAGTCGACGATGAGGAAAGGATCCTTAACTTTCTCAGCGCTAAGCTTAAAGCCTCGGGGTATGGGGTGTTGACAGCAAGTAACGGCCTTGAGGCACTCGAGCAAGCTCAGGCTCAAGAGCCTGACTTGATAGTGCTTGATCTGATCATGCCGAAAGTGGATGGCTTTGAGACGCTCAAGGAACTGCGCAGCTTTTCCTCGGTGCCGGTTATCATTCTCAGCGCCAAGGGGGCCGACGTTGACAAGATTAAAGGCCTTGGCCTTGGCGCCGACGACTATCTGCAGAAGCCCTTCAACCCTGATGAACTGGTAGCCAGGATCGAGGCGATAAGGCGCAGGCTTCAGTCCGCGGAGGGACGCAGAACCCCCGAGCTGTTATCTGTAGGCGATTTGACCATTGACTTCGAGGGACATTCTGTTGTTATCGGGGGTAAACAGGAGCACTTGACCCGAATTGAGTGGCTTTTACTCAGCGAGCTTGCCCGCAATGTCGGTCGCCTCATGCTCTATGAAGATCTCCTGACACGCATATGGGGGCCCGAGTATCGCGACGATGTTCAAATCCTCAGAACATGGATTAGTCGTTTGAGATATAAGCTCGAAAGTGATCCCAACAACCCCACGCTGATTCGCACCATACCCAAGACTGGCTACATCATGGACCTTCCGTCAGCTTGAGTCGCTTCAAGTAATTCCCCCAAAAAAGCTATAGTTGGGTTTCGAGTATTGCTTGGAAACCGTGTCCCAGAAAATGTTACAAATTCTTAAGCTTTTTTGTCCTCATTTTATGACTTCTTCACCCCTAACTGCATATCATCATCTTAGCGTATTCCTTCTTTAGCTAAGCTGTACTGTCAATAAACCTGCAAAGTACTTTCGCCTGTACTGTACTGGAAACGGAGACTAAGAGCATGCTCGATGGAAAGCGGATTGCTATTCTGGCCGAGGACGGTTTTGAGGATTCTGAAATCATTCAACCGCTGAGGGCAATGAAGGATGCTGGTGCCAGGGTGGTGATCGTTGGCAGTGGCTCCAAGGAGAACTACCAGGGCAAGAGAGGCAGCGTAATAATTAAAGTTGACGTTACTGCCGATAGGGTTAGTGCTAAGGATTTCGATGCAATTATCGTACCGGGTGGGTACGCCCCGGACAAGATGCGCCTGCATCAACCCATGGTGGATTTGGTAAGGGAGGCATTCGACTCCGGCAAGGTGATAGGGGCTATTTGCCACGGGCCACAACTCCTTATATCAGCCGACATTCTGAGAGGACGCCGTGTTACCTCCTGGCCCTCTGTAGCTGTAGACCTGAGGAATGCTGGGGCGGAATGGGTTGACGAGCCTGTTGTTCAGGATGGGAATCTGATCACCGCGCGTAAGCCAGCTGACCTGCCCAGGTTCAACAAAGCGATAATCGAGTCTCTGAGATCTTAGAAAGAGTCACCTTGTGAGGAAAGACAGTGGCCTAAGAGATTCTGTCCCTTCTTCCCACAAATGAGACTAAGTACCGGGAGTCTTAGCCTTGCACCGAAACAAGACTATCTTCGAAGGAGGACAAAGATGACAAAGAGACGCATAAAAGCCGTTGACGCTTTGAAGCTAGCTATTGAAAGGGAAAGGGGAGCTAACAGATTCTACCGCCAAGCGGCGGATATGGCTGAAGACCCAGATGGTAAAAGAATGTTCAATTGGCTGGCCAAAGAGGAGGCGAGACACCTCGCGAAGCTGAGGCAGCAGCTAAAGTCAGTGCTGGACAACAATAAGTGGCTGGAATGGAAAAGGGCGACTGCTCCCATCGACAAAACCGAGTTCCCATCCACTTCTGAGGCAAGTGGCACAATCAGTGCCAGTGCAGGTGAGCTGGATGCCCTGCGACAGGCAATCAAATCGGAGCAAGAGGCTATCGCCTTTTACAAAGAGGCTGAGGCCAGCACGCCCGACCTCCGTGGAAAGACAATGTTTGGGTCGCTGGCCAGAGAGGAGGAGGGGCATCTGGCGCTATTGGAAGAAGAACTGGACTGGCTCACCAAGTCTCGCAAATACTTCACGCTGCACAGGTTCTCCCTCCGCGGCCACTAGTGAAACCCCGGCGGTTAATACTACTCGAGGTATCTAGGTTACCTTTGCGATACGGCGGAAGGAGGTGTCACGTGACAACCTATGTAGTTCTTACCCGGCTTTCCGCTGCGGCGTTTCGAGACCCCAAGAGCTTCAAGCAACTTGCTAAGGCAGTGTCGGCCAAGATTAAGAGTGAATGTCCTGATGTTGTCTGGAAGAACCGTTATGTGACTTTGGGCCACTTTGATGTGGTCGATATTGTTGAAGCTGATGATCAGAAGCAGGTCGAGAAAGCGGCTATGATCATCCGTGCGTACGGCCATTTAACAACCGAGACATTGGCGGCGACGCCATGGAAAGAATTCTTGAGCAACTTTTAGCTTTAAGATTCAGGATGCAGTAAGATACTAGCTTGAGGCTGTTCTTGGATCCTATCTAGCGATGTCGTGATGGTAATATTCGCTGCCAGGGGGTATAGCAAAGAGGAAGAATGGGAGTGATAAGGATGAAAGAGTATGATGTTATCGTGATCGGGTCTGGCTGCGGGATGCTTATCGTAAATGAAGCATTATCAGAAGGTCTCAAGGTTGCTCTGGTAGACAAAGGACCGTTTGGAGGCACTTGTCTGAATCTAGGTTGTATACCTTCGAAGACGCTGATATATACAGCGGATAGAATAGCTGAAATACAGGAGGCGAGGAAACTGGGCGTGGATGCGGAAATAAGAAGCATAGATTTCGGTTCAATAATGGAGCGAATGAGGAAAAGCAAACGGGAAAGTCAAACTCAGCTCAAGGAAGCAATCAAGCAATTGGAAACCCTGGATTTCTATGAAGGCGAGGGCCAGTTCGTCGAAGACTACACTATAGAGGTCAATGGAGAGCAAATAAGAGGTAAGAAGGTATTTATCGCTTCCGGGTCACGACCTTTAATCCCTCCTATAAAGGGATTAGATAGTATCGACTATTTAACAAACGAAACCGTGCTGGAACTCAAGGAGCGACCGGACAGCATCATAATAATTGGAGGCGGGTATATCGCGGTTGAATACGCACATTTCTTTGCGGCGATGGGCACCGAGGTCACGATTCTGGAAATGCTCGACAGGATTGCACAATCAGAGGAACCTGAAATATCGGCTTTGCTAGAGCGAGAATTGAGCAAACGTATCCGCATCTATACCAATACCCAGGCGGAAGAGATAAGTAAGCGCAAGAACAGCTGCGTAGTCATCGCTAAGAACAGGGGTACCGGCGTAGAAAGCGAATTGTCTGCCCAGAGGGTCCTGGTCGCAGTGGGCAGAAGATCCAACGCTGATTTACTCAGTGTGGAGAACGCCGGCGTGGAAGTGGATAAGAGGGGTTTCATAAAGGTTAACGAGTATCTTGAGACGAGCAAGAAAAACATATTCGCTGTGGGAGATATCAACGGACAACAGATGTTCCTTCACGTGGCAAACAGAGAAGCGGTTGTGGCCTGGCATAACTCAGTTTCCAGGAAGAAGGTAATAATGGACTACAGTGCTGCACCTCATGCTGTTTACTCTCACCCCCAGATTGCCTCCGTAGGACTAACTGAGGACAATGCCAGAAAAGATTATCGTATATCGGTGGGGAGGGCGAAATACTCGGATACTGCAAAGGGTGAAGCCATGATGGAAGAAGAGGGGTTTGCCAAAGCAATTGTTGACCGCCACAGCGGGAGAATACTGGGCTTTCACATCATCGGGCCCCACGCTCCCATGCTTATCCAAGAAGTCACTAATGCTATGGCAACGGGAGGAAGTCTCCAGGGCATCCTCAGCGGTATGCACATACATCCTGCCCTCTCCGAGCTGGTGCAGAAGACATTTGAAAACCTTGAAGAGGCTTAGTCTCACATTATCTGGGCACTATAGGACAGAGGTAAGAGAAATGGCGCTTGAACAGCATAGGAAGCACGTGTCAGGAAAGAAAAGTGGGGACGTCCTTCTGTATGCTCTCAGTACGTGTGGATGGTGCCGGAAGACGAAGAACTTGCTTGATGATATGGGCGTGGAGTATGACTACATAGATGTTGACCAGTTAGATCCCGGCACCAAGAAGGAGGCAATTGAGAACATCAAGGTCTGGAATCCTAGTTGTTCATTTCCTACCATGGTGATAAACAACGAAAAGTGCATAGTAGGCTACCAAGAGGAAAAGGTCAGGGAGGCGTTGTCAAGTGGAGCCGATTGAAGTCAGTGATGAGACGGTCGATTCCTTGTATGAGAGGTTGAATCGAGAGGCGGAGGAGAGTGGGTATCACCTTAATCCGGATGTGAGCATCACTAGGTACCTCGTAAGGGGTCTGTTGATCAATGAGAAAAGATACGGCTACTGTGCATGTCCTTGCCGGCTTGCTTCAGGGGTAAAGGAAGAAGACCTCGATATCATATGCCCCTGCGATTACAGAGACCCGGATTTGAATGAGTACGGCTCCTGCTACTGCGCCCTGTACGTTTCTGATGAGATAGCCAAGGGGGAGAGGGAGGCCGGCTCGATACCGGAGAGAAGGCCGCCAGAAGCGGAGGGAAGGAAGTTATTAGAGGAGGCCGCGGAGTCTAAAGCTGCAGGACCTACATCCTCCCTTCCGTTGCCCGTGTGGCGCTGCAGAGTATGCGGATATCTGTGTGCCAGAGATGAACCACCCGAGACCTGTCCTATATGTAAGGCGAAGAAAGACAGATTTGAGCGCTTCATGTAGCGAAGCTCATTCTTGATTTTTAGTAGAAGCCCTACTCAATGGACAGAAATTCGTCCTCTAAGTTTGGTCGCACAGCGGGCGAGACAGTTCTGATTACCACCAAATCTTACTTAGCTGTAGCTTCTTTACGCTCCTCATCTGACATTTTTGCCAGTCTTTCAACCTCTCTGATATCCAGACTAAGACCCTCGGCTACACGCTTCCCATACTCCTGATCTGCCTTATAAAAGAGAGCAGTCTGTCTGAGTTGTATACGCTTCTGTGCATTGCATAAATGGGTTGTGATATTTCCAATGAGATGGTCTCTATCCTCATCTGTCATTACTCTTCTGTACAGCTCCCCTGCTTGGAAATAATCGTCATTGGGATGTACGTAGGGATGCCGATCCGCCACGCCAGATACTTCAAAAGGTGGCTCGCCTGCCTCTGGTTGCGGCTCTGAACCTCCAAAGGTATTTGGATAATAGTTTGGCGCACCTCCGAAGTTCCCATCTACACGCATAAATCCATCGCGCTGATAATTGTCTACCTTAGCAGCTTTAGGTCTATTTATCGGTATCAGGTGATAGTTTGGGCCCAGACGATGGCGATGAGTGTCATGATAGCTAAATAGACGGCCTTGAAGTAGTTTATCCGGTGATGCACCAATTCCTGGAACGAAATTAGCTGGTGAGAAGGCAGCTTGCTCAACCTCTGAGAAGTAATTCTCTGGGTTGCGGTTGAGAACCATGCGACCAATCGTGATTGGCGGGAAGTCGGCATGGAACCACACCTTGGTAATATCAAATGGGTCGAAACGATATTCCAAAGCCTGCTCAGGTGTCATGATCTGTACTTCCAGCCTCCATGATGGGTGCTCACCGCGTTCAATTGCTTCGCGAAGGTCTCGTGTGGCGTGATCAGGGTCTCCTCCCTTAAGCCCGGTAGATTCCTCACGGGTCAGATTCTGAATCCCTTGCTCGGTTTTGAAATGATACTGTACCCAGAAGTACTCGCCTTTATCGTTATACCACTTAAAAGTGTGACTGCTGTAACCATTCATGTGACGGTAGGTTCTGGGCGTACCACGGTCAGAAAATAGAATGGTCACTTGATGTATAGATTCAGGAGTCAATGAAAGAAAATCCCAGAACATATCTGCGTCTTTTAGGTTGGTGGCTGGGTTACGCTTCTGGGTATGGATGAAATCTGGGAACTTAAGCGGATCACGGATGAAAAAGACTGGTGTGTTGTTACCCACCATGTCATAGTTACCATCCTCTGTGTAGAATTTCACCGCGAAACCACGAGGATCACGCTCTGCATCAGCCGAACCTTTTTCACCTCCAACGGTTGAAAAACGAACAAATAGATCGGTACGCTTTCCGATTTCAGATAAGAATTTGGCTTTAGTGTACTTGGTCACATCAGCGGTTACTTCGAAATAACCATGTGCTCCTGCTCCTTTAGCGTGAACAACTCTTTCAGGGATTCGCTCACGGTCAAAGTGGGCAAGTTTTTCTAGTAAATGTATATCTTGAATTAAAGCCGGCCCTGGATTTCCTGCTGTAACAGTATTTTGATCGTTTTCTACTGGTTTTCCAAAGTTTGTGGTCAGTTTCTTCTTATCATCCGCCATTAGTAGCCTCCCTATACCGAAAAAGTAGGAAAGTATTATATCACGAAAATGCAATGTGGTAATCTTGACATGCAATGAGCGTCAAGGTATAAGTTGACCAACTGAAAATGAGAATCCAAATGTGAAAATCAGTAGCTAACATTTAGCTAACGAACTGCGCAGCACAGGTGTGGTTCTCCGTTACCTCGTGATTCACAGCACTGGTTTCTTATATGGCATTCAAGATGCGTCTCACAGCCCTTCTCAAAAACAGCAGCTTCATATTCATACTCGCCATGGCCACGGGCTTTGCACTCAACGGAGGCGCGTCCTACACAGAGCCTGCCTTAGTGCCAGTGCTTGCCCTGATTATGACCGTTTCTATAATGGGTGTCTCTGCCAGAATATTCCTGGATTTCAAGGAAATCCTCCTTCCTATCCTAGCTGCCCTGGCACTGAATTACCTTGTCCTGAGCGGCGTGTTCATAGGGCTGTCATCCCTCATTATTTGCGACTCCGAGTTGCATACCGGCTTCGTACTTTTGGCTGCAGGACCTCCTGCAGTTGCGGTGATACCTTTGACCTATCTCCTGGGCGGTAATACCAAGTTCTCATTAGTTGGAAATACTGCTGCATATATTGCGGCGCTCGCCATAACCCCAGCGGTTAGCCTATTGTTCTTGGGGACCAACTTTATTGAGCCTACCAGGCTGCTCACAACTCTCGCCGAGCTGATAGTTGCGCCGATCATCATCTCCAGGATATTGAGGCGTATGCCCATAGTCTCCACCATAGAAAGGTGGAGAGGGCCTGTGGTGAACTGGGGCTTTTTCTTGGTAATTTACACCATTGTTGGGCTTAACAGAGATGCTTTTCTGCATGAGCCTTACACGTTGCTGCTCGTCTCTGCTATCGCCTTCGTAAGCACATTTGTCCTTGCCGAAGTGATCAACCGCATATCGATAGCTTTGGGCGCGGGGAAGGCAGATAGGATCAGCCTTCTGCTATTGGGCACCAGGAAGAATAATGGTATGGTCGGGGCTATTGCGCTGGTTTTCTTCACTTCCAGAGCTGCAATTCCCGTCGCAGTGGTGTCTGCCTTCACCATACTGCATTTCGTGTGGCTAAGCTGGTGGGTCAAGAGGATGCGCTAGATGGAACCGCTACCACCGCTCCCTCATATTGGACCTTATACCTTGTTGCCAAACCCCTATCGCCTTATAATGGAGGCAACGCGAGAGTCTCGTCCACCTCAGGCTCCGATCCCATTGAAGGGTGTGGTGTCATTGGACTTAAACGAGCGAATAAAGACCCTAGCTCACTGGATGTTTGAGGCAAGATACCTGGTGGTCTTCACAGGCGCTGGGATCAGCACCGAATCAGGTCTCCCCGACTTCCGAGGGCCTGATGGCATCTGGACCCGACAGGCGCGTGGGCTTCCCACGAAAACGCGAGATTTCTCCGCCGCGGAGCCTAATGCGAGCCATATGGCTATTGTAGAGCTACAGAAGCTGGGCAAACTGAGCTTCCTCATCTCGCAGAACGTGGACAACCTTCACTTGATGTCGGGCATCCGTCCCCACCTGCTGGCAGAACTACATGGCAACGTAGCCAAGCTGCGGTGCAGCAACTGTCAGGCCCAGATGGACACGTCTATGGGCCTAGATAGGTGCTCCTGCGGAGGTAAGCCGGTATCCAGCGTGGTTAACTTCGGCCAGCCCTTACCTGAGAAAGAACTCGCTGATTCCTATTGGCATTCACAAAACTGCGACCTTTTCCTGGTCGTCGGCTCCAGCCTCGTTGTTTACCCAGCAGCTGATACGCCCAGAGTAGCCCTCGAATCTGGGGCTCGATTGGTGATCATCAATCAGGGTGAAACTCCATTTGACCAACTCGCTCATCTGCGCTTTTGGGAAGGAATAGGTGAGGTCCTGCCCTCAGCAGTCGATCAATTAAAGGAACTTATGGAAATAGCCTGAGCGGGATTGAACCCATGGAGATGCAAAGCCTCATCATCTACGAAAGACCAAATCTTGTTCAGCCCTATCTGGTCATGGGATTTGAAGGCTGGCCGGACGCAGGAAGAGTTTCCTCCGGTGTTGTTAGTCAATTAAGGGACAGGCTGGAGGCCAGGAAGTTCGCTGAGGTCAAAGCCGATGATTTCTACATGTTTCAATCCCCGGGTGTTGAGGTAAGGCGACCTCACACCGATATAGAAGACGGTCTGGTAAAGGCGCTCAGCCTACCTTCGACCACATTCTGGTTCTACAAGAACGATGTGTCTGCTCATGACCTGATCATTTCGCTTGGCATGGAACCTGAGTTGCGATGGAATACTTACGTTGACCTGGTTCTCGACCTTGCCCAGGAGTTTGGTGTGCAGAGGCTTTACACTGTAGGTGGAACCTATGACACAGTGCCCCACACCATAGAGCCAATGATAAGTGCAGTGCTTAATGATGCTAGCTTGAAAGCTGAGATGCGGGAATATGGGGTGGGGTTGATCGACTATAAGGGACCATCGAGTATACACACTATGCTCGTTGTCACCGCCGGGAAGAGAGAGCTCAAGGCAGCGAGCCTATGGGGGCATGTCCCCAGTTATATTCAGGTGCCGAACGCTAAGGTCTGCTACGGCATACTTAGCAAGCTGGCCAGGATGCTCGAAATAGCCCTTGACCTCGAGGACCTCAGGAAGGCTAGCGAGTATCTGGATGACCAAGTAAGTAAGGCGATTAAACAAAAGCCAGAGCTCGAAGATTATGTGAGAAGGCTTGAAGAGGAGTATAGCGAAGGCAGGTATGAAGCAGGCGAGCCCTTAGCGGAGGACGTCATCAAAGAGGTTGAGGATTTCCTGAGAAAGAAAAAGGATGAGGAATAACCTCTTCACCGGAATTGAGGGGAAATGGTTGATAGCGAGCAAATCAGAAAGAAATTCCTTGGCTCGCTCTTGGGAGCCGCTCTGGGAGACGCGATTGGCGCTTCCTGGGAAGGGCATCGAATGGCTGCGGAGCATGAAATCGAGCTTGTGGCCAGTGTTTCACACCCCCTGCGTTATACCGACGACACCCACATGACCATTGGCATGGCCGAGTCGTTAGCAGAATGCGGCGGCTTCAATGGACCTCATATGGCCGGACGTTTTGTTAGCAACTATTTGCAGGAGCCATGGCGGGGCTATGGTCCTGGACCGCCGCGAGTATTCAAGATGATACGCAGCGGTGAACCTTGGGACAAGGCAGCGGCACATATCTATGGTGGCGGCTCTTTTGGAAACGGAGCAGCCATGCGAGTAGCACCGATAGGTCTTTTCTTCTCGAGCCAGCTTGACAAGCTTAAGGAGGCGGCGTATCAATCGAGTATCATCACGCATTCCCATGTTCTAGGCATGGAGGGGGCAGCCTTGCAGGCTATGGCGGTGGCGCTTGCGGTTGCGGAAAGCCCTGATAAGCCCCTTGACACGTCATCCTTCGCATCCCGCCTTCTGAGTTTTGCCACAGAGGACGTCTACCGCGCCAAAATAGCCAACTTCAGCACTCTTTTGGAGAGTCCCGATGACAGAGAGGCAGTGGTGGCTCAACTGGGGCATGGAATCGAGGCTTTCAATTCTGTTCCCACCGCCATATTTGCCTTCCTATCCCATCCCCAGGACTTCGCCTCGACAGTGATCTACGCAGTTAGCCTTGGAGGGGATACTGACACCATAGCATCGATGGCTGGAGCCATCTCAGGTGCCTATCTGGGAATCGATGCTCTTCCTTCCGAGTGGCAAGGCCAGCTAGAGAACCGAGAGTACATATCGGGCCTTGCCGATAAACTGTGGCGAGCTTTTTCAGCTCGGGAGCGTTCGTGAAATCATTGCCTCCAACTTCAATCTTTTCTCCTTAGAAATCCTTCCACTTCCCTAACCAGTTTCTCGTTTTCCTCTTGAGTTAGGGTGAGGTTGCTTTCCAACTTCTGGATATAATTGTCGACCTCGGGGGAACGAGTCCTCAGCTGAGCCATCCTTTCGTTTTGCTCCGCTACAGCTTCATTGATATCACTGAAATCGATCCCCAAACCGAATCTTCTATCGAGAAACTCAAGGACCATTTTCTGGGCTTTTGAATCATCCACCGCTGCCAAATAGAAGGGGATCACCGGCCAGAGACTCACTCCGGGGATATTCCTTCTTTCAGCCACCCACAAGAGAAAACTGTTCAGAGCGGGCCATCCTTCCCAATTCATATCTTCGAGCCCGTAACCTCGGAGCTTTTCCTGGAACTCCGGCTGATTGAAAACGGTCAATATACTTCGAGGGGTGGTATGGGCGATTGAAGAAATAGTTCCACTAATGGTATACAGCTCCTTTATCTTGCAATGGTGTACGGCAACATCTAGAACTGTCTGCAGAAATTGATACCGTTCAAGTCGAGGTTCGCTACCCTTGAATATCACCAGGTCCTTTCTTTCACCGCAATAGAATTTACCCTCCGGAAACTGAGCAACATCGTTTTCAATCGCAACTCCACCTAAAGAGAAGAATTCCGACGGCTCAATTTCGCAAAAACTCTCGCCTTTTATCTTTTCGTTCAAATAATCAATCACCTTCGGCGCCAATTCACCAGCGTCCTCTGAGAAACCCACAATCAAAGATGGGTTTTGGAGCTCGGGTTGTCTGTAAAACCTAAAGAGGTCTGTCATCTCCCTCGTCTTCCCTCTTGAAAAGCTCATCAATATGTTCTTTAATCCATTTCTGGTCTTCTTCGGTTATTGGTCTGGATTCAGCGGGTTTGGATTTAAAACTCTCCAGCCAATCTCTTATCCGTTCGGCCACTTCTGGGGGTGCCTGTTGATAAAACTGCTCTTCAAGATTTCCGATGCCCCGTTCTACCTGGGCTACCACCTTATCCAGAATGCTGAAGTCAATCTCAATTTCCAAAATCTCAGTCAAAACCTCCAGAACCGATCTCGAAGCTTTTGGGTAGATCATTGGCAATCCTTGAAAATAAATTGGTATCTCCCCCAGCACGCAGACAGCCTCCAGCCCTCTTTTCTTAGCAACTCCCAGCAGAAGCCCATTCAAACCAGTGATATTGCCTTGCCCACCTCTTCCCTCGACGTCTGACATTAGTATGGCATTCTCATAACTCTTCACTTCACTGACCAAACTTTCGCTATTGGGCACCGCCCAGACCCTTGGCCTCGCTGTGTGATGAACAGGGGCAAGAGCCGCTCCCGAAACATAAACTCTACGACACCCAAACCTGAGAGCCACATCCAAGACGAGATTGGCCATCTCGAGAACCTTTCTCCCTCCAGGGTATTGTGTCCCAGTTTCAGTAGGTTGCTGTTCTCCAACGAAAAACACCAGATCCCGATTCCTAGTTCGTTGGAAGAAGAATTTGCTGCTGGGGAACTCCAGTTCTTTCAACAAGCCTCCTTCAATTAAAACCCTACGAGGCTCAAAAAAATCCCAGGGCTCTATCTCTCCGAATTCTTGGGCCTTAACCATTTGTCTTAAATAGTTGACCGCTATTATCCCGATGTTTCCGATCCCTGGCCAACTTGCTATCAGGACCGGGTTCTCGAGCTCGGGTTCCTCATAAAGCCTGATCCCCATCACTCCTCTTCTCTCTACGTACTACGTGACGTATTTGCCAGGCTCACCCATTTGCCGAACAAGCCGAGGAACGAGAGCCCAGCCTATTGACCAACCTTCATCGCTCCTGCCAAGGTAGACTACCCCACCCTTGTTGAATCTAACCACTTCCTTCTCAGGGTCGCCCAAGATAAGCAAAGCGGTTAACCTGCTCAAATGGGGGAGATGCCCCACAAGCATGAGCGGCTTCTCAGCCTGTTCTACTAGTCGCTTCGCCTCCTGAGGATCGTCCAAAGGACCAAGACCTCCCTGCTCCAACACCCCTTGCGGAGGCACCAGATGCTGGGCAAGAATCTCCGCCGTTTGCTTTGTCCTGAGCCTGCCAGAATGTAGAATCCGGGAAACCTCTATTCCCAAACCGGCAACATAGCGCGCTACGGATTCCACCTCAGCCCTACCCTTGTCTGTCAGAGGCCGCTCGGGGTCTTCCGACTCCGGCTTAG
>Ga0209427_10004655_pt1 | contig 15815 bp, 16 predicted proteins | sample DeeMarSWOR136_30_FD_187465 | JGI IMG/M metagenome (GOLD analysis project Ga0209427, IMG submission 187465) | Marine sediment microbial communities from White Oak River estuary, North Carolina - WOR-1-36_30 (SPAdes) (version 2) | ecosystem: Environmental > Aquatic > Marine > Intertidal zone >...
AAGGGGTCATGAAAGGAGGAAAAATGATTCAAAATTAAATCATTTTCAAAAAGGATTGACCCCTCTTAATCAATATTATATATGTAATGGTTAATAAAGATAACTGCTGTTAATTTCAACGATTTTTTTCAGATAAAATATGCTGATTCTCTAATCTATATTAGTCCTAAAACCAATCTGAGTATAGGAAACGCATTTGGAAAATGTTCAAACAACCAACTAAATATTGGGAAGTTGTGAATGAATGGTTTGTTTTTGGGTGTAACAAGAGAGACATCTATAGTACATGAGTCGCTAGGATCCATTACATTGACTAGCTTTACTTCACCAGTGAATTCTTCATTTTTATCCTCTGGTGCAATAGCTTCAACATCTATGGTGATCCAATCATCACCAATAGTTAGAACACTTGCATTTGGAGTAAATGTCCAGTTACTTCCCCAATTTGGATAGCTTTCCACTTTCCAGTGAAGAATTGAGCCGGTATCACCATTGTTTCTAACAACAAAATCACCAGAGACATTTGATCCGATTGGTACATCAGTCCAGTCTAGTTCACCATCACACTCTAAATCAGGTGTTGGATCTTCTGTATCATCAGTTAGAACAAATGATGCATCCGTAAAATATTTTTGTAAAACCCCTTCGTATGATTGAAACATTTGTCTATTTCCATCGAGAGACCAGAACCACATGAACCATCCACCGCTGGGAACATATGTACTCTCGATTGAAACCCAGCCATTTGATATTTGACAACAGGGTTCTAGATCAGTTTCAAAATAGTATAATTCAAAATAAACATCTCTAGGTTCATAATGATACCATATGCCTGTTGGAATGGGTGTTGGGCTAATGGAATCATACGAGCATAATAGATCGCCTGGCTTACTATTGTTATCTGAATAAAACTCGATTTTAAATGTCATGCCTGAAGGATCATAGTTATACCACTCATCAGTATATTTTAAGCATTGTCCCCACCAGTGAATATCACAAATTGGACTAGCAATATCCCAGAAATCATCAAATACTTTCCAACCTGATCCTGTGTCACTAACAAAAGATCCCTGAGTATCTCTAGGTGTCTGTATAAATAGGCTACCACGATCGTAAGACATTGTTGTTTCTCTCGTATTTATCTGGCCTAAAGAATTACTACAAATTCCCAAAGTTTCTGGATTTTCTTTTTCATTCATTGTCCCTACTGCTGGTACAGCAGTTATAATCAACAGCATACATACTAAAATACCAATTATTTTCTTATTCATATTTTTCCTCCTGTTATTTTATATTACCAACGGCGTATATAAGGTTAATTGAGAAAAAAATAATATCTATTTGTTTTATTAGGGTTCGTAGGTTGTGGATACCAATTCCATTACCATGCTGTAATAGGTAACCTCTGTTTCTCCAAAGTCAATATTTAACGATGTTTTAACCACATTTCCAACATCCTCAGCATAATGTGAGTGAAACGTGTCATCTCCCTGATAACCCCAATGATACTCTGCTTCCACTGTGTACACATCAAAGGTACCAGCTGGGACAGAAATGGATTGAAAGGTACAGGTATACTCACACTCATGTAAGGGCCATTCTACCTCAGCATCTTCTATAGTGATTAATCCCCAGAACATTGATACTTTGGATTGTTCAGAAACTGTAAAGCTTCCAATGGTACCTGAATCCCCATCGTTCAGTGGAAATGGAAGGAGATCTAATGCAGGATTAAACTCAGTATATCGATGAGCTTGCATTTGCAACAGTATTGGTAATGGGATGGGTCCAACAGTTAAGTGACCAACTCCTTTTGTTACCCAGTCATGGTTAAGGATAGCAAGATTGGTCTTTTCTAATTCTATTTCTACTTTATATGATGAAAGTCGTGTTATTCTCAAATCGATATTGCCCGGTATATCAAGTTTTCCTTTAATTGGTTTCATTATACCTTCAAGTTTATAGATATCGCCAGTATCATCCATAACTTCAAAAGTTATTTCTCCTCCTATTATAGCAACCATATCATCAGTTATATTTGGCGATGTTGCTTGATATACTTCTATGTTATATGTCCATGAATCACCAATTTCCCAAACTGGGACATCTACACCTTTTGAAATCGACTTTGTATTTTGTATATTTTCATTATCTATTGCACTAATAGGTATTGCAAAAGTAGCAATCAACAGCATACATACAAAAATGCCAATTATTTTTTCTTTCATATTTTTCCTCCTAATTTATGTAATAATTGTAATATTATAATAACATATAAATTTAACGATTGTTTATTGCAACAGTTATCACAAAACAAGTTTCAATTAAATTAAATATAGTGAAGGAAGGAAATAGGAGGAATAAAAAAAAATCGATATTAGAACTCTCCTTCCTTCAATCTCTCCTTCATTGTTTACAGTTTACACATATACCGCAGTATCGGAAACACATTTGGAAATCGTTCAAACAACCAATTCAACAAAGGAAAGTTGAAAATAAAGACTTTGTTTTTAGGCATGGTAATGTCAAATGTACCCCATTCTCCAATCAATCCATATTCGTCTTTAGCTCTTGCCATGATAGTAAAAGATCCTTTTTCGTCCCAACTATGATCTCTTGAAATCACTACATTTGAATTATGGGGACCATCCCAAGGTTCAACACTTCCTTCTCCCCAATCGATTTCATAATAGACATCGTCTCCATTGGGATCTTCTGCTACAAAATTATATGAATAACTCTTTCCAGATTTTCCCGAGTTAGGACCATTTATAACAGGAGTATCTGGTTGCTGGTTAGTCAATACAACGCTTTTGGTTACATCGTCTTCAAAACCATCGTTATCTGTCACAGTTAAAGTCACATCATATGTTCCAACATCAGAATAATCATGGCTAACAATCATACCAGTTCCGTTTGTAGAATCACCAAAATCCCAATCATAGGAAACAATTTCTCCATCACGATCATAAGATGAAGAACCGTTAAACATTACTTTTAAAATATCTATATTATAGCTAAAGTGCGTAACTGGTGGGTTTTCACCCCATGGATTCATCAATGGATATTCATCTTGGTTGTTTCCACCTGATATATTGTAAGTTGTCTCACCAATACCGTCATGGTTATCATCCTTACCTATGTAGTCATTCCAGTAGTTTCCACCAGAGGGATAGCCATTATCCCAAATATTGTGTCCATTATCAAACGCGTTTTGTGTATTAGTGTCTAAATTATTATGATAAACACTGTTGTTGCTGGAACTAGAAATTTTAATTCCATAACCGTTATTTGAGAAAATAATATTTGATTTGATAACATTGTCTTTTGAATTGTCTTTAAGCTCAATGCCATCATTGTTACTAGATATATTGTTTAGTATGATAGTGTTATTGTCCGAGACATGAGAGATTCCTATCCCTTCACCATTGTTTGATGAGAGTTTGTTGTTTCTAAATTCGTTGTTTGACGACTCATAGATAAAAATACCGTCGTAGATGGAACTTTTGTTGCACCTGTTGTTTAAAATTTGGTTGTTGTAACTTTGGTAGAGAGAGATTCCATTCATATAATTATTTGAACATGTATTGTTAGAAATGATATTGTCTGTGCAGATATAAAGCCATATACCATCATCCTCTGAGGAGTGGGAGCAATTGTTGTTATCAATGATATTCCCTGAAGACTTGACGAAGATTCCATCTCTTTTATTGTTTGAGAATGAGTTGTTATATAACGTGTTTTGGCCACTAAAAAGGATAGCTCCGTATAGGTTGTTCCAACAATGGTTGTCAAATATTATATTGTTCGAGGATTGAATACCGATTCCACCAAATTCATGACCCATATAAGAGTTTCTTACACCAAAACCGCTTATTTTCACTTTACTGGCCGTAATATATATAACATGTTGGTGATCCGCATAGCCACCGTCTATTATTGTACTCATTGAACCATTGCCGATCAGGCTTATCCTTTTATTTACTGTGACGGTCTCGTAATAGGTCCCATCGTAGACTTTGATAGTATCACCATCAAATGCATCATCTATTGCATCCTGAATATTACTGTAGTTCCCTGGTCCACTACCACCAACATACAAAATAGCTCTATCGGTAGTTGATATACCAGATTCTTTTAAAATTCCTGTAAGTGGAGAAGTACTCATAACTATTATCAAAAAAATTATTAACTTTTTCATATAAGATACCTGCTAAATATATATAATAACTTATTTAAAAATTGAAATTTATCTATTAGTCTTGTGAAGCACCAAATAATGAAGAATTGGTGTTTAGGCATAGTAACTTTAAATGTACCCCATTTGCTTTCAGCGTCATAGATGTCTTTAGCTTTTGCTTTTATTGTATAATTTCCCTTTTCTGACCATGTATGGTTTACAATGACTTCATTATTTGAACTATATGGTCCAATCCAACTAGTGTTGGTTTGATCTCCCCACTCGATATAGTAATATACGTCATTGTCTTCTGGATCTTCTGAAACAATGGTATATACCTGCTTTTTTCCTATTTTTCCACTTATTGGACCATTTATGACTGGAGCTTCGGGTGGTTGATTTTTACTATTATTTACTGTGACATTTACCATATCAATAGTTGAATAATTTACACCATCAAACGATCTTGCATTTATAGTGTGTTCCCCATTTATGACCGTTATAGTGTCCCATTCGTAGCTCCAATTTGTCGTCCCAGAGGAAATTTCCCAACTCTCATTATCTATTTTAACCTCTACAAATTCCACAGATCCATCAGGGTCATCCGCGGTACCATTGATTGTTATTTCTCCTGAAATATTATCTCCCTCAACAGGGTATATAATTTCTACTATTGGCTTTTGATTTATTTCGTTATCAACAATTACATTTACCATTGTGATATTTGAATAATCTTCTCCATCGTAGCTCCTTGCATAGATCGCATGTTGGCCATCAGGTACTATAGTTGTATCCCATTCGTAGCTCCAATTTGTCGTCCCAGAGGCACTTTCCCAACTATCATTATCTATTTTAACCTCTACAAATTCCACATCTCCATCAGGGTCATTCGCGGTACCATTGATTGTTATTACTCCTGATACTGTATCACCTTCATCAGGGTAGGTTATTTCAACTGTTGGAGGCTGATTACCTCCACTTCTATTGAATACATATCCTGAACCTGAGTTTTCTCCATTATCATCATCATTATATGCTCCTATGAGGGTGTAGTTACCATCGATTGAAACGGAAGCACCAAAATTGTCACCAGCTTCTCCATCTGAAGCAAGTAGTTTTGCCTGCTGAAACCAATTCGAACCTAAGCGTTTAAAAATATATGCAGAACCAGATTTATTTCCGTTGTCGTCATTACCTTCTGCTCCTATGATTGTATGAAACTCATCGATTGAAACGGAAGCACCAAAATTGTCATCAGCATCTCCATCTGAAGCAAGCAGTTTTGCCTGCTGAGACCAATTCGAACCTAAACGTTTAAAAACATATGCAGAACCAGAATAATGTCCATTGTCACCATCCAAAGGTGCTCCTACAATTACATAGTCACCATCTATTGAAACAGAATATCCAAAACCTTCAATCCCGCTAGTAGTCATCTTTTGTTCTTCTGCCCAGGTCGAATCAGTGCGTTTGAATATATATGTCGAGCCATGATAACCGTCACTATTATGAGCCCCTATGATCGCATAGTCCTCATCGATAGAAACAGACCACCCAAATCGATCCCCAGATACCCCATCTGAAGCAAGCAATTTTGCCTGCTGAGACCAATTCGAATCTAAGCGTTTAAAAATATATGCAGAACCAGAAGAACTTCCATTGTCATCATCTCCATATGCTCCTATTATGGCGTAATCACTACTGATTGAAACAGACCAACCAAAAAAGTCTCCGATATTTCCATCAGAAGCAAGCAGTTTTGCCTGCTGAGACCAATTAGAATCTTGCCGAGTAAATATGTATATAGAACCAGAATAATATCCATCATCAGCATCACCATATGCCCCAATGATAGCGTAATCACCACTGATTGAAACAGACCAACCAAAACGGTCATTAGATTCCCCATCTGAAGCAAGCAGTTTTGCCTGCTGAGACCAATTAGAATCTTGCCGAGTAAATATGTATGCAGAACCAGATTTATTTCCATTATCATCATCCTTATAAGCCCCTATGACTCCATAGTCTCCATCTATTGAAACGGAAAAACCAAAATTGTTACCATCTGCTCCATCTGTAGGTAATAGTTTATCTTCTTCCAACCAAGCATTATCTAATATAGCCCAACTTTCAATTACTCCAATAAATGGATTATTATAATCATCACTTTTCAAATTTAATGTTTCATTTTTATATTGCATATACCCGATTTTTTCTATATCATAAACTATAATATCTGGTGTAAGGCTTTCTCCAGCAAATAAAAATAAAATTGCCAATGCAAATTCTTTCCTAACCAATTTTTCTTTCAATGTCTCCCTGATAATTATAATCAAATATTATAATTTAAATGTTTGGCATAAAATAAAAAAAAGGTGTTTTTTTGTTATAATTTTAAGATTAGAACGTCTAGTGACGTTTAATTAAATAGGTCTATGTAATTTTTATTCTTCCTAAATCCAAATAATCTGGTTTCAATAATGTAAAGATTAAAAAGAAATATTGAGATCTAATAAAGATATATGTGGACTAGGAAGGTGGAGGGGATAATGAGAACTAGATGGGTATTTGCCTAATTAAGCTAAGTCGTAATAACGCTCTTATTCCCTTCCTAGCTTATACGATATAATTATTCGTTTTTAAGTTCTTTTTTATCAGGTGTATATGCAATTACATACGTTAGTTAAACAAAATTATACATTTAACATAAGGATTTATTTATTACATTTTTAAAGAGTATATTGATTTAATTTACAAATCTTATTAAGAATTGACAAGTGAAAATTAATAATAAGCACAAAGGAATTGTAATTGGTTATTGATTTAAATTGTCATTTATTCAATATTTTGTTTATCCTGTAATTTTACTCCTCTTAAAGTTCTAGTGTCAGATACTCCCTTTATAGTTCTTATTTTGTCGATAACTATTTCTGCTAATTTTTCGACATCTTCTGCTTCTACTTTTGCCATAATGTCGTATTCTCCAAATAATGCATTTAGTTCGATTATCTCTGGCAGTTTAGAAAGTTCATTGTATACCTTCCTTACGTTTGGAGGTTTAACACTTATCATTACGAAACCTACAACCATATTTAATCCTCTTTACGTCTAATATTTAAAACAACTATTAACTTAAAAATATATCTTAAACAAAGAGCGGTTTAAAGAGTAATATTCTCATGATTATTTTATGGTAAAAAATTAATAAAATATGATGTTTTAAATTTTAAAATGCATCACAACATTTTTTGCTTTTTCTATCGCAATTTTTGGTTGCATGCCTTCTCTAAGATAATCTAGGTAAAGATCTCGAAATAATTTCTTGTATTTATTTATAACGTTTTTATCCTTAGTATTAACTAAAAATGTTACTAACTCATTTATCCATGGGGGGTCGTTATCAATCGTACCTAACAGAAGTTCATTAGCCATATTATTACGGTATACTTTTTTAATATTATATATTTGTCGAATCAATATGTCAAAATAAAAATAAATAATTAATACTCAATTTTTTGTTTGAAATTTCTATATTCATTTTAAGAAAAAGCCTTATTTTAATCTAAAAAAACAATCTTAATACAATTAGCCTAGGGTTTGCATTTAACTTTTCCCTATGCTAGGTTTTCAGCGATAAATAAAGATGAAAAGACTGGTTTTTAACCTCCGGGATTTACTCTTATAAAGAACAAGAATACAAAACCAGTCTGTTTTCTCGTATCTGATCCTTCAGGAATCTTTGCAGTAACAGTAACTGTTGTTGATCCAAATCCGATAATTAAATTTGAAGTTATATTCTTACTTCCACCCATTGGAATATTCAATACTGTACCTTCTGTTTTTTTACCAATAAATGCACCACCGTTAAGATTTATACTCCAATTAATATTGGTCGCATTAATCTCACCTTTATTTTGGATTACAGCATTAACCTTAAACAATCCACCAGTAATACGTGTAATTTCTAATAATGGTATTTGAAGAATTTTAATAGGTTTTGGAGTTGACCAATTACTTACTTCCCCATAAACATCCTTAGCTTTTACTCTTATATTATAATCTCCAGGATCACTCCAGGCATGAAAGGCTTCTCCTGGTTCTCCGGATTCATAAGGTCCAATCCAACCGCTGTTCGTATCATCTCCCCACTCAATATAATAGTACACGTCGTCTCCTTCAGGATCTGATGTTACCGCTGTAAATTTATATTCCACATCAGTTACTCCTTCGTCTGGTCCTTCAGGGCTATCTGGTGTCTTAGGAGGTTTATTACCAATATTAAGTTCGCCGATCCAGGTGCCCCAACGGTTTTGGCCGGTGTCATTATGTGAGTGAGCATATTCTTGAATTGTCCAAAGGATCTGTTCATTAGTAGGATCTAATGAGCAAAGGCTGTAGTCTCCCCATCGATTTCGACCGTAACTATCGATGAGATTATATGTAGCCTCTCCTGCTTTGAGTAAGACAGGAGGATGCATCACACCTGGGGGATCGTTAGCTAACCGACCAGTATAGTAGGCAGCTGCATATTGGTCTGAATTAGACCCAGAAAAGCCCATGACTACATCACCATCAGCATTTACCATGATTGAAGGAAAGAAATAGTACATAACTGAATCATTGATCGTGCCATAATCAGCTAGCGAAGGTTCTGGCACGCTGATTTTATACCAACGAGAAGCAGCTCGTCCATTCAAACCTATGCAATGTGCAGTCCAGATAAAACCGTCACGATATACCGCATTCATCAGACGGTGACCTACAGTATCAAGTGGAACAGTGCTACCTAAAGCTGGGGCATCTGGTGGTTCAGAATGAATAGGAATAGTTGCATAGCCTAACTCTGTTAAAATGGGATTGGTCAGTAGGTTAGTCAAAAGGCGCACGCGAATAGTCGTCGATGATGCACGGGAAACAAAATACTCACCTTCAGATGTTCCAAATGTATGTACAGGCTGAATAGCTCCTTCCCATGGCAATTCTCGAAATGCATAAATATCACCCAAGCTGGGTTCTGATGCAATTAAAGGGGTCTTATCAAGTGCAAAAATACTCATTCCATTACTACCACCTATCATGTATGCAGCAGTATAGATGCCATCTTCGTCAACACCAAGTGTTGGATAATCAGGCCACTTGCCGGCATCACTACCCTGAGATACCACAAAATTGCACTTAAACCAATTATCAGTAGGATCATCAGACATTGAAACAGCTAGATAGATTCGTGTTTCGAAGTCACAAACGATAACGAACCAGCGGTCACTGTATTGATCATATAGAACACGGGGGTCTCCATTACTACCTGGTAGAAAAGAACCTAATAGTATGTTTATCAGTTCCTCCCCGGTGGATTTGTTATATACAGCAAAGTTTCTGTTGACTACTTCGACAAAATGATTAGGACCAGCAGCACCGCATGAATCGGGAGGATAAGACCAAGAACCAGCATCACCTCTGATAACACCTGAAAAATTAGAGATTAATGCAGATGTAATAGTTGGGTCATTATTTATGATGTCGTTACTATATTTATCTAATTCAGTTAACTCCTTTTTATCTGTATTATATGTTGTTTGAGAAGCAGGTATTTCATCCAGATCAATGTAGAAATCACCGGTTCCGGTTTCCCAAGTCAAACCAGCATAGTTTGAACTATTAAGATTTTGGTTAAAAGAGCAATCTTCGAAATCAAGGACTATATTAGTAGATTGCTCAGTTTTTATTTTTGGAGTATAGGTTAAATCATCCATGGCATACCAACCTGCACCGTTGAAGACTGGGGTGGCTTCGATAACGATTCTATCAACATCATAAAGGTTCATTGAAAACCAAGAAGGTACATCATCAATGTCCTCAAACCAGTCAGTAGTTTGGGTGTATTCGCCATTGCGATAGCCTATAACACGGATACTGCTTGCCCATACGCCTTCACCGCCGCCCTGACCAACAAACCATGCGCCATAGATATCAACTTTGGTAGGAAAAGCGATACCCATCTTAGTATCGCCCCATTTGTTTATAACGTTGTGCTTACCCGAGTGAGGAATGTAAGTCGCTTCTATGGATGGTACCATCCAGATGCCGTGTTGCCTATTACCTTCATTGAATTCCACATCCAAATTTGATCGCTGTATTAAATCCCGGGCTATGGAATCATCCATGCTTTCGACAAAACCTGGGCCGTAATCAATAGATTCGAGTTTTTCACCAAAGATAATCTTACCTGAATTACTGGTTTTTATCAGTTGTAGTGGCGAAATATTATTTGCTGATTTAAAATTAATATGGTCATCAATTTCATAAAGCTTGAATACCTTATGAGCCGGTGATAATAAAGGCACCACAAAAAAAAACATAAGTAGAAATATTATTATTTTACTCCATAAATTTTTTTTCATTATTAATTCCCCCAGATATACATATCTTCAATAACTATAATAAAGCAATTAGATTTAAATGTTTGGTCAAAGATAAAAAAAGAAGGAGGCTCTTGCCTGATCTATAGATTTAACTCTACTATAGAAGAATGTAATTAATCCTTTCATTAATCTAATAAATCTTTAGGCTTTATTCCAACTTGAAATAATTCTCAAGCTCTTTTAAATTTGGGTTTATTGTACCATTTTTTTCGACTGGGAAAATCACTTCTAATACCTGAACGTCAGATATATAACCTTCTGCAAACAAAGTATTGAAGATGTTTAAAAATCTTTTTACATGCCCGATATGATTTGCAGTAATAGTAAGTACCCAATCAAATGAACCATGGACAAAATAACTAGACAAAACATCTACTCCTATTTTAGCTGATTCTTTTTTTAATTTTCTTCCAATCACTAAATCTAATTTTTCTTTTGGTACAGGTTTACTTGTCCTTTTAATAAGTATAAAATATTCTATTTGATTCCGCTTTTCATAATCTACTACTGCATTGTATCCCCAGATTATCTTGTCTTTTTCCAGTCTTTTTTTAATTCTCCAAACTTTTTGTCTGGAAAAACCACATCTTTTAGCAATTTTGTCTATACTTTCTTCAGAATTTTCTTGAAGAATCTTAATAATCATGTTTTCATCTTCATCAATTTGTTTCTGACTGCTTTTTGGCATATCTATTCATCTCTTCTTTTTTACTAATCTAGGGGCTAATGTATAATGTATTTATTATCTTAACTATTGTTATTAGAAAATAATATTTCTAACTAATTAATAAAAATTGATTTGATTTCCTCAACTTTTTTGGAAGAAGGGAAAATAGGGAGTAAATATGAAAAACTAGATTTTGAGAAAAACCCTTCCTCCATTCCAACATATTCCTATATTGTTAAGGGTTATTTAAATCTTACCTTTAAAATATATTTGTAACGGTTGTTGCAAAATAATAATCTTAAGGGATTTTTTAATAGGCAATCTGTTGATTTTATTTTTTTATCAACAGTCTTATACCTGTTGCGATAATTGCTATAGCAATTATTAGACCGATAAGCCATGACCATTCAAAATTTATGAACCAGTTTGGCAAACTATCTGCCAGATTTGTTTTTGGTATTACCAGCCCAAAGATTATCCACAGGCCAATAAGGATAACAATAATGCCCCAGAAAACCGAGGCATATGGACTATGTTTTCCAACGACGCATGCCTCTTCGCAGCGATCTTCTTCTTTTTTTATACCCGTTAAAGAAGCTCCGCATTTTGAACAGAAGTCTGCGTCTTCCTCATTTTTATTGCCACATTTTGAACAATACGCCATGTAATTTTCTCTCCTTCAAATGCATATTACTTCTTTGATAAAAAATTTTCTGTTTTAAAAAGGATGGTTTCTTTTCTTTCGTGCAGGAGTTGTAGAGCCGTAGTTGTTCTGAATCAGTGAGGTGGTGAGGAGATTCAAAAACAGTAACTATTCTATTCAGAACCCTACAACTCCCAAATAAAATAAATATTATTAATAATATAAATCTTTCGTAAATACTATAAATGAATAAAATTGCAATATTTCTAACGAGATAACATTAGTAAATTATTGATTTATTTAACGTTATATTTTAGTAGATTTAAAAAACATTTGGAACATTCCAAATAAAGAGATATTAATTTACAAAATATTCATAAGTGTTTAGATGATATAAACTATGGAGTTAAAATTAAAAGGGATAATATGCCAAAGAGTAGTAAAGAACAAATTGATATCGACGAAAAAAAGATTATTATTGAGTTACAAATAAATTCCAAGGAAAATATCGATGTAATAGCTAAGCGATGTGGTTTTTCAAGGCAAAAGGTGTGGAGGATAATAAAAAGGCTTGAGAAGAATAAAACAATTTGGGGGTATTCTGCAGTTATTGATAAAGATAAACTAAATATAAAAAGATATATAATGTTGATTAAAAGATCAAGTGCACCAGCAGCTGAAGCAATTAGAAAAATAATTGACCTTACGGCTCATAAAATGGGGCTTGAAATTGGAGTCGACGTTGAAAGTAGTAGTTATCTTCACGGCGAATATGATTGGATGATTATTTTTACGACGAGTGATATTAAAAATGCAAAAAGATTTAACGAAGTTATAAACAGAGAATATTATAATGTTATTAGTGATATAGTAATTATGGAGGATATTTTTTCAGTTAAAAAATGTGGACAAGTGAATCCTGAAGTTCATAAACTAAAAGAATTCATTAGCTGAGATATTTAAAAAAACATTGTAAAGTATCATAATATAAAAAATATAATTTTATAAAATAATTTATAACATTTTTAATAGAGCGGCTAATTTGTAAGTATTAATTTTATTTCTACTAAATTTTTCCTTTTAAAAAGTTTACAAGTTGATCTTTAGTAAATGGTTTTTGTAAAAAAGTATTTGTTTCGCTGTTGGTCAATTTTGAATTAGGCTTCATTAAAAAAAGGGCATCTTTATCACTACCAGGCATAGGGGTATCAATAAGAATCAAATCAAAATTTTTTCCTTCTCCAATAATTTCCAAAGCTTGACGGCTATTATTAGCTGTTACTATGTCTAATTCATCATCCTCTAAAAATGATTTTACTTTTTCAATAACGTTAGCTTCATCATCAACTATCATAATAGTTTTTATTGTTCTCACCGATTTATACTATAGGTTTTACATGATATTAAAGTTTTCTTTCATCTTCGTCATTGATACCGCATGTTATGCAATAATGTAAACAATCATTATAATACTTATAATTTAATTTTAACTTGAATTAAATTTTAGTAAATCATATTTTTTAGGAAGGTTTAAATTGGATGAATATTTACATCAAAACTGTTATGCTAGACAGAGATCAAGGTTTTGAATTATTAAAAAAATATCTTAAAAATGAGAATTTAATAAAACATTCCTTAGCAGTGGAAGCTATATTGAAAAAAATGGCAAAAAAGTTAAGAGAAGATGATGAGCTTTGGGGGTTAACAGGTTTGCTACATGACCTTGATTATGATTATACTAAGGAGAACCCTGAAAAACATGCAACAATATCAGCCGAGATTTTAGAAGGACTAGTGCCAATAGATATTGTAAAAGCCATTAGATCTCATAATTATCAACATACCACGCAAGTTCCTGAAACTTTGTTAGATAAATCTCTTATTGCAGCAGACGCGGTTTCTGGATTAATTATCGCTACTGCGCTTGTAATGCCTACAAAAAAATTATCTGATGTTGAAACAAAATCTTTGATTAACAAGTTTAAAGATAACTCATTTGCTAGAGGTTGTAATAGAAAAAAAATTGAACTTTGTGAGGACGTGGGATTAAATCTTCAAGATTTTCTTGGGTTAAGTCTCGATGCCCTAAAAAGTATTGCAGATACATTGGGACTTTAGTAGCAACCTTAATAACACCAGTATGATATAATTGGATGATTGTGTGAACAGAAATAATGGATATAGAAATTCTAATAAATACGAATATGAAGAAGAATATGTACGTCTACAGTTGCCAAAAAAACATAAAAAAGAAATGTTCGCAATTGCAGAGAGGCTTATGGGAGGATCAAGAATCAACGCAATTTGTGAGGACGGCAAATCAAGAATGGCGCGTATACCTGGTAAAATGAAAAGAAAAGCAAGGGTACGTACTGGAGATTTGTTAATTGTAAAACCTTGGGAGATACAAGACGAAAAAGCTGATGTTGTCCATCGTTATACAAGAACGCAGGCAATTACACTTAGTAGAAGAAAATTATTACCAGAGGAAATTGATGTCTTCTGAGTTTTTTTTAGATGAAAAATGGATAAAAAAGCTCGACCAGCAAATAAATTATCTAATTGAAAGAGTGGGTCTTGATAGAAAAACACTTGGTGAAGTTTTTGATAAAACTACTCTACTTAATTTAGGTAAACTAATTTCTGATAAGGTTATTGATTATTTGGATTTTCCAATTTCTACAGGCAAAGAAGCAAATATTTTTAGAGGTGTTACGCCTGATGAAAAATTCGTTGCGGTAAAAATATACCGTACTTCTACTTCGACGTTTAAACATATATCAAAATATATTATAGGGGATCCGCGTTTTAATTGCACCAATAAAACCAGGAGAGGGATTATTTTTGAGTGGGCTAAAAAGGAATTTAGGAATTTAGAAAGGTTAAAAAAAGCAGGTATAAGAGCTCCAAAACCTTTATTGAAAATAAATAATATAGTGTTAATGGAGTATATTGGAGACTCTGAATATCCAGCACCTAGATTAATAGATGTAGAATTAAAACATCCAAAGAAAATTTTTAATGAATTAATTAATTTTTTATCGCTTATGTACAGAAAGGCAGAATTGGTTCATGCTGATTTTAGTGCTTATAATATCTTATTTTATAATGATAAACCTTATGTTATAGATGTTGGTCAAGCTGTACTATTAGAGCATCCATTATCATATGATTTTCTAAAAAGAGATATCCATAATATAGTTCAATATTTCAGTAAATTAGGAATTAAGGAAGATGAAAATAGAATTTATAAATTAATTACAAAAAAAAGTGATTAATGTGAAATATTTGAAAATACCAAAGGAAAGAATTGGTGTACTAATTGGTCATAAAGGAGAAACAAAAAAGATGATTGAAACAATTGCTCAATTGGAAATAGAGATTGATTCTGACGAAGGTGAAATTACTTTTGATGAATATGCTGTTAAAGATCCTGTTATGGTTCTACAATTAGAGGAGGTAATTCGTGCAATCGGACGTGGGTTTTCTCCAGAACATGCAATGCGTTTATTCAATGAAGATACCGATTTTTTCGTATTTGATATACATGAATATGTTGGGAAAAAACCTACACATATTAGACGGTTGAAAAGTAGGATAATTGGTAAAAATGGAAAAACAAAACAGTTTATAGAAAGATTAACTGGAGCAGACATTTCAATATATGGACATACTATATCGGTTATTGGAGATTTTGAATCAATAGACGTAGCAAAAAAAGCAATAGATTTATTGCTTTGCGGTAGTAAACATGCCACAGTCTATCGTCTTATTGAAAGAGAAATGAAAAAAATCAGATTGAGAGTAGATTTTTAATTAATTCTATCAATCGATAAATTTTTTACCTAATACAATTACCCAAAAGTTTTAACTATTGGATAGGAATCACTGCAAAGTATAAAA
>Ga0209427_10004656_pt1 | contig 15814 bp, 8 predicted proteins | sample DeeMarSWOR136_30_FD_187465 | JGI IMG/M metagenome (GOLD analysis project Ga0209427, IMG submission 187465) | Marine sediment microbial communities from White Oak River estuary, North Carolina - WOR-1-36_30 (SPAdes) (version 2) | ecosystem: Environmental > Aquatic > Marine > Intertidal zone >...
TTTTGTTAAAAACACATAAAGAATCTGACTTGATCTGTAACCAAGTGCACGCAGTGTAGCGATCTCCCCTCTTCTCTGCCTGAGGTTACTTAAGGTCAACAAAACAATCAAGACCATACTGGCAATAATGACAAATGGAATCAACCAGTAAGCAAAAGTCTCCAGTTCACCTCGGAGTTTTAAACGATGTTGGCGCTCCGTCTCCAGGGAAAATTTTGCTGTAGCTTTGGCACGGTCACGTGCTTTTGCCATGGTGGTAACTTTGTTCTCCAATACAACAACCTGTGTGTTTGGTAAAATCCGGGTTATATCTTCTCGAATGGATTTGAAATCAAGACCGGAAGCATAGATCTTCAATGCTTGAATCGCATTGATTTGATTCTCCCTGCCAAGCAGACGTTGTGCCAGCTTAAGATTTATCCAAACAGTAATATCTTCCTTGGATCCACGCTGAGGATGAAGTTCACTGACTTTAAAAACCTCTCCTAACAGCTTAACCTTATCACCAACCTTCAAATTTAGACTATCCCAGAGTTCGTACCCTAAAATAACACTGCCGGGCGGAACCGGTGCCAGCAGTGGTGGTTCCTCGGGAGCTTTCTTAGTAAACGGAACCTCGCCGCGTGTGCCGAAGAGGAAAATAGCGCGGTTCAACTCTTCCGGCCACCTTATCTTTTGCTCAACAACCGGCAACAGGTGCCGAATGGTCACCAGATTGGACTGTGCTAGCCTATCTACGTAATCTTCGGGCATAAATTCTGAGGCATATCCTTTATCATAGAAATCGCCAAGATTCTGGGTTGTCGGCAAGATAATCAAATTAAATCCATACTCTTCCATAATTTTATGGTAATCATTTTCCATTTTCTGCATCTGTTCTTCTATCTTTTTTTCTTTTTCGCTTAGTATACGCTCGGTCTGAATATCATGAGCATGCAGGAGCTTTAGCAGACTAACAAGCACCCCAACTGCAACAACTACCGATAAAAGCCCCAGCCCAAATGTTAGCTTATGATAACCTATCTCTTTCTTTACAAGATGCAAGAGTGTCATTCTATCTTTCCTTTCTAACCTTTATCAAATATTATAATTATGAGCCAATTTAAGAAGTTGGATCGGGCTTAGATTCCACAAATAGCCGACCCCTAAAAAGTTGATCAACCCATTTTTCTCCTGCCTTGGATAACTGAAAATGTTTCTTCTATTTTCGACCACAATTTCGGCTACTCTTGAGTTATTGTGTTGTAGCCCTTGAGCTTTTCACTGGACAAGGCTTTTATATTATGGAGCCCAGAATCGGGGTGCGGAGAAATCCCCAAAACCCACACCGTAAACAGAAGATCTTCGGCTTTAATGCCGTGGTCAGCACCGCCATCGAGCTAACCCTGAGAATAGAGCTGCCCGTTGCCTGCCGCACCATCGCCGGTAATGGCCAGGAAGGAAACCTCTACATCCCCATCAAAGAGCAGATCCTCCAAGGTCATGGAAAAACATCAAAGATAGATCTGGCCGATGTTCACCCTGTTAAATATTGGCTCGCTACCGCATCCCTTGTTTCATCCACAATCTGGCTCCATAATTAGATAAAGAGTATATTCAAGAAATTTAACAGGGCAAGAAGTACGAAGAGCACCACAACTACCAGTTCTCCGGATCCCATGGTGCCATACCCATCATCGACTACAACCCGAGAGGTGAAAAGCTAACCATGGCTGCCGTAAAGGAAAGGGGATACGACCAGAATGGTTGGCCCTATGCACCTTATGGAATCCTCACCCAGCCCAATGGCTTCGACCTCAATTGTCAAAGAGCAAGCTTTAGCTGCCGCAGACAGTGCCTGTCAGCAAAAGATGACCGGATCATTGAATATGCCAAGGATTGCCCCTACCGGATCAATTACCACGGCTTTACCAAACATATGTCCACCAAACAGTCTCCCCAGCTGATCACTGAGGTCATCCGGGGCACCTACAGGTATCGAAAACTCAAGGCACTTCGACCTCTATGCCAATTAGGGGGGGCAATAAAATCAAATTATAACTAAAATTACCCCCCCCAGCAAGCTGGGGGGGGTTAATTTTTTCATTTTAGTTCAGGTTCAGCTCATCTACCAGGCGTGATAGTGGTTTCAGGTTTCAGCAATAACTTCGATACCGTTTATAATCGGTCCAGCACTTGTTAAAGACTTGAAGGTAACCACTAACTCACCCTTACCATTAGCCCGGATGCCCTTGAATTCTTTGACAACCGTTTTCCTTGGTTTCCCCGCTGCAGCAGCCACATCTAATTTACTCAGAACAGTTTTGCCCTGAAGAGCTACATCGAACACACGCTTACCCGAAACATAATCATTGGGTTCGGCGAAATAGAGACGCACAGTGTAAGAACCTTTCATTTGACCCAGTGATAACTCACTTACGCCTTCGTATCCGGAAGCAGCAACCCAGGGGAGTTCACCTTCAAAGCGCATGCTGTGGTGCCTAAAGTGCTTTGGCTCAGCAGGTGAAGTTTTCGCAGGGATCTTAGGCGAAGGTCCACCTACAATTGGATAATCGAACCACCACGTACCACTGTCTGCAACACGGTCACCATGTGCTCCAAGGTTGAGACCAATAGTTTTGATTGGCGCTTTATCCAGATCAAGTTCATTAAAGGTCCAAGCTTCAACATCAGGCATATGCACAAGGGCAAGTGAAGTCTGGTTCGGATAGGTACAGACACAGGTCCGTGTGTAATCAGCTGAATTGAGAACACCGTCTGCTACGACAAGAGAGTTAGTGCATCCTGATTTAAAACCACCAAAGCTACCGGTCCCGCTAAGCTGGTTAAGATCGAAATAACCTGCCGCACCTGATCTAAAGGTAACAAGGTGTTCTGCACCTATTGCGTAATTACAACCATACCTGCGTGACCATCGAAGTTCAACATCGCTCCCCGTAATCGGGCTTTTGCGGGTTAGTCGCTCACCGGTTAAAAGACTGAAATGTCTGCCCTCTGCTTTATCTTGTTTGGCTCCAGATATAATTGTATCGTGATGCAGAAGTGGGAACTGGAAGTACAAGAACTTTTCGTCCTTTTTCTTTTGTACATCCCACAGAACTTCTCCGGTGCTTGCCCTGTATGCAACCATACGCTTACCAGTTTCACCTATCATACAGTCTTTGGATGGATGGGTTGACTGCAGCAATATATCCCTTTCCTCCGAATAGACTAGATACGATCCGAAGGCAGTCTTAGTTTCCTCCCAAACAACTTTTCCTGTATTTATGTCCAGAGCAAGCAGTCTGTATCCGGTAGGGATATCTTTCCCCTTTCGCTCAAGCTGGATTTCAACAGCTGGAGGAAGCTTGTCAAGGACAAAAAGCATTCCGTTACCGGCTACTGTAGCAACGTTGATAAAACCAAATTTTGACTCTATGCTCCATTTGATTTTGCCGGTATGACGGTCCATAATGAACAATCTTTTGCTTGCCCCAACATCCCAATCCTCCCAAAAGTACTGATGTCCCTTTTCTGCCTTGGTTAATCCGGTGAGATCAGAAAAAGCAACGAATTCCCCGCCGCCAATGAGAAGGTCTTTGTATACACCGATATATCCCCATTGCTGTGGCACCTCTTTTGGTGAGCCGTGATACTCAATAATAGGAACCTTTGGCAGTTTGATATGCCCAAGCAATTCCCCTGTTGCAGCATCCACCATATCGACCTTCCATCCATCGTTGGTCTTAAACATGGCATTGACAACGTAAACTACATCCTCAGTAGCTATATAGTTAGTACCGCGAAGTTTAACTCCAGGCATATGCTCCTGATTGTAGCGGGTTGAGATCGGGGTTTCCTTATAACTCTCACTGTAATAGACTCCATAGGTCTCCAGATCATCAAAAACCCGTTGCCATATCTGACGGCCGGTATACACATCACGGCAGGTTATTGTATCAATACCTTCTATGTAAAGCCGCCCGCCAATCACCTGTGGCGATGGGCCATGGGCATGTCTTGGAAGCACATTAAGATTATTGGCTCCTGCTCCAAACCAGAGAATACCCAGAGGCGGTTTTACCAGATCATCATATACCACACCGCTGTTAGCTACATCACCAACAGCGTGAGTAAAGGAATCTGAGCCCTCAAGTGCACCTTCGCGGGAGATGAGGTTATCACCTACAACCTTTAACTTGGACAGTTTAGAGGCCCGTACAAGACTTTCGAGATTACCAGGTTTAGTCCTGAACAACACCTTCCCTCCATAAGGGCGCATGGAGAAATAAAGGGTGTTGAGCGTTTTGCTATCAAGTTTACCCTTGTTAACAATGGTCAGCGAGGCCATATACTGAGGGGCGTTTAATGTTAAGGGGTTGCCCTGGAGTACACAAATACGCTTGCCGTAAATCCCTATCGCATCGAAACGCCGACGCATTTTTTCAACCTTCGCTTTATCTGGATCAACAGCAATGATGTCCAAATCGGAGTTGCTTACGAGGGCTTCCAAAAGATCTCCATCACCAATACCATAGACCAATGCATAGCCTTCGCTCACGCCGGTCTTTTGGATTATCGAGAGAGCTTCCCTTGTTGCCTTGGTATTCGCTCCTGATGGAATCGGCTTGCTCAGAATTAGATTGGGTTTCACTTTCTTTTCGCCGAAAGCTAAGATACGGCCGTCAATTGTAACTGCGAAAAGTTTACCGTTTGCTGCCAAAAGCCTCCCTACCGGAGCATGTACCCTCATAGTCCAGGCAATAGAAGGTTTCGCTTTTCCAACATTAATGGCTGTTATAGAGTTACCATCTGCAGCATAGAGGCGATTTCCAGCCTTAATGAGGTCACCTGAAGCATCCGCTGAAATTTCCCAGAGCTTGCTCTTTTTCCATATTGCTAAAGCCTGATTCTGAAATCCTTTCTCTTCAACCGTTCCAGGCTTATAACCAATATAGAAGGGGGTATATCCAGGTGCTAACTTCTCTTTCTTAAGTGCTTCTGTCGCTTTAGGTGGCCCCTGTTTCGCCAAAGCTTCAATCCCTGAAATATCATAAGCGGCTACAGTTCGTCCTTTAGAAGTGTAAATCGTATTTCCGTCAATAACAGGGAATCGTCCAATCTGGGCTAAGAGTCCGAAGCCCGTATTGGTATCGTAAAGCGAAACGATGCCCCCACGATAGTGGTTAAAAAACAAGGTATCAGTGGCGGCTACAAAGGAGCCACCAGTTTTCTGGTTTATCTGGGTCAAGTTGTATTGGTATTTTCCGGTATTTTTGTCAAAGGATGCAGGTATCGACCGGCCACCTGGTATCACCAAGCTATTCGCTGAAATTGCAAGAGAACCCTGGGGAGCTGGACCGGCAAAGGCTTCAGAGCCCTCATGGGGCATCAAAGTCCAACGAGAGCCCGAATCATCATTAAGCCAGATAACTTTCCCTGTCTCAGCATCAAGGGCATAGATAAATGTTCCCATCAGAGGCCAGATGCTTGCCGCAACATACACTACGCCGTCCTCAATAACAACCCCGCCGCGTACGGGCCAGGTAGAAATGAGGCGTTCGTTGCCCAAGAGTTTGCGATCCTTGGGGGCAGCTTGAAACTTCCAAGCCAGAGCACCAGTGGAAGCATTGAGACAATACAGCCACCCGTCATCACTGGCGACGTATAGTTTTCCATTCTGTACTGCTCCCGGCAGTCGTATGGGACCATCGGTATAGAAGGACCACATTTCCTCACCTGTGTTGGTATCAATGGCAACGACTTTGTCAGTGTCGTTAAACCCGAGGAACATTGTGTTACCAACCACAATGGGCTCAAAGACTCTGTCATAGGGCATAAGGTCCTGATTAAGGGGATCATCCCATACCATAACCCGAGGAGAATACTGACGCTGCCACTGCAAGTTGAGTTCAGCAGGCAATGCCCCAGGAGATGAGGCACTCCTGTTGGCATTGTAACGCCACATAGGCCAGTCTGCGGCTGTTTGCCCTATTGCTGGGATAACAAACAGAAGCAGGGTCATTACTGATACAATAAAACCCGCTAAGATTTTCGTTCTCATTCTTTTCCTCCTTGCTTAGGGATCAGAGCTAAATCAACTCTGCCATGACTGAATAAAGCCACTTAACACTCCCAACTTCACCCTTTTACATACACCTCCTTTCAGAATTTTTTTCCTGATATTCAAAACTTTTTTCCTGATATCCTCACCCCCTTTCCTTTTTTAATAGAGCTTTTTTCGCTATGATATTTTTAACTCCTAACAAACTAGACGGCCGTCTGCTAGGAGCAAGGTATGCACATTTTGAGGGGTTTCTCCATTTGGGTAACCTCATGAGTAGAGATAAGATGATAGGAAATTGCTTCTCTAACCTGCGCAAGGTAACCTCTAACACAAAAATTCAGGACTGTCAAGCTTTTTTTTTCTGCAATTCATTTTTTTCTGCAATTCAGCCACTGGAGAAAGATTAGGGGCAGAGGTCTGAGTTTCAGCCTAATGCCAGATGATCATCAGGGCGTAGGTAGAGATAGGGGTGCTGGAAAGTCATTTTTTGAGGGGGCATGTTAGGCAGGGATGTGCTTAGGGACAGAGATCCTCTGGAACGACAACGAGTGGTCGTAGCCTGAAGGAGGTAGGATGGGTGATAATTGCGCTATGCTATCCGCTTTGACTACGGAGCCCGGGGGCCATCTCATGCTACAAGGAAATCACGTCGGAGCCTGCGTACCTTCTTGAGGAGTTTCGCCTTGGCCGGTTCGGCGATCCCAATGATGATCTCGGTGTATTCGGGCAGGTCGAAGAATCCGAAGTATTGGTGTACCTAGACTAGGTGAGATGAAGCCCGCCCCCAGCACTACGCCAGGGGTAACCCCCCCGCCCCTTTAACCGATATCCCCGCTCCTTTTATCGGAAGAGCTCCCACGAATTGGGGAGTCTCATTTCAAAGGCTTCACATCCGCATCCCCTTCATAGTCCATATGCCTTGTCGTTGCCCCCAGTCCAACCGATGGCAATTGCTCGCGCGGCAATCAACAGGAAAGAAGGTGACCACGATTACGCAACTTCTATGCCATGCACCGGTGATTAACTTTATTCGATGATCGGCTAACGATAAGTTATTAAAATCATAGGTTAATTTTTTCATTCCCCCTTTTTTCCCATCAATAGTTTCCCGGGATGTGTGCCTCGCGAAATGTGCCAAAAGGAACAGAAAAAAGGGGAAATAGACCTTCTCCTTCAAAAATACCTTTTCATTTTCATGGGTTACACAAATGCGCCAAAAGGTAACATAAGGCGACCAATCGGGACATTTCCCCTCTTTTCGGCCCTTGCTTTATGGGATAACCTTCTTTAAGATAACATCTATGGAAAGGTGATTCTCCTTCCAGATTTTGAGGATCAATACGCTTCAACAGGTATAAAAGATGAAAAGAAGATACGTGTTATTACTGCCATGTCTCGCATTCGTGTTGGTAGCGATTAAGCCTTCCCCCTCTGAGGATGAGCAATACCAGGTTCGGCGCAAGCGGATGGTGAAAGCAATAGAAGCCGATGTGAAGTTCACGAGCAAGAGAATCGGCAAAAAGGCATTGGGTGGACAGGTGATGGAAGCCATGGGGAAAGTCCCTCGCCATATGTTTGTGCCGGCTCACCTCAGGCGCTCTGCTTATGAAAACCGGCCTCTCCCCATCGGCCATGGACAGACGATTTCCCAGCCTTACATTGTGGCCCTGATGACGGATCTTCTGGATGTGGACGAGGATGACGTGGTATTGGAAATCGGAACTGGCTCTGGATACCAGGCAGCAATCCTGGCTGAATTAGTGGAAAAGGTGTACACCATCGAGATTGTCAGAGAACTCGGGGAACAGGCAAAAGGACGGTTAAAGCACCTTGGCTATCAAAACGTGGAGGTTCGCGTGGGGGATGGTTATTACGGCTGGGAAGAGCATGCACCCTTTGACGGCATCATCGTCACGGCTGCGGCCAGCCACATCCCCCCACCTCTCACTAAGCAGTTGAAGCCTGGTGGCGGAATGATTATCCCTGTTGGCAGCCCGTTCATGACCCAACAGTTGATGCTGGTGAAAAAGGAAAAAGACGGCACTATTAAAACAAAGCAAGTGCTGCCCGTTATATTTGTGCCACTTACCGGTGGGCATTGACATGCATGTCGGGTATGCCATTTTCCTTATCTCAGCTGGAGTCATCGGTTATGAAATCCTCCTGATGCGGCTTCTTTCGGTCATCCAGTGGTACCATTTCGCCTACATGATCATCAGTCTTGCCCTTCTTGGCTTTGGAGCTAGTGGAACCTTCATCACCCTGGCCCAACGTTGGCTCATCCCGCGATTTCACTTGTCCTTTACTGTGAGTGCCGTACTTTTCGGTTTAACTTCGGTGTGCAACTTTGTCCTCGCACAGCGGATTCCGTTCAATCCCCTTGAGATCCTCTGGGATCGGAGCCAGTTGCTCTATTTACTGGTACTCTACGTGCTCCTCTCCGTACCATTTTTTTGTGCGGCCACCTGTATTGGCCTTGCCTTTGCCCGGTTCAAGGATCAGATCAATCGCATTTACCGATTTGACCTCCTCGGGGCTGGGACTGGCGCGCTGGCCCTAATCCTGCTCCTTTTTGCCTTTCCCCCAACCACCTGTCTCAAACTCCTGGTGGCTCTGGGGTTCTTCGCCGCGGCACTGATGAGCCTGAACCACCCATTGCCTCGATCCCGGTGGCTTGCAGTAGCTGTCTTCTCATGCGGTTTGGTACTGCCCCTTGCCTGGCCCGACGTTTGGCTTAGTATCAGAATATCGGACTACAAGGGACTGAGCCTGGCGCTCCGTGTACCCGACACAGCCGTGCTCAGCCAACACTCCAGCCCATTGGGTTTGCTCACGGTCGTTCGGAGTCCGAAAATTCCCTTCCGGTATGCACCGGGTCTGAGTTTAAATTACTTTTTGGAACCACCTCCACAACTGGGAATTTTCACTGATGGCGACTCTTTGAGCCCGATCACCCGGTATGAGGGGAAACGTGAACCCCTTGCCTATTTGGATTATCTTTCTTCTGCCCTGCCTTATCACGTGCTGAAACAACCCAAGGTGCTTGTCCTTGGGGCGGGAGGTGGCACAGATGTGCTCATGTCCCTCTACCACCAAGCAAAAAGCATTGATGCCGTTGAGCTCAATCCGCAGATCATTGATTTAATAAAGCAGGTTCATGGCGAATTTGCCGGGAATCTCTACCAGAGGGAAGGCGTGAGGGTTCATGCTGCTGAAGCACGGGGCTTTGTGGCTGGAAGCAGCGAACGTTATGATTTGATTCACATCTCTTTGCTGGACTCCTTCAGTGCCTCGGCGTCGGGGGGGTACGCCCTCAATGAAACGTACCTCTATACGGTGGAAGCATTGGAGGAATACCTCCATCACCTGCAGCCCGGAGGCCTTTTGGCTATCACCCGCTGGCTTAAAATGCCGCCACGAGATGGCCTAAAGCTTTTCGCGACGGCGGTCACGGCGTTGGAGAAATCCGGTGTTGATAGTCCTGGACGGCAGGTGGTGATGATCCGGAGTTGGAAAACAACCACCTTGCTGGTCAAAAATGGCGAGTTTACAGAGGAGGAAATCCTTGCAGTTGGGACCTTCTGCGAAGCCCGATCCTTTGATGTCGCTTATTATCCGGGGATACGAGCGATGGAGGCCAATCGTTACAACGTGCTGGAAAAACCGTATCTCTATGAAGGAGCAATGGCCTTGACGGGGGAGAAGAGGAATGATTTTCTCAAGCGCTACAAGTTTCACATCACTCCAGCCACAGACGATCGCCCCTACTTCTTTCACTTCTTTAAGTGGGGTACTCTTCCGGAAATTTTCTCGCTAAAAGGGCGGGGGGGATTGCCTTTATTGGAATGGACCTATCCGATCCTCATCGTGACCTTCCTTCTGGCTGTTCTGACCAGCTTCGTGCTGATTCTCCTCCCTCTTTGGACTCTACGGCGCAATGGGAGCTCGCGGGGAGACCGAAACCGCATTGCTCTCTACTTTCTATCTCTCGGATTGGCATTTTTATTCATTGAAATCGCCTTTATTCAGAAATTTATCCTCTTTCTCAGCCACCCCCTCTATGCGGTCGCTGTCGTCCTGTGCGCCTTCCTGGTTTTTGCAGGCTTTGGAAGCGGCTATTCCTCCCGGTGGGCCCAACGCTTTCAGCAATTCCACGTACGAAAAGAAGGAATGCCCATTCTTCTCGTCGCCATAGGAATTGTTACCATTGCCCTCTCTTATGTAATTCTCCTACCTCCACTTTTCCATCGCTGGATGGCCTTGCCAGATGGTTTGAAAATCCCGATCTCCATCGCCCTCATCGCCCCCCTTGCATTCTGCATGGGAATGCCCTTCCCTCTCGGTCTGTCGCGGGTCGCTACGGCGATGCCAGATTTCATCCCTTGGGCGTGGGGGGTTAACGGCTACGCTTCTGTGTTGAGCGCCATTTTGGCTACCATTCTGGCTATTCATTTCGGTTTCACCGTGGTGATAGGGACGGCCCTCATACTCTATTTCTTGGCAGCCCTTGCACTTTGGAGGCCTTTGGGTTGATGATGGGAAAACCCATCCATCGTCCTCGAGTTCTTCATGGCCCGCAGGTAGCAGCTCGCTCTTCCTCTCCCAACATCCTCTCATCCCAATGGGCTATGGAAATGTGCTACCAGGTAATATAGGGGACCCATGGGAATACTCGGCCCCCTTTTCGGGCCTTGCTTTATGGGGTCACCTTTTTTAAGATAACGTCTATGAAAAGACGACTCTCCTTTGCTCTCTTTCTCATCGGATTTGTGGCCATCGTTGGTCAAATCCTTCTCATCAGGGAACTCCTCGTCATCTTCTATGGAAACGAGTTATCAACAGCGGTCACATTAGCCAGTTGGCTCATTTGGACTTCCCTTGGCAGCGCAACCCTGGGGAGGATCGTCGACGCCATTTCGCATAAACATCGGACCTTCGGATCTGTCCAGATTATCCTGGCCCTTCTCCTTCCCTCATCTATCCTCATGGTGCGGTTATCCAAAATCCTGTGGAATATCCCCGTCGGTGAGGTCATCGATCTCGTAACGATGATGGCTATCTCCTTTGCCATCCTGGCCCCCTTCTGTTTCTTCTCGGGATTCCTCTTCGCCCTCGGCTGCAGTCTCCACAGCGAGGCAACGGGGGGAAGGGGCAAATCCGTTGGATCCGTCTACCTCCTGGAAGCCATAGGCTCAGGGGTCGGTGGCGTCGCCTTCACCGCATTATTCGTCCATTTTCTGAATCATCTCCAGACGTCCTTCGCCCTATCGGCCTTGCTGGTTCTTTCCTCCATGTTCCTCCTCCTTCATCCTTATGGCCTGAAGAGAGGCCGAATGTCGGTGTGGATTTCAGGCCCGATTCTCATCGCGCTCTTCATGGTCCTGGCCCTTCAAGGCAAAAAATGGGAGATGCTAAGCAGGGGCTGGGAATGGAAGGGATATCGCCTCATGGATTCACGAGACACCCTCTATGGTAACCTCACAGTAGTATCGGCAGAGGGACAGATCAGCTTTTATGAAAATGGACTTTGGATGTTCACCTACCCCGATCTACTCACAGCGGAGGAATCGGTTCATTTCGCCTTGCTCGAACACCCCGAGCCCAAGAAAGTCCTCCTGGTGGGTGGTGGAATTTCCAGTTCCCTGGCTCAGATATTGAAACACCCCACGGTTTCCCGGGTTGACTACGTTGAACTGGACCCCACGCTCATAGCACTGGGACGGGAAATTCTTCCCCGGGAAGCGACCACGGCCTTGGATGATCCTCGCGTTAACATCGTCCATACCGATGGCCGGAAACACATCAAGACCACCGAATCGAGATACGATGTGCTCATCGTCAACCTTCCTGACCCGATGACGGCCCAACTCAATCGATTCTACACCGTGGAATTCTTCCAAGAAGCGAGGAGGATCACCCTTCCAGGAGGCATCTTATCTCTCAGCCTTACATCATCGGAAAACATCATCGGACTTACCCTCGCCCAACTCCTTAACTCGCTCCATCGATCCATGTCCGTGGCTTATCCAAACGTTCTCGTCCTCCCCGGCTCAACGGCCCGCTTCTTCGGCACAATGGAGGACGGGACTTTGGTTTCCGACCCTCAGGTCTTGGTGGACAGGATAAAGGAGAGGCGTTTAGCATTGAAATATGTGAGAGGGTATTACCTCTTGTTTAACCTCACCCCGGAGAGACTTCACTATTTTCGAGGTATCTTACAGGCAACCAGGGGAACTAGGATCAACCGCGATCTCAGTCCTTCCTGCTATTTTTACGATATCGTCCACTGGAGTGCCCAATACACACCCCGCTTGAAACGAATCTTCCTCTCTCTTGGCCGAATCGAATCCATGTGGTTTATCCTTTTGGTCGCGGGATTCACCGGTGTACTTTTCCCCCTTACCCGCCGGAAGCCCCGGGAAAAGGGCCTCAAGCCCATGTTGATTTACGCCATTTTCGTTACGGGCTATTCCGAGATGACCTTAAATGTGGTCCTCATCGTGGCCTTTCAGATCTTCTACGGCTACGTCTATTATAAGATCGCCATGTTGATCACCGCCTACATGATCGGCCTCATCCTCGGAAGTTGGCATATCACCCCCTCAGTGGAGAGGATAAGGAAACCGCTGCGGATCCTCATGCCCATTCAAGGGGGCCTCGCCCTCTATGCCGTGCTCCTCCTCGGGATAATCCTTTTGTTCCAGGGCTCGGATCACCTCTCCCGGACATCGTCCATGATGGAGGTGGGATTTCCCCTCTTGACATTGGTGGCGGGATATCTGGGGGGATTACACTTTCCGTTGGCCAACGCTATCTATCTAGCCAGAGGAAGGGAAGTAGGAAAGGTCGCCAGCCTGGTTTACGGAATGGATCTGGTGGGATCATCGGCTGGAGCGCTCTCGACTGGGATTATCCTTCTACCCGTGTTGGGGATTGCCCATACCCTCTATGTCATCACAGCCCTCAATCTCTCCGCCCTGGGATTGCTCGGATTCATCGGAACATCAAAAGTATCTCAACGTGCATGAAGGGGTATCCCCAAAGCAAAAGTGGCTAGACTACCCGGGAAAAAGTTCTCTTCGAGATGTACGGGAGGATTTTAGGGGACGGTACGCGGGAACCTGAGAAGCGGTGTTCCTAGGTCCATATCCCGGGCAGGGAATGTCCGCAGTACCGGCATTTTCGCCCGATCAAGTGATTTTGGAGGATACGGTAGCCTATTCGCTGGATTAACAATTTCTTGCACCTGGGACAGTACGTGTTCTCGCCCTCATGGCCAGGGACGTTTCCGATGTATACGTACTCGAGCCCCACGGAGAGGGCCACCTTTCTGGCTCGCTCAAGGGTTGATACGGGGGTAGGGGGGAGGTTTCTCAGCTTATACATGGGGTAAAATCGCGAAAAATGAATGGGCGTATCCGGTCCCAGCTCTTCCTTAATCCACAGGCACATCTGCCGAATCTGGTCCATATCATCGTTCTTCGTGGGGACGACTAAATTGACGATCTCCACGTGAACACCCTCCTCCTTCAAGGTCTTGAGGGTTTCGAGCACCGGTTGCAGCGTTCCTTCCGTGATATTTCGGTAGTACTCTTCCGTGAATCCCTTCAGGTCGATACAGGCAGCATCGAGGACCTTGCAGAGGGCCTTTAAGGGCTTCTGGTTGATGTATCCATTGGAGTGGCAGACGTTCAGAATCCCCGTATCTCTCGTTAAGACACCGATATCGTACATGTATTCGCAAAAAATGGTGGGCTCCACATAAGTCGAAGCAATGGATTTACAACCCGCCTTCTTTGCGGCCGCCACCACCAACTCAGCGGGCATGTCGAAATTCGCCGTATCCTCGGGCCTTGCCTGGGATATCTCATAGTTCTGGCAGAATTTGCAGTCGAAATTACATCCCGTCGTGGCAATGGAAAAAGACCCCGACGCCGGGAGGACATGGTAAAAGGGCTTCTTCTCTATGGGATCTATATGCCAGGTCACGGGATTTCCGTAAACGAGGCTGTAGTACTTACCATTCCTATTCTCCCTTACCTCGCAGTATCCCCTCTCTCCATCAGAAACGACGCATGCCGTGGGACACAGTTCGCATCGGATCTGCTTACCCTCCAAGGGGGTGTAGTAGGGGGAGAGCTTCGTCTTAATCAGACCCCATTCCCTTCTGATGTTGAACGCCTCGGCGCCTTTACCGAAAGGGAAAAGGGTTGAAATGCTTGCGAGAGAGGAAAAGAGCAGGGAATATCTCGCGCAATCCCCCAAGAACTCCCTTCTACTCATCTCTCTTGGGCTAGAACGCTCCCTCATAGCAAAGATCTTCCCTTTATTGACTGAGGTTCTACTCAGGCTGTCCTTCACGTTGTCCATGGTTTACCAGGGATTCCCCCCTTTTCTCGAAAACTCGGAAACTTTGGCTCCTCTCCTTCAATGAGACCCGTGCATCTCAAAAAGGTTTAAAATATGTCGGCCGAAAAGATGGAGATGACGGTATCCTCATCCCTCCAGGCATCCTTGGGCAACCCGGCCTTAAAACAGGTATGTTCCAAAAACGTCTTGCGATCCCAGCCATATTCCGTAGCCACCTGGGGAAGGAGAAGCCCTGAATGAAACCCCTTCTCTATGAGGATCCCGTGTTTCCCCACCTCGATCTCCTCCACGTCCTTGATTCGTTTCAGGGGGGTGAGGACCGAGATCTCGACCTCCAGATCAGGCACCTCCCTTTCGGTTACCGGGTCAAATCGGGGATCATGAAAGGCTGCCTGGCCGGCCATTTCCTCAATTGTCTGGTAAAGGGGTTTATAGGGCTGGATATAGCCGATACACCCCCGAAGCTGACCCTCCTTGTTGATAGTGACGAAAGCTCCCCGTTTCTCCTTCAATACCGGGGACTCAACCGTAAACTCCGGCACCGGTTTTCCGCGGGCCTTGCTCTGGATCACGGTCCTTGCAATATGCAGCAGGGTCTCTTTGTCCCGGTTGCTCAGCCCGAGATCCACCCCTGCCCTTTTGCCACTTCTCATCCCTTCCCCGCTGATCTCTCCGTCTGGGAGACTAAGACCTCTCCTTCCGTGACCCGGTTCGGTAGAAGACCCCTGCCAAATACCCCACGGTGTAATTACCAGGCCTCTTATCCCCGGTAACATCCCCGGAATTGGTGAGGTGCAAAACCTTTCCCTTGTCCCCGCCTAATGTCTTGGCCGCGATCATCGCCGTCAAAATGGGGCCCTCGCCGCAAGCCTGACACCTTTCCTCCCGTAAATCCTCCTCCAGAGCGGTGATACTGAACTGGTCGATGTGGTTTGCCAGTAACTTATCTTGCTCTTCCACTTGGCGGTAGTTGTAGCTATGAGTCAAGTCGGAACTGGCAACAATAAGGACTTTCTTCTCTCCTAAGGATTCTGCGATGGCCTTCCCGAGCGATTGGCATATCTCATAGTTCGCCCCGCCCATCACCACAATGGGGACCAGCTTATACCCCTTGAGGACGACTTGAAGGAAGGGGAGTTGGACCTCTAGGGAATGCTCCCCGAGATGGGCTTCGGGAATGAACCGAAAACGCCTGTCCAGCGCCATGATCTGGTCGCACATGCCCCCATCTATGGGCACCAAACCTAAAGGCGTCCTGAACCCACCTCTGTGATAAACGGAGACCCCTTCAAAGGGCCACCGATGGCTGGGGGCGATGACCACCACATCATCGAAATCCATCCCCTCCACTAATTTATAGGCGTAAGCGGCCACCTGACCGGAATATGCGTAACCGGC
>Ga0209427_10004657_pt1 | contig 15812 bp, 20 predicted proteins | sample DeeMarSWOR136_30_FD_187465 | JGI IMG/M metagenome (GOLD analysis project Ga0209427, IMG submission 187465) | Marine sediment microbial communities from White Oak River estuary, North Carolina - WOR-1-36_30 (SPAdes) (version 2) | ecosystem: Environmental > Aquatic > Marine > Intertidal zone >...
GCTGGACGAGAAGATAAGCAGCGACGCCAAGAACTACGCCATGGACGCCTCCACAGGCTACCGCAAGTCGGGCTTCAAGTTCAAGGACTACACCAACGCAGAGGACAAGATAATGAACCTCTTCGTCGGCCTCGACATATACATGATAAGCCCGGAGAAGCCCAAGGCTCTCCTCAAGGAGCTCAAGACGCGCAACAGGAGGTTCACCGCCAAGATCGTGGAGCTCACGAGCCGCGGCAAGAGAATACAGGAGCTGGGCTGATGCCCGTTGAGCCCAGCCCCGAGATGAGGCTGGTGTTCGCCTCCACCGTGGTGAAGACCCACCCCGACGACTACGTCATCGTGAGCATAGACAGGGCCGAGGAGGAGAGCGCCCGTGAGGCGTTCAAGGACCTTCAGCCGTGGAGCTCTGTCACCTACGACCACGAGGAGGTCTCCGTGGTCCTCAGGGAGTCGGAGTGGGAGAGGCTCGGGGACGGGTTTAGATCGCACTGTGTGGAGGGGCCTTACACGTTGATCACCTTCGACATAGTTCTGGACCTCTCCCTCGTTGGGTTCCTCTCCTTGGTCTCCTCTGTGCTGGCCGATGAGGGGGTCAGCATATATGCCCTCTCCACCTATCTCAGGGACCACATTCTGGTGAAGAAGGTGGACGCTGGGAGGGCCGTCGCGGCGCTGGATAGACTCATCGAAAGATGCAGACTTTACTAAATTTTAGGTAGCAACCTGTATTTTTGTGGAAAGCCCCGTTATCCCCGGGACCATCAATGCATCCGCGGATAGAATCCAAGACCCTTGCTTTCGCGGCCACCATGGCCGCCCTCGGGAACGCGCTAAGCTTCCTCTCCATCCAGCTGACGCCGCTGGCTCCCAACATACCGCTTGGGCCCGTGACGGTGTCCCTCGCGCTGGACCTGAGCCATCTCTCCACGTTTATTGCGTCCCTCTTCGGCGGGCCTGTCGTGGGCGGCCTCACCGGCCTCCTGTCGGGGCTGGTGGCTGCCTTCGAGTTTGGGTTCAGCAAGGGCAATGTCGTGACGGGGGTCGGCCTACCGCTGGGCAAGGCTATGACGGGGGTCGCCGCCGGCTACGTCTTCAGGCGGCTGTACGTGGAGGGCAGTCCTCTGCGGCTGGTTGCTTCCACGGTGGTCGCTTACGTGCCCGAGGCTCTTCTGACTCTAGCTCTTTTCAGGTATGTGTTGCCGGTGGTCGCCGGTCTGCCTGCTGGTTTGGCGACCGCCATAGCGGTCCAGATCGTGGTGAAGGCGTTCTTCGAGATGATTCTTCTGGGGCTGATCCTCGTGGGGCTCACGCGTAACGTAGGGTTCAGCGACTATACGCGGGGGTACTTCGCTTAGAAACCATTTCGCGTGCTCCTCTTCTTGTGGTCTCGCTGTGACTTGATACAGGTCAGATCCTTTTCGCTACCTCTGTTTGCCTCGTCTCTGGGTCATTATCTTGACTATGTCGCGGTGTCTCAGCGTGTAGTCTTTGGGGAGCCTGAGCCCCGTGCGGGCGTCTATGGCGAGGATGTAGTTCTCGGCGAGCCGTGTGTGGACTGTCTCGGCGAGGTCGAGGGGGGTGGCGTCGTGGAGCATGAGGTGGACGTCGGGGAGGATGTTGCCGTGGCCGTCGCTGTATCTGTCCTCGTCGCTGACGGGGTACACCATGTTGCGGCGGAGGAGCTTGAAGGCGACGGTGTTTAACGCGTGCTGGATGCCTGTGCGCATGTACTTGTACATTACGCGTTGCTCGATGTAGTCTATGGCCCTCCTCTGCTCTAGGGTGAGCCTTTCCTCTTCGACGACGGTGAACTTTTCCTGGCCGGGAGCGTACTTGATGAGGCCGCTCTGGTCTGCGCGGCGGAGGGCGAGCTCGGCCTCGGCACTGCAAGCCGCCACCAGCCCCTCGCTGTGGTAGTCTATGAGCTTCTCCAGGTTGTCCTCGGCGGTGGGCAGGTCCATCTTGTTGGCGATGAGTAGCGTCGGCTTGGCTATGGGGAGGAGGCTGCCGCTGAACGCCAGCGTCTCCTCGGGGGTCCACGCGGTGAAAGGCTTGTCGGCTAGCTCGGCGTCCACGAGAGCTAGGGCCACGTCTTGGGTCCTCGTCTTTATCCCCGTGAGGGCTCTGGTGAGGCCCTCCTCCAGGCTGGACTTCTCGGCCTCGCGCTCTATCTGCTGCCTGTTCCTGTCGATTATGTGGCTGATCCAGAGCTCCATCTCCATCTCGATGTCCATGAAGTCCTGGACGGGGTTGCCGCTGCCCGGCCTACTGATGTTGCCATCCTCGTCGACGCTGCCAGAGGCGTCCACGACGTGGATGAGAGCGTCGGCCTGCCCTATGGCTGAGAGGAACCTGTTGCCGAGGCCGCGGCCCCTCCACGCGTCCTTGAGGAGGCCGGGGACGTCGATGATCCTCACGGGGATGTAGCGCCAGCCCTCTATGCAGGCACTGTTCTTGGGACTGTCATCTACGTTTAGTTCTCTGCAGACGCAGGCGTCGCAGACGTAGGCGGTTCCGGCTCTGGGCTCCTTGGTGGTGAAGGGGTAGTTGCTTATCTCGGCGTTGAGGAGCGTGGCTGCGTTGAAGAGCGTGGTCTTGCCTACGTTGGTCTTGCCCACTATGGCGAACGTGAGCATGTTAACCCTCACTGAAGGATCGGTAAGCATCCAATATGAGGGCATCGATTCGGAGGCATAGCCATCATAGGTATATTCGTCAATTCGTGTTCAGAACTCCCCGATATAATTGGCATCCATGTTTTTTGTTAGGTAGATAATAAAACTATTAGAAACGCTCCTAATAGAAGATGGTTGGCGAATATGGGCGACTGGCAGCCCTGACGGCTGTGGTTCTGGCGATGGGTGCCTTGGCGTCCCGCATCTATCGTGTTGTTCTCGGACACTGTGAACCGGGCCCTAGGGACTTAATACTGGGGAGGCTGCCCACTGCTGAGATCGCCGTCTCTCCTCGTAATATTTCTATGCTTTCAGCTTCATAGCCAGCTCCGTGACGGCCCTGCCGAGTTCTCTCACCTTCTCCAGCCCCTCCGCGTCGTTCAGCACGTCTCCTTTCTCGGTTCCGACCGTGTTGGGTATGCTGGCTATCCCCGGGACGATGAACCTGTGGGACAGCAGGAAGATGATTACCTGGGACCACACCGTGGCGGCGCCAGTGCGGGCAGTGACAGCGATGGCTCCGCCTGGCTTGCCAGTGAAGGCAGATCTGTTCAGCGCCATGATGTTGTAGTAGGCGGCTCTGTCCATGAGGGCCTTCAATGGGGCTGTGATTGACTCGCTGTAGCTCGGGGATGCGATTATGACGGCGTCGGCGGCCCTCAACTTGTCGAAGACCTCTATAAAGTCGTCGTCTAACCTGCAGGCTCCTGTGGCCTGGCACGCCTTGCAGCCGTAGCAGGTTTCCAGCCTCTTCTCTATGAGCCTCACCATCTCGGTGTCGGCACCGGCTTCCTCGGCCGCCTTCAGTGACTCCCGTAGCGATGCCTCGATGTTGCCATCTATCCTTGGGCTCCCCATGAGCCCAAGAACCTTGACCATGGCTGAGAGATGATGTTTATCTTGATTTGAGGATTTCGAGGGGCTGCTAAATGTCTATTCCAGGCTTCTTGTTCTGCTCGGCTCTCTCGACTACCCGTTTTATCCGCCTCGCCCTCGTCTCGACCCTCTTGGCGTCGTTTATCCAGTGGATGTACATGAACCTGGCGGAGTTAGGGAAGCCCATGAAGTTCCTATGTGCCTCCGGGTTTCCCTTCAGCGCCTCCAGGAGGTCGTCCGGGGTCTCCGGTGGCTCCCGGGACGTGTACGCTTTATCCCATCTGCCATTGCTCTTAGCCTCCTCGATTGCCCTGAGCCCCTCCCCCGTCATCTTGCCTTCCTCGATGAGCCTCTCCGCCCGGTCCCTGTTGATGCGACTCCATATGCTCCGCTGCCTCCTAGGGCTGAAGCGCTGAACGAACTCGTGGTCGTTGAGCCGCCTCATCACACCATCTATCCAGCCGAAGCACATGGCCTCATCTACGGCCTCCTCGTACCTGAGGCCCTCGTCAGGAGACCGCACCTTCTGGATTACCACCCACACCTCGTTCTCCCCACCATGGTTCTCATGCAGCCATCTACGCCATTCCTCGCCGCATCGGAAACGCTTGACCCCCGTGTCTTGCATCGTCTGAAACCTGTTTGTCACTGTTTTTTCGTTAAATAAGTATTAATGATATAGAACAAGAGCTTAAAAAACCGTTTTTTGAGTATATTTACATGAAAATTATTTGAAACGATTGTTCCATGATGTTCTTTAGATATAGGGTGCGTATGGTACTTCCTGGTGAAAAAATGGTGTCTAATCAAGTCACCGCGTCTAAGGATGCGGTCCTCTTCCCGGATGAGCTGGACATCGTGGATGTCGTAGGTGAGAGGTTCCATGCAGGTAACTGGTTTAAACACATGTCTGATCGGCTTAAGGAGAAGCGTTCAATCTCAGAGAGTCTCGACAATGTGAGAGACTCGAACCCGCTCGAAAAAAAGTAAGGACTTACCTAATTTTACATAAAAACATATTTTATGCACCCACGATAGCATTAATGGTCACTGAATATGCTTCGATTTTAAGACATGTAAGATGTCTTGTAATTAGGTGTTTATATTCATGGTAATATTAAACTTATAGTATCCATTTTGATGAGGCGGTCTTGATGAAAGGATGACATATTTCACTGTAAAACAGCTCCGTTTTACTAGATATTTAATGGTTTACTGTGGGTGAAAGATACCGATATTCAAGGAACTGCACCTGTGTACATATTCTCACACGCCTCATGTGTGCAGTTATTTGAATACCGTTTTGAACCAGCCCAAAAATACCCAATCTACATGCAAGAGTTCCTGCGTAGTGGCTAATGTTTCCTTTTTGTCTATATAACGCGACTGTTTTCCATGTCTATAGGAGCATATGAAGCCGTATTGGTTGATTGGGTTCTTCTATGTGGGGGTGTAAAACTGGAAAGTGTGACTATATATGCTCACGCGCGCGTTTATATAGTGAACTAGACAACTTCCACAGGATAGAAATGTCGACTTCAACAATTGTAGATAATGAGGGTGAACACTTAACGGTGGGTGAAATTGTCGAAATAAAGGCCCAAGTTGTTAAGCTAGTCAATAAATATTATTCTACTAAAGATAACACCCTCATCCCGAAAGAAATAATGAACATACCTTATACTTTTATGGGCACTCCGACTACACCACCATTTGTAGCAACTGACCCTGAAAAAGTTGTTGAACAATATAATAGGTATAATAAAAGCGTTCTCGAAGCAGAACCTGATAAACATGAAGCAATCTATACGCCGAACAATGTCTGCGTATTGAGTAGGACGTCAGCTATAATAAGTGGTAACAACACCCATCTCCGTGCTGATGGAAGCGCTATTTCCGTTCATGGTGTCGTCTACGTTCTGTCCAAATTCGAAGACAAAGGTTGGCGAATTGTAGCCTTCGCGCCAACAGCAACGGACACGGTAATCCGCAAAACATCGGAGTAAAACAGGGAGCGCGTATAGTTTCCATTTTTACAGGGGTAGGTGAGGAAGCCCCATAAATCTAGGCTTCTCGTGTGTGGGGCTTGAAAGTAGTAAAATGTAATAGTTATAGGATTCGCTTAATCTGTAAAAAGGAAATTAAAATTCATGGATCTAGATAATGTCCTAAAGCGTTTAGAGGTTGAGTTTATGGATACGGGCCTATTGCTTGCGACATTGACTCATCCCTCATGTCTAAACGAGCCTCAGTTGGAATTAAGGAATGACAATGAATCACATACTTGGCTTGGAGACGCATTTATTTACGACCATTAGAAAGGCTTGAGTTCTTGATGTTTTGTTCAACCTCTGAGCTATCTCAGAGATTGAACACATATTTCCGTAGAGCTTCTATGATTACCCTATTACTCTTCACGGTAATAGGTGCGTTACCTCTCACCTCAGTCAGATACTCTTCAAAACTCTCCCATACAGGGAGTTTGTCTTTGACGCAGGGAGTGGGATTCGAACCCATGCTCCCGGATGGGACGGCGCTGTAGTCATTTTTCTTTATGATATATCATTCATGGTTTGAGTGATTAATAGATATTCGCTACGCTTGCGCGCGCATATGAACCCTTAGGGTAATGACAGCACACTATTTTAAAACAGGCCCGCAGGTAACTGCCCTTATTGTTACTTAATGGTGACGTTTAATCAGTGATGTGCCTTAGGGCCGGCAACACCCTCCCACGATTCGATACTAAAGCTTAAGTCTTAATCGCATCTATTGATTTTTAATGCACGTTACTTCGTGCAGAAAGTAAAAAGAAAAACGAGATGTAATAAAGATATGGCATTCTTCGTTACTGGAAGAATCTTCGGACTAATTTGTCTTATAGCGATAGCAGGCGCAGTGACCTACTATATACGGAGGGCGAGGGGAGGAAAGGTCTCTCAGGTAAGGAGATTGGCAGGCATCGATGCCATTACTGAGGCCATCGGGAGGGCTGTGGAGATGGGTAGACCCATCTTTTGCTCCCATGGGATAAGCGACATGAGGAACGCTACGTATGGGCCCCAGACGATAGCCGGGCTGAGTGTCCTCAGCTTCGTGGCGACTCGGTGCGTTGAGTTGGGGGCGAGGCTAATCGTGCCATGCAGGAACACGGAGGTGTGGCCCGTCGCGACCGATATCGTGGAGACTGCCTACAAGATGGCTGGAAAACCGGAGGAGTTCAACATCGACGATGTAACATACCTTTCGAGTGACCAGTTCGGCTATTCCTCAAACTACCTGGGGATGATGATGCGGGAGAAGCCTGGAGCGAACATAATGGTCGGGGCGTACTGGGCCGAGTCCCTCCAGCTTGCAGAGACAGGCAACCGTATAGGCGCGATGCAGGTATCTGGAACGGCCAACACACACCAGCTGGCTTTCTTCGTGATCGCCACGGATTACTGCCTCATAGGCGAGGAGATATTCGCCGCCGGAGCATACGTCACCGAGGACCCCGTCTTCATATCAAGTATAGCGGGACAGGATTTTGGGAGGATCATCGCTGTCGCGCTGATGATACTCGGGACAATCCTGTTCACATTTGGTAGCGAGGCACTCATAAATCTAGTAGATTGGTGACCATGCATGGCTGAAATGCTTAGGAGAATAGAGATACCGATAGCGATAACGATCATTTGCACTCTTCTCCAGATAATACCCTTCTACATTGAGGTTAAACCCCTTGAAACCTTCTCCGACACCTTCAGGAGCTGGATGATACTGGTTGCGACGTGCGCCCTCTTCTTGGGAGCGGCTTCACTAGCGTTGCTTCACTCAAAGAAGATCCAGAGGAGATCCCTGGGATGGCAGTACAGCATACTAACCCTTGTCTCAATGGTAGTGATAATGCTGGCTGGTCTCCCGATACCCGAAATAGGGCTAGGAGTTGACAACCCGGTATTCGACTTCCTCTTCAAAAACATCCTAACGCCGCTGGGCGCCACGATGTATTCTATAATAGCCTTCTTCATCACGTCCGCGGCCTACAGATCGTTCAGGGCGAGAAGCAATGAAGCAACCGTCGTACTCGTAGCGGGGATTCTAATGATCTGCTATAACGCACCGTTGATGACATCCATATGGCCCGGCTTTACGCCTATAGGAGACTGGATATTCAGCATTCCAAACATGGCTACGATGAGGGCCGTCATCATAGGAGCTGCCCTTGGAGCCATCGCCCTCGCCATGAGAGTTTTGCTGGGCATAGAACGCGGATACCTGAGAGGAGGCGAGGAGTAGCCTTGTCCATCCTAGAGAAGATGCAGGACATCGACCGCAGGTACATATACCTTCTGGCCTGGATATTCGTTCTTGTTCCGTTGGTAAACCCGTTGGGCCTGCCCGTTACAATAGGAAAATACTCTACCGAGTACTACGACTACATAGAATCGCTTCCCGAAGACAGCGTCATCATGGTGACCTTCGACTACGGGATAAGCGCCATGCCGGAGCTCTACCCCCTCACCATAGGGACGTTCCACCACATCTGGAGCCACGATTTCAAAGTCATCGTGGTGGCCAGCTGGTTACAAGGCCCCATGGTGATGGATGTGTTATTAGGCGAGATTGATCCCGAGGAGAGATACGGGAAGGTGTACGGCGAGGACTGGGTGGAGCTTGGATGGTTTGCTCAGCAAGAGATTGGAATGGCAGCGCTTGGCAAGGACATCTGGGCTACGCTGCCCGTCGACTACATAGAGAACAAGCCGACTTCAAGCTTTCCCATAATGCAGAACATAAAAACAGCGGAGGACATCGACCTCATAATAAGCTTCGAGACCGGCACACCGGGACTCCCAGAGTGGGTACGCCAATGGGAGACGCCCTACGGCACAAAAATAATAATGGGATGCATCGGCGTCATGGTTCCCGAAGTCGCCCCGTATCTCCAGACAGGCCAACTCCAGGCCCTGATACCAGGGTTGACGGCCAGCGCCGAGTACGAGCTTCTGCTTAAACGACCGGGACTGGCGATAGCCGGTGTAGATGCGATATCGATGTCACACCTGCTGGTAATACTTCTTGTGATCCTAGGTAATTTAGCATACTTCCTCTCCGGAGGCAGGAGGAGTTAAGATGGCCGACTTGTTAGCGGTATGGACGGCGGCCTTCTTCACCCTCGCCATCTACACTTTCCTGTACAAGGAGAACGCGTGGTTCCGGGTGGCGGAGTCGATCTACCTGGGCACGGCCGTCGGCTACGAGGTCACAGTCAACCTAAAGTACCTGAGGGACCAGTGGGGCGGAGTATGGTCCTCCACCGCGTTCATGATGACCATGTTCGCCTTCGCCTTGCTCGTCGGCCTACTCTGGTACTTCAGGTTCTCAAAGAGGCATTTCTACCTCTACAGGCTGCCTCTGGCCATTCTCGTCGGGACCGGTATAGGACAGGCGATGCAGACGATAATCTTCGCTCAGTTCCTGAGCCAGATAAAGGGGCAGATGTCGACGCCTCTCTTCGTCTCAGGCGACCTCGTATCGTCTATCAACAACATCCTGGTAGCTATAATGGTGCCCTGCACCCTGCTCTACTTCTGGTTCACCGGGTACGGGGTCAAACGCGATACTAGCCTGATGAAGGCTATCGACAAGATAGCAAGATACACCATGATGGCGGGCTTCGGCTCGGCCTTCGGGTACACGGTCCTCACAAGATACTCACTGTTCATAGGTAGGTGTCAATTCCTCCTCGGGATTCTACCTAACCCGCCTGAGGCTAAGACGGCCTTCGTGGTGATAACCGTCGTCTTTTTGGCGACTCTGTTCGGGTGGGACCTGTATAAAAGACAAAAGCCGTCGACAGTCTTTGAAGATATAACGTAACTTTCCCCCTTTTTTTATTCTGTTTAGGTAGGCTTAGCGGTGACGCATACAGTCCATGCGTTTGGTGTCATACACACGAGTCTGGATTATGGAAACTGGAGGAGCAGGGTTAATCCAATTATTTTGGTGGCGCAGGGAGTGGGATTCGAACCCACGCTCCCGGGTGGGAACCAGTTTTCAAGACTGGCGCCGTAGTCCGCTTGGCTACCCCTGCCCAACCACAGATTACATCGCCCATAGATAAAACTAATCGCCCAGGTACTCCTCCATACGCATCTGGTTCCTGAGGGGTGCCACCACCACCGACACCCTGGGCATCTCCCCCGGCCTCACATACATCTTGACGCTGCTTTTCACCACCACAAGCCTGTCGTCGGCGTACGCCACCTCGTTCAATCCATCCAGCAGCGTCTTCTCCAGGTTGTCGAGGTCCGGCGTCGTGACAACGTAGTTGTCCTTCCGGCGGCTCTTCGGGCGGCTCAGGTAGAACCCCAGGGTCAGCGCCACAGGGCAGTCGAGGGGCTCCTCGAAGTGCTTCTCTGCCTCCTCCCGGATCAGCTTCTCCCACGCCGTGACCTTCTTGGGTGTGTAGCTCCATGTCCTCCCGCCCTTCCTCACCGTCCTCGGCCTCGCCTTGGGCACCGGGTCGCCCAGCACCTCGAAGCTCACCCTCTGCATGGGCAAGGTATACCGGTGCACCTCATAATAGGCTTGTCCTAGTAGAGGAGAAGTACAAGCGACACGCTGATGAGGCCTGTGAGGTAGATGCCGTCGAAGGTGCCCGCGCCGCCTATGCTGGCCACCGGGGCACCTATCTCGGGAAGCTTCCCCAGATTGAGAAGGTCGGCGCCTATGAGGGCGCCGATGGTTCCGCCCACGTAAGCTATCTGGGCTGGGCAGCTCATAGGGCTCAAGAGATTGATGAAAAGCGTAGTTAGCGCCGTGGTCACCGGCGGCCCGAACATGGGTGTCGCTATCCCTAGCCCCTTCACTATCCGGGCGCTCCTGTGGGTGGTGAAGGTGACGACGGTCAGGACCGCGAGTAGCTGTAGGTAGCTAAGGACGACGTCAGGGCTGTGGGCCGGTATGGACCACAGCACCAGGTATGCCGAGATGAGCAACGGCACTACGGCTCCGCCGAGGTTCACCGTGATGTATGTCCGCCTAATCCCCATCTCTGTCTGGGGCAGCCTCCACGTCACCATCCAGAACTTGACCTCCCTGTACGTGTAGATGGGAACCCGTGCCTCCACGGTCGTCAAAGGGATATTTATGTAACTCCCCACCAGACTAAGAAAAAGCACCGCCCCGTAAGCTTCCGGCGGCACCCCAAGGGCCTCCACAAGGAGGTTCCTGAAAAACGCCGTGAAAACGGAGCCCATGACCACGAAGAGGAGGAAAAGAACCCCTAGGTACATGAAGCTGAAAGGCCTGAAAACGAACCTCCGGGGCCCAGAAGCCACAAGCAAACACTCCGAGGCAATGACTACCCGCCAACCCGGAATAAGGTTTCGGTGTTCCGGGTAGCGATCCCCGCTACCTCCCCGGGCTCCATACCCTTTATACCCGCCAGCGCGTGGACGGTGAGCCAGACGTCCGCCGGCTCGCTCCTCCTCCCCAGCCTCCTCAGGTGCACAGGCGAGTCCGTCTCGACGAGTATGCGCTCCATGGGCGCCTCAGCGAGGACGGCCCTGTGCCCCTTGCTGTACTCCGCGGCTGGCGTCGCGGAGACGTAGAACCCCGAGTCCAGTATAAGCTTCAGCGTCTTAATGGGCCCGTCGTACCAGTGGAACACGGCGCCGGCTACGTCGTAACGCCTCAGAATGTCCAAGGAGTCCCTGTACGCGGAGCGGCTGTGAACGGCGACCGGTAGCCCCATCTCGGCTGCCACCTCAAGTAGCCCAGAATATAGCATACGCATCCTCTCCCTGACCTCCTCTGCCCGAGCGAAGGGGTACGCATAATCGAGCCCTACCTCGCCGATGAGCGCCGCCCTGTTCGCGTGTTCTCTGACGAACCCAATTGCCTCCCCGCATTCCATCTTGAGCACTTTCGAGGGGTGCACGCCAACGCCGGGATACACGTAGCCCTGATGCTTTTCAGCCAGCCCTAGTGCGTACGCGGAGGACTCGGCGTCGCCTCCGACGGCCACTACGGCGTCTACGCCCGACATCCTAGCGCGGCCCAAGACTGCGTCGGCGTCCCCGAGGCCTTCCATGTGGACGTGGGAGTCTATGACGCGCCTCAAAACAAGCACCCCATGGGGGTCAGCTGATCTTCTCTACCCGGATGTCCAACTCGGCCCAGTTCCTGCTCCTGCTCTTGTACGTGATCCTGTACGTCTCGTCCAGCTCGAACTCGTACGTCCCCGGCAGCTTCAGCTTCCCGTTGCCGTAGCTGAACACCAGCGTGCTGTCCTCGGTGTGGTAGACCGCGAAGATCTTCGCCTCCCACACCCGCTCAGGGGGGTTGAGGTAGTTGACAGCCGTCACCACGAACACGACACCTACAAGGAAAAGCGCGGCTAGAAGCGCCGCCCGCTCCCTGCTGTCCATCTCGCCGAGCCTCATATCAACACAATTGCCGCCGCTCCGCTAAATAAAGTTCCCTATGTCGCTAGATGACCGGGGCCAGGATGAACGCGACGACGCAGGACACCGCCTCCAAGCCTATGAGTATGAGGGTCACCTGAGGCTCCGTGAAGTCGCCTATACGCATCGCGAGGTGGGTGAGGCCCCTGACCCTGTCGCCCTGGGGCTTAACGGTGTCGTCCGGCTGGAGCAAACCGTAGCTCTCTGCCTCGAACCCGGACAACCCCTTCAGCACCGCCTCCACGGCATAGGGGGCGAAGCACAGGATGGCGAACTTCTCCATGTTGCCTATCACCGCGACGCATGCGCAGACGGCGCCTATTGTGTAGTTGAGGTCCCCGGGGAACACCTTCGCCGGATACCAGTTGTACCTCAGGAACGCGAGGAGGGCGGCCGCGAAGCACAGCGCAATCATCGCTGCGTTGTACTGGCCGTGCATGTACGCGTAGGCGCCGAGGCTAAGGTGGAGCACGAGCCCCATCCCCGCCTCGAGCCCGTTGAACCCGGCGAGGAAGTTGGTGGCGTTGCTGCAGCACAGCACGGCCAACGGCACCAACAAGAGCGGGTAAGCTAACCCCAGCTCCACGCGACCTATGAACGGCAGCGTCATGTGGCTCACGCCCGCGTTTACAGCGGCGAGGGGTACTGCCGCTGGGAGCGGTATGAAGAAGTAGAGCCACCTGGGTATCCCCACCTTCTTGTACTGCTCGAAGAACCCCTCCCCCTCGCGTCTTTTGATCAGCGCCGTCAACGTGTCGAATATGCCTATAAGGGTGATCATGAGGATGGTGTTGAGGCTTGCGAGGATGTATATTATGCCTGAGAGTCTGGGAGGAACGAATATCTCCAAGCCTATGAAGAAGAACACACCCATCAGGAACCCGACGACTACGCCGGGGCCGCCCATGTCCGCAACCACCGTTTCCTCGGCCTTCATGACATCCTTGCCCACGATGCCCGCCGCGTGCATGTACTTGTTGAAGTACGGTATCATCAGGTAGCTGACCGCGAAGCTGAAGGTTACCGCGCCTAGGAGGCTCAAGGGGACACTGCTCAAACCGTTACCCAAACCCATATTGCCTAGCTATTTTATCATACTTACCCTGAAACAGTCTCCCCAAGCGGAGAAACCCACCTTGAAAGCCCTGATAGTCGACGCCCTCGCCTCAGGCAAGGGGACCCGTGTGGCCACCAGAGACGTCATAGGGGCTGGGCCGCGCACTGTCGCCGGGGTGCTGGAGACGCACGGCTACGAGGCCAGGATAACGCCTGTGGAGTTCTACTTGAGACAAAACGGCGACGCAAACTACGACGCCCTCTTGGTGAGCGGGATGACCAGCGACCTGCAGGCGATCCAGCGCACAGTAAAGAAGTGGAGGCGAAACAGCGAAGGCCCCGTCCTCCTCGGGGGCCCCGCCGCCAGCGACCCCGAGAGGGCCCTCTTAAAGACCGGTGCAGACCTAGCCGTCGTCGGGGAAAGTGAGGAGACCCTGGCCGAGCTCCTCTCCATGGGGCTAGGCTCCCTTGACGACGGAGGCCTTGAAGATGTACGAGGAGTCGCGTATCGTGGCCGGGACGGGGTGCGGGTCACCCCGCTGAGACCCGTACAGGGCAGGGACATCTTCATGCGGTACAGGCCGTCAACGGAGCGCATCAAGGATTATCCCCTCCACCACGCGGCGAGGGTCTACGTGGAGGCGGTCCGGGGGTGCAGCAACTACCACAGGGCGAGGCTCGGCCCCCTAGGCGACACCTGCACCTACTGTGAGCGGTGCACAGGTGCGGGCTTGGAGGAGAGGTACCACTGCCCAGTAGGTATACCGCCCGGATGCGGCTACTGCTCAGTGCCCAGCCTCTACGGCCCCCCCAAGTCGAGGCCCGCGGAGACCGTACATGACGAGGTGCGACAGCTTCTGGAGCACGGCGTACGACGGATCGTCCTCAGCGCCCCGGGGCTTCTTGACTACGGACGGGACCTCCTCGTCGACCCCGAGCCCCTGACCGACCCGAGGAGCCCGGAGCCTAACTACGAGGCCTTGGAGGAGCTGCTGGCCGATCTCAGCGCTTTGCACTGGGTCGCCGAAGGCGAGGCGTCTGTGATGGCTGAGAACATCAAGGCAGCGCTGGTGACCGAGAGGGCGGCGGACATCCTCGGCGCGTATCTGCGGGGCACGCCCATTAACCTCGGGTTCGAGACTGGCAGCGACGCCTACAGCACGGCGCTGGGGAGGCCAGACACGCCCTCCGAGACCTTAATGGCGCTTAGGCGGCTCAAAAAGGCGGGCCTGAAGCCCTACGTTTACTTCATCCATGGGCTCCCAGGCCAGAGCGATGAGAACGTGGCGGAGACTGTCCAGACCATACATGAGGCGGTGAGGCTCGGCGCCGAGAGGGTGATACTGTACAGGTTCACATCCCTCCCTATGTCCGCGTTCGCCCGCTGCCCCTCGGGGCCACCCGCCGCGAGGGACCCGCTGAGCAGGAAGATCTGGGAGGCCGCCCGGGAGGCTAACCGGGGCAGGAAGGAGGCGTTGGTGGGGCAGAGGCTCAGGGTCGTGGTGGCGGAGCCATACGACAGGGACCGCAGGTACATGGTGGCTTATCCGCTGAGGCACGGCCCCGTGGTGCAGCTGGAGGGCGCGGAGGGCCGCGAGGGAGAGGTCCTGGACATCACCGTGTACGAGGTTGCGTCGGATCGGATGGTTAGGGCCCGCTGATATTCGCTATGTTTTAAAGAGAGGGTTTAGAGTTATGTTAGGGTCGAAGAGAAATGGCAGATGCTTCCAGCTCAGATAACTTGAACCAGGAGGGGCCGGTGTACGAGTGCGTGCGCTGCGGGCGGCGGGTCCCCCACAGCGATCTTCAGAGATACATCAGCTTCAGGTGCCCTTACTGCGGGTACAGGATATTCCGCAAGGTGAGGGCTCAGGTGGTCAAGAGGGTGAAGGCGAGGTAGCGATGGCTGACCTGGAGAAAGCGAAGACTCTGGAGGAGAAGAGGGCCGCCCTCATCATCAAGTACAGGAAGTTTAACGTCGACAGCGTCGAGAAGGATGAGGATGATATCGTCTACCGGTTGAGCAGGGGCGACGAGAAGTACATAATGCATGTGCTGCTGGGTAAGTCGACTATTGGCATTAGTTACGTCAGGGACCTTAGAGACAAGGTGGACGCAGAGGAGGTAACAGGCGGCATCATCGTCGGTGACGGCAAGTACACGTACTCCGCGAGGAGCTCGGCCCCAGAGATGAGCATCGAGCTGATCCCTCCGAGCCTCCCCACCTTCGACATCTTCGAGCACAGCCTGGTGCCGGTGCACGAGATCGTGTCCCTTGAGGAGCGCAGGCAGTTGTCGGAGAGGTACCACGCGGAGCCCTACCAGTTCCCGTGGATAAAGAGCGTTGATCCCATCTCCATCATCTTGGGGGCCAAGGCCGGCGACGTCATACGGATCACGCAGAAGAGCGAGACCGCCGGGAAGTATGAAACCTACAGGTACGTCGTCTAGTCTACTTTTCCTTCCCTGAGCTCGCTCAGTATGACCATGGCCTCTCCGAGGGGCGTGTCGAGTCTGTGGCTGATCTCTTCGGCGGATATGTCCGGGTTCTCGGGCAGCATCTCGTCCCTGACGTATGCCTTGTGGGCGTTGTATAGGGGCAGCCTCTGCGCCGTCTCCACCAGTATGAGCCACACGGGGTTCTTCTTGGCGTCCTCCAGGGGCTTCACCCTTGCCTGATCTTGTCGTACATCTTGTCGAAGGTCCATCGGAGGCTGCTGTTTATCTCCCTGAGACGCCTCTCCCC
>Ga0209427_10004658_pt1 | contig 15811 bp, 15 predicted proteins | sample DeeMarSWOR136_30_FD_187465 | JGI IMG/M metagenome (GOLD analysis project Ga0209427, IMG submission 187465) | Marine sediment microbial communities from White Oak River estuary, North Carolina - WOR-1-36_30 (SPAdes) (version 2) | ecosystem: Environmental > Aquatic > Marine > Intertidal zone >...
TCTAATGATTCTCTAGAATTTATTAGTTTTATGCCATATTCCTCTATCGCTGTTAATAAGTCAAGTCGAAAAAAAATTTTTTGAGTTGGAGCTGCACCAAATCCTCTTACTAAAGCTGCATAAGGCTCAAGACGCTCAAATACCTCTCGAAACCTACTTATATTTATTTTAACTTTTGTACTAGAGGGAATAAAATACTCTATTTTATATCCTCTTTTTACAAATTCTTTAGTTAATATCTGGACTTCTGGATCCTCTGGTTTAGGTGTAATAATCATTGATTGCATTTTATTCCCTTTTTGAAAAATTACTTAATTCATCTGACACTAAATAAATAAATTTAAGTTCTTTAAAAATATATATGAAGTCAATGGATCCTAGAGACAAAGAAAATGAAACGGAAAAATTGACTCAAATTCTCTCCATGATTCAAAATTTGTTTTACAAGAAAAAGGAGCAAATAGAAGAACTACAACTAGAAATAACGGAATTACAATCCATTCTAAAATATCTAACTTCTGTAATTACTACTAAATCTTTTACGAGTGCTGATGAAATTTATTCAGAATTAGAAAAGAAAGACCAAATTTATGTTAAAGATTATTTCAAGGAAGATATCTCAGAAGAAGATTTTAAAGGAACTAATATTAAGAGAAAAATTTTTTCAAGTGAAAAACAAAAAGAAGAGGATCTATTGTGTGTTCTAAATTTCTATGATTTTAAGAAACTTGAAATAAAATTTATGGATCCGGAGACTCGATCTATAAAGGAAACTTCAGAGAAGTTTATTAATCTTTTCTTGAAAGGTGCTCTTATTAAAATTAAGGAGAGTAACCCAAACCTCAATGTTAGTTACAACTTTTTTAAAAATACAGACAAAATTGAATACATATACATTTCCAATTTAAACTCGATAAAGGATTATGATTTAATTACTGGAAAAATTCGAGAATTATTGTCCTGCGAAAGTATAAGTACTTAATAAAATTAGGAGTTTATCAAGTTAAATAGCTTTAGATAACTACAAATTATTATATAGAGATAATATATTGTTTAATAAAAATACAAAAAATTAATTATACAGAATTTATATTATTTTTACATAACTAAGAGATGTGCATCAAAATTGGCGAAGAAAAAAAAATGGCTAATCATGCCAATTATTCATTCCAAATTTAACGATCAAAAACTGGAAGAAACTCTAATAAATAAATCAAGAGACCTATTAACAGAAGAACAAGGATTTGTTCCCTCCTTTATTTTCCTTTCCGGAAGCTTTTTTGATATAAAAGGATTTGTCTATACGGGACTTCGTGCCTGGAAAGGAGCTGTTAAACCATCAGAATCAGATGAAGGAAGAAGACCATTATTAGAGGCAACCTTTGCATCACTTTCTGTCTATTTAAGTTCATTGTTAGCACTTCAATCAGATTTTTATTTTGCTTATGATGAAATAAAAGATATCCTTTTAGATAAGCATAGAGAAGATCTTTGGACAATAGTTTCAGAAAAATTACCTTTTATCTCTTTACCCCCAAAAGAAATGTACGGAAATCAAGTCTCTCCAATTTCTCCTTATTTCGTAATTGAACAAGATGACGATCTCATTTTAGGTGAAATTTATCCTTCTGCTTACTTAACTAAAATCATTAGTTCTATTAAAACCAGATTTTTCGTCTTCTTTCAATATCAAGGATATTCAGCCTTTGGATTTTTTGATTCGTTACCAGAACGATCTAGATTCGGGTTCGAGGAGAAAGCTAAAAATTTTGACGGAGAACCCTCTCCTGAAAGTCTAATGAAATATGCTAATAATGCAAAAAATTTAAAGGAGGTTCTAATAACTTTAATTGAAGCACACAATAATGCGTTCCTTGAGCAATTCTTAATTCAGGATTATGAACTATTGTTAAATAAGTTGCTGGAGGGTGAAGCATAGTGGTAAATATTGGTTTATTAGGTGATATTAGCGTCGGAAAAACATCAATTTTACGGTTATTTGTAAGATATCTCAATAAAGGGGAAATCGAAAAAGTAGAAGGAGGAATGAAATGCACTGTAGTTAAAACAGATTTCTCTGGGGAAGCAACCGTTCCAAGGGGAAATAAGAGTGATACTTTGGATGAAAAAGAAACTAAAACCATCCACCCTAACCGAGTGGTGTTTAGGGAAGACTCATCTGGCAAAGCTCATACAATATTCGCCCCTGGAGGCGATCGAGCACGTGCAGTAGTCAAAATGGGAATTATTACAATTTCCCGTATAGCAACCCAAATTATAGCAGTATTTTCCCTTGATCGCGATTTAGATAGACAATTCGAATTTTTCAATGATGTGCGCTTTTTTCCTGATAAAATTTATGTCTGTGTAAATAAAGTTGATTTACTTGAAGGAGATTTCGAAAAACAACTTAATAATATTAAGAAAAAAATTGAAGCTTTTTTCAAACAAAGAAAAATCGAAATTACTGAATTCTTTATAACTTGCGGTGAAACTGTTGAAGGTTTCAATAATATTGAAACATATAATAATCATGTTGCAGAAATGATATTAAAAATAACAACTCATTATTAAGTGGTTACGAGATCATCGATTTTCATCATTATTTTAATTTTAAAGCTAACTTAGTAAATAATTTATTAATATCAAGATGATATCCAATTAATGGTGTTAATTGTATTTGATTAACGTCCTTATGTATTATAATATATCCTTTCTTCCTTAATTCTCTTAAATCATCATATATATTTTCTTTTTTTCTTATGTTTTTTATATCTTGAACTGAAACATAACCCGAATTCTTAATACAATAGATTAATATGCAAAAAAGAGTTGCTGCTAAACTTGGTTGACTTTTAAATGGGTATGCTGAAATTATGTCTGATAATTCGGGATCAAAAGAAATAAACCAATGCGAATCCAAGGGGTTGAATCGTATTTGAATCCCTAATGGTTCAACATAATTCGCTAAGTTTATAATTAAATTCTGAAAATAGATTGATTTATTCTTATTCTTGATATTTAATGTAGCTAAAATCTCATCTTTAGTAGCCCCTATTCGATATAAATCTTCCTTTCTACTTAAAATATGCATTAAAATAGATATTTCATTCATAATTTTTTAACCTCATAGATATAAAGATTCCGTCTCTTTATGATATTTAATTTTGCCTAATTGGAGTAAATGTAGAATATATACAAAATGTTCATATATTTTAATTTGGTCGTTTTCATCTTCAAAAATATCATTAAATTTACAGGGTAATTTATTTTTAATTAATTCAAAGTAAATCATCAATTTCTCTGTAAATTTACGTTTAGGAAATTCTAGTAAGAATTCTTTAGTTAAAATCGACTTTTCTAAATGTTCTAATTCCGTAGAGGCAATATTTTTTTTACAAAAACGATCTCTACTATATTCTAAAAAGTTATATGACATACAATCAGAATAAAATACATCTATCCAACATTCTGTAAGCAATTGAGCCAATTCGGAATCTACTGGATTAGATTTTAAGTATTTAATAAAATTCTTCTGATTATCAATAGATAAGAGTATCCTCTTTAATTCTTCAAATTTTTGATTTAAAAGTTTAAAAGTTTCCTTATAGAGTTCGGAATATTTATTTATATTGTAAATATTAATTGAATTTTTTAAATCTTGGAAAATTGGGTTTAATTCCAGATCTAATAGAGATATTTTGTTTGAAAGAATCTCTTTTTTAATATCTTCAATCTTGCTATTAATATAACTAGAAAGGTCTTTATAGTCTTGCATTTATTTACTCTCTTCTATTATTTTTGGTTTAAATATTGCAGATACTTCATCTTTGCCTACTCTAGCTACTCCCACAATTTTATCTGCCAGAAGATATAATGAATTTGAGGAAGTCGGTAAAAACATCAATAGTTGAATAGGATTTTGTTCAAGAGTAGATTTTATCATCTGATAAGATGCCTCTGAATTTTTATCATCTAAAAACATACCTGCTTCATCAAACATGCATAAAGGAGAAGGTTTAATTTCTTGTAGTGATAGTATTAAACAAATTGAGATCATTGATACTTGTCCTCCACTTAAAGCAGTACAAGACTTTAATTGATCCTTAGATGTTGCAGCTTTTATGGTAATTCCTAATTCTTCAAATTTTCCTATCAATTCTAAGGAACAATATGCTCTAATATCAGAACTCTTGAATTTTTGGTTTATTTTATCCCTTAATTTTTGAAGAACGATTTCAAATTTATTGTAATACGTTTCCTCCATCTTTCTTTCTGTCTTAATAGCAGATTTTATATCTTTATCTAAATTTCTTTGGTTTTTAGTTATTTGTTTTAAACTTGATAGAATATCTTCTTTCTCTATTAAAATGGAATCATCTATATCATAATACATAAGCAATTCTTTGTCAATCTTTAAAATATCTTCATTAATTTCTTCTATTGAACGAAATTTATGTTCTTCTAATATCATGGGACCAATCCTAGTGATTATTCTTTCAAGCTCTCTCTTATCCCTTGCTAATTCTTGATTCATAGAAGTTAATTTGAAAATTTCTTTCTCATAATTTAACTTTAATAGAATGAATTTTTTATCATTTTCTTTTATATTATTTTGAATAATTTGTTTTTTTTCTTTCAAGCCAGATAGGATTTTCCCAATATCATCTATTGCATTCTCAACATTTTCTAAATTGCGATAAATTTCAAAAGCTTCTTTATCTGCTTTTTGAAAATCTTCTTTTTTAGAATTGTATTCTTCTTTTATTAGGTTTAGCTGAGTTTTATGAAAATTAAATTTTTCAGTGACTTTTTTTAGATTTTCTAGGTTTTCATTCAATTTTGTATCCCATTTACGAAGTTCAACATTTTTTTGATTTATTTCATCTGGAATTTTTTTTAATCTATTATTCCAATTAAAAAATTCAGGTTCATTTTGAGTTTCTAAATAATCAATTTTTTTATCTAAATCTTTAATTTTATTTTGAAATTCAATATTTTCTTGCTCAAAATCATATAACACCTGGTATAATTGGTTTTTTTTTTCCGTTAATCTTCTTTTTTGATTAAAGTTGTAAAGGAGATCATTAAATGATTCTTTTTTTTCATAAAAATCTCTCTGTTCTTTATCAAGGTTAGCTAAAACAACTCTCAAAGCCGATAATTGTTTATTATTTGAATTAATTTCTTCTTCTAATCTCTTAGATTGCTCCTTCTGAGTTGCCGTACTTAAAAAACCTTTTAGGCGTTTAAGATAAGGAGTTTCGTAAGCGTATCTATAGGATACGATTTGTTCTCCCAATAATGTCACACATTTTCCTTTAAAATTTAATTTTCTATATAATTCTTTTCCTGAATAATAGTCCTTAACGACTAGACAATTCTTAACCTTGGAGTAGATTACTTTTTGGATATCTAGATCGTTATCAATTACTTTAATAAGCTCCGCTAGATAACCAATAACTCCATTTGAAGAGATTTTTGGTAACTGAGTTATATCTATGTTTTTAGTAAGATAAATATTACAATAGGCATGATATTTATTTTTTAATTTATTTAAAAGATTTAAACTGTCCCAATCATTAACAATAAAGCTGTATAACAGTCTTTCTCCTAAAACTGATTCTATCGCATAGCTTAATTCATCTTCATATTTTAAATATTCAATTAAAGGACCTTTAACGTTTCTTTCTAACCCTCTGGTTTTAATTTCTTCCTTTAAAATATTAATATTTGATGGAAGAACTACTCGACGTTCTCGAAGAGAGGTTTGTAGAGTTTTTAATTTATTTAATTTGTTAGACTTTTCAAATTCTAATTGTTCAATTTGAGAATTAGTATTATAAACCTTTAATGTAAGTTTTTTCAAACTGCTATCCAGTTGAAGTAATAAACCATTAGTTGGGTTTTCTAAGAACCATTTATTTTTTTCTAATTTATGGTCAATATCGTCAAAACTTTGAAAGATTTCATTAATATCATGATTAATATCATTGATTTTTACCTTATTATTATGAATTTCTTTTGAAATAGCTTCTTTTTCAGAAATTAAATGATTATATTTTTCTAGAAGAACCTGATTTCTTTTTACCTTTTTTACTAAACTATCTTGTTCCTTTATTAGATCATCAATAGATTTATTGATCGCTTCTTTATTATTTCGAATTATATTATTCTCTTTTTCATTGCTTTCTTTTTCTTTCTCAGAGTTTTTTGAAACTTTACTAAGCTGAGTAATTTTCTCTGATAAACCATCTAAATCTTGTTTCATAGTAATTTTTTTTTGTTGCCATTTTTCAATTTTTTGAATTAACTCTTTTTTCTTAAAACTTAACTCCCCTATTTTGAATGAATTGTGATTTATAGCCTCATCAAAACCTGAGATTCTTTTCTGGTCATCATTAATCTGATTTTGAATAAAATCTACTTGTTGATGTAATTTATTAATCCCAACTTGAATACTTTCAATTCTCCTCTCTAAAAATACTATATCTTCTTGTATTTTTTGTTTATTTGCCCATAATAATTCATCAGAATATCCTTTTTTTATATCAACTAATTTCTGCTTCTGTTTTAACCGTTCAATTTTTGGTTCTAAAAGCTCAAGACTAATATTTAGAGTATTTTTTTTACTTACTAAAGACTGAAATTCTATATCTAAATTTGTTACATTACTTTTTTGCAGCAATATTTCCTCTCTTAACCCTTTTAAGCCTACTCCTTCTTCAAGGAAACTGCACAACTCTATTGGTTTTAGATTTTTAATAGCATCGATTTTACCTTGAGATACAAAAGCAAATTGATTATCTGGATTTACATTTAAATCTGAAATAAGCTTTTGGATCTCTATCGCAGGAATTTTTTTAAAAACTTTCTCGTCTTCTTGTTGTATTTCAAAATAAGGTGAATGTCCTCTAATTACTATACGTCTAATCTTAATAGAACTTTCAAGATATTGAATATGGATTTCTACCATAGCATGTTTTTGACCATTCCTAATAAAATCAGACCATTTTTTATATCGTTCATCTCTTTCATTGCTTCCTAACACGAATTTGATTGCTTGAAATATTGATGTTTTACCTGACCAATTAGGCCCCACAATTAAAACAAATTTAGGAACGTTTTCTTTTGAATGGTCTGTGAAATCTATTTCATCTCTTTTAAAAGATAAGAAGTTTTCTAATATAAGTTTCTTAATAAATACACTTTTGTTCATCAGATTATTATATGATCCTTCTTTTACACTTGAATTCATGCTATAGGTTTTTTCTCCTCATTATTTTATCTATTATCTCCAAAAACCTTTTTAATATTGTTAATTTGTTTCTTAGCTTTCTCTAAATTAACTTGTGCTTTATGATATGTATCATTTAATATAAAAGGATATTTTCCTAGAATTCTTTTATCATTCTCTTCTAACTTTTCATTATTTTTTAATTTATCAATAATCAATAAAAGCTCATTATAATTCTTTGACGCAGCATTTTCATATAATTGATTCAACATGAATTCTGAAAAATTTTCTCTTTGAATTTGACTAACAATATTATCGATCTTTTTAACTTGATCCAGTTGATATTCCTTTTCTATTGATTTTTTTTTATAACTTAGGTCTTTTTCAGACGCGTTTTTTCCTATAATTTGCTTAGAATCGTGTTTGATGTAATTTGTAGGTATATATTCTCCAGATTCGATTAAGTTAATTAATACGTCAGTAATTTCATTACTTTTTTCATTTAATTCAGCATTTAAAAAATGTTTGAATATACCCATTTTCAATAATTGGAATAAATCTTTTACTTCCCAATTTGCAGTATAATCCACAATTGTGGCAATATCAAAAACAATCCTCGGATTTTTTTCTGAAAAATCTCTTAGGATAGTTTCTCTCTCAATTTTATTTAATAAAGGGATTTTGATAAATAAGTCAAACACTTGGAATACATCTCCGGAATTTACTTCAATATCTTGCATATTTTGACTGATCCAGATTAAAATTGTCCCCTTAACACGAAAGTTATAACTAATATCATCCGCTTTCCTTGATTTTAAAAAAATGGTTAATAAGTTGTTATCTTCAAATAATCTAGTGAAGATCTCATCTTGGTTTATTATGATTAACTGCTCTATTTTATTATACTTTGTATAGATCGGCTCTATATCCGCACGCTCTTTACTTTTATCTTCAGATCTTGAATTCCCTTCTGGTAGATTTGTAATGTTTTGTAAGATAGAAACAAAGTTATTGAAGAAAATCTTAGGATTTTTATAGATTTCTTCGTAATTTAATTCTAAAAAATTTAAATAATAATTCTTTGAAATTACTTTTAAATAATCTAATATATCAGTTCCTGGATTGCTGTTAATTAAAAGTAATCCATTTGGTTGTAAGTAACTATTAATAACTAAATCATGATGATTTGTAAGAATTATTTTTAAATAGTTAACGATATCATTGTATTTATCCCTATAATAAATATCTTCTCTATTTATACTAACTTCTGAGGGAGAGATTACTTGAAAATATTTTAAATATTGTGAATCTATATTAAAATTGCTCATGGATAATATCAACTAGTTAACAGATTATTTTTATGAACATTATTTTTATGGCAATTCACACATAAATATTTAGCGATAGCTATTATACCGACAAAAATAATTAGACATCTGCATAAAAATTATATTAAATTAACACTGGAAAGAGAATTTCTTTGATAAGAGTTAACATTTGACATAATTTCAAATTATATCCTTCTAATTACAATACAAAATTAAGAAATTTTTTTACGTATAGTTATATCAATAAAAATCTTTAAAAGAAATTAAAAAATGTTAGAAATGGCGACTAAAATATTACTTTTTACCTTCTTTACCATACATACAGAAAAATCCGCCTTTTAGTTCATATTTTGAGAACAATCCGCATCTGAAACAATTACACCCATTATTTTTAACTTGATCCATAGGTTTTGTTGTTTTATCTCTAGAACAAAAGAGAGCATGTGGTTCATATTCATTTAGTTGATTAGGCTTAAAAGATGGGCATGGACCACAGAATTTTCTGCATTCTACCATTGATTCTTCAGTGTCGGGTACTGGTTTTAGCATGATTTCATTTCCTAATTTATGAATTATTTTAAAATAGCCAGACTCTTTTTTAAATTTAATATTTATAAATTATAGGATTTAAACTAATATCTGAAAAGATAAAAGGGAAAATGTAATATTTTGTTCTAATTTTTAAGTTTTAAAATGTTCATTTAAAAGACTTAAATTCTTTTCAAGATTATTTCTTAGTAGACTATAGTAGGTGAATTTATCCTTTTTCCAACCTTTAATTAGTTCCGCGCTCACAAGCTTCCTTAAATGATGTGATATAGTAGATTGGGATTTATTTAAAATAGCCTCTAACTCACACACACATCTATCTTTTTCACTTAAAGCTTTAAGGATTATTAAACGTTCAGGAGAGTTTAAAGCTAAAGAAAACGCAGCAAGAGAATTGATTTCTTCATCATTTTCGTAATTTTCACCCAATTTCTTTAGATTCATAAAATATGAATCAATATTACTACATGTTTCACATCCACATAACATTTTTTTGATTTCCACTTCACGCTTGGGTTTAATAACTACCACTTATTTAGTATACTTTTTTTTCCATTCATATTAAAATAATAAATCTATAAATATAAATCTTAACACTCTAAAACCTAGAAATTATTCAAATCGATAACTTTAAATTTGAGTTTTCGTATTATTATCTCAAACTATAATTACATTAACATAAAAAGAATCAGGAAAACTAACAATTATAGATTTTAGTCAGATGAATATTATGGTAGAGGAAAATTTTGAACATAATATTATAGAAAAAACCAACAAATTAGAACCCTCTAAAGAGAAAGAAAAAAAAATTAATTATTTCGAAAAATTATTGCCTCTTTGGGTAGCTCTCTGTATTTTAATAGGAATTACCTTATCACAAATATTTCCCCAAATAAGTGAAACTATAGATGCTTTACAAATTGGAGGTATTTCTATCCCAATTGGAATATGCCTCTTTCTAATGATGTATCCCGCAATGCTTAATCTTCAAGCTTCTGAACTAAAAAAATTAGGAAAGAATCCGAAACCAATAATTTTAACCTTAGTCTCTAATTGGCTTGTGGCTCCATTTATCGGATTAGCAATGACAAATATTTTTTTACCGGGAACTTCAGACAATATAAGACAATTGACGGTTGCTATAATCTTACTCTCCAGTTCTCCTTGTACTGCAATGGTTTTAGTTTGGGGTTGGATGGCTAAAGGAAATCAGGAACAAAATGTCTTAAATACTAGCTTAAATACTATTACTATAATTTTTGGTTATGTTGGTATGGTTTCTTTATTAACTGGAATTAAAAATATACCTATAAATACTTGGCTTTTAATAATTTCACTAATATTTTTTATTGGTCTCCCCTTATTATTAGGAATAATTAGTAAGAGGGTGATCGTCTCTTCAAAAGGATTAGATTGGTTTAATAACGCCTATCGTCCAGCTGTAGGAAAGGTATCAATAATTGCTTTATTAACCACTTTAATTGTTTTATTTTCATTGAATGGAGATGTGTTAATTCATAATCCCGATTTACTATTATTAGTTTCAATTCCTCTACTAGTGGGTTTTGTTATTGTCGTCAGTTATAATGTATTAATCACAAAACTCTTTAAAATGAAGTATCGAGAAGCAGTTATAACGGTAATTATAGGATCATCAAGCCATTTCGAAATAGCAATTGCCACAGCTGTAGCGATGTATGGAATTGGTTCTGTTGCAGCGTTAGGTACAACAATGGGCTTATTTTGGGAAGTACCTGTAATGCTTTCGATAGTTTACCTTGGGAGATATCTAGGAAAACGTGGTTTTTGGCAATCATAATGAAATACTAATTTATTATAAAGTTTTAAAGCAAAAAGAGAGTAATGTTAAATAATGGCTGTTGTCTATATGAAAAAATTGGAAGAAGAACCAGATACTTATGATGAAAAGTTCACTACTCTCACTAAAGGGATAAATCGTGAGATTCAAGAATGGATTCTCAGGAAAATTAAAAGTGGTAATTCAATATTAGAGATTGGATGTGGAACTGGCTCTCTTGCTGCAAAGATGGCTATCCTTGGAAATAACGTCGTTGCTATTGATAAAAATCCTCAAATGATTGATTTTGCTATGAAAGATTTTCCTGATGAGGATAATCTTCAATTATTATATCAGATTGGTTCATTTTCTGACTATTTTGTTACCGAAGGCTCCAAAGATGTTATCGTAAATACATTTATGTTATCTGAACTTCGTCCATTTGAACAACAAGCATTTCTTCGTTACGCTTGGAAAACTCTAAAACAAGACGGCAGACTATTAATCGGTGCGGAATTCGTACCTTCTGGATTTTGGAAGCTTCCATTCAAAATTAGGAGATGGAGATTCAAGAAGAAAATTCGAAGACTTAAATTAAGATCAACGCATTTAGTAAGATGGTTCTTTAATTACTTAAATCCAATTGGATTTAAAATAAATACCATAAAACAATGGAAACATGGTTCAATAAAAGCACTGGAACTTATTAAGATAAATAAAAATCAAAATAATGAACCCGGATTTTATCAGCCTAACCCTAGAAATTTTAGAAATTTTTATTCACAATTAAGGATATACCGGTGTATCTTTACAGGCCAAACGGATCATGTTCCAATTGAACCTGGTATTTATCAATCAGGAAACCCTACTAAAAATTCTCCAATAATAGTAACAGCAAATTATGAATTTACCTATTATAAAGTGATGCGAGATTTAGAAGGAATTGATGCTTGGGTTCTATGTTTAGATTCTGATGGGATTAATGTATTGTGTGCAGCTCGAGGTAACAACTTTGGCAATGCACAACTTCTCGAAGCTATCAATGCATCCGGTATAACTAATCTTACAGAGCAGAAAACTTTAATTCTTCCTCAGCTTTCTGCAGGTGGAATCTCTATACCCGAATTACCAAAAAAATCCCAAAATTTTCCATTTAAAGTAGTTTATGGCCCAATATGGTCAAAATATTTACCAGAATATATTAAAGATCGACCCGTTCGTAAACCGGACTATATGAAAATAGCAAAATTCAACATATTCCATCGTATACGAGCTGGAATAACACATACAACATTTTTATTCAGAAAAATTTTTTTAATACCCATTTTTGCCTTACTTATATTATTTATGTTAATAGGTAGGTTAAATCAAATCTGGTGGATTGGTGAAATAAGCTTGAATATCATAATTACGAATTTTCTTATATCTATCTTATTTCCACTATCTAATTTCACCAGGAAATTTATTTATAAAGGAATTTTTTTCGGGTTGATGAATATTATTATTTTAGGAGGAATCGGTTGGATTATCCATAATTCTATAATTTATATCCTATGGCATTTAGGTTTTTATTTCTGGATTTCGTACTTTTCAACGATGTCTTTTAGTGGATACTCAATGGCTACGAGCCCTAGAGAAATACAAGCAGAATACCCCGTTTTTAGACCAACAAACCTAACCTTAATAGTTATAGTTTTTGTATTATTATTAATAATTATAGTATTTAAACCAATAAATTTTATATAAGAAAATAAATATAGAAAAGATTAATATGACAGAAACAAATAATAAATCATGTTGTACTCCCACTTCAATGGATAATTTAACAAATTTCTTAAATACCAAAATTTTCATTAGTGAGAGTAAATGTACAGGCTGTGGGTTATGTGGAGATATTTGCCCATTTGGATTACCGCAACCCACTAATAATGGGAAATTTGACATTAAAAATCCAGAGCTTTGTACAGAGTGTAGTGCATGTCAACGAAATTGTCCCGCTCAAGCAATCATATTGCAAGAACAAAAGGGATGTGGATGCTTATGGGATGCAAGACAACGTCTGAAAAATCCCAATAATACTTGCAATTGTGGCTAAATTAAACAAAATATTAAAATAGGTTCTAAAAACTTTTTTGTAGTTAAAGAGAACGATCAAATGTAATTAACAAGTGAATCCAAATGGAAGAGAAAAATATAAGGAAGAATATTCAATCCGAAAATAGATGTTATGAATCGGATGATTTATGTTGTGATATTCCACACTTCGATTCAACCAACAATGAAACAAAGACTACGGTAAATATTGATGAGATCCAAAAAGGTTCTAATAAATTATACATAGATATTTACGTTCCCATGGACGCTTGTGCATGTGAATGGTCACAATTTATGAATTTAATATTTAGTATCCTAACTCCCTATATAAAATATATTAAGCATGATACCAAAAACCTCAATTCTGATGAAGCTCGTAAACTTAATCTTTATAATAAATGCGTAGTAGTTGATAATAAAAAAAAATATACCACTTCATATGCATTGAAAAAAGATTTACCTAAACTCTTAAAGGAAAAAGGTTTGATAAAATAATTAGATTTATATAAAAATTTTTGGAGGTTATAAGCATGAAGAAAATTTATTTTGATATAAGTTTACCCATAAAAGGATTTCAAAAGGGTAAAACTTATGTTGTCCAAGTAAAAGATGATGCAAATTTTATAGAAGCATTAGCAATGGTGGATAAACAATTAAAGGATAATCCTACCGAATCAATTTTTCCAATAAATGATGGCTATATCCATAATTATCTTCAATTATTTGTAAATCTTGAAAAGAATTATATTTATGAAGATGTTGGGCTTACTGCATATGGACCAGACGAGAACGGTAATCTAACTAAATTTAATCCTATTCAACAGAATTTAGAATTCAACCTATACCCAGGTACTAAAATTAATTTACAACCTGATGTTGGATGTTGATGAGAAAAGGTGAAAAATAGATTGGAAATTGATAAATTTAAAACATTAATCCGGAAACGATTTGGTATGGATAGCGAATATTTTGCTCATTATTTTAAAAATGAAAAAATTTAAAAATTTGAATGAAGTCCTCCAATAAAAATTAGTGAAGGATTGACAAAAGGATAGCATCCTATAAAAAATAATCTTAAAGTTAAAAAGACTCAGAACCTTTTAACAAAGGAAGTTTATGGATTTTTTCTCTCATTTTTTAATCGGAATAATGATAAGCATTTTTTCGTTAAAATCTTTTAGTTTCAGCATTGTTATATATGCTGCAGTGATGTCGGTATTGGCAGATTTTGATATCTTTTTAGAACCCTTACGTTTAATTAAAAATTCACCTTTTCTTTCTCATAAAGGTCTTTCTCATTCGTACTTTTTCTCTTTAGTAATCTCATTTTTCACAGGATTAATTTTTTCATCAATTACAGGGGAACCACTTTTTCTAGCGTGGATAATTGGGTTCTTTTTTTACAATTTACATATTACTCTTGATTTTTTAGCGGCTTCTAAGATCCCTATTTTATATCCCTTTTCTAAAAAAAGGTATCGATTTTTCATTGATCGCGCAATAAATCCTATACTAGCGCTTATATCGGGGATTATTTTCTTATTATATATTATAATTTTCTTTACTTTACCTGAACTTTATTTTTCTAATTTAATTTATTACGTTTTGAGCTTCTACGTTCTATACTTTATTTATAGAGTTATTACCAAATTGTGGGTTCAAGCAAGGTTGCCCAATAATTCTTTATATATTCCTGGTATTTTACTTTTTTCTTATTTAATTTATGAAAACCAATCAGAACAGAATCAGCAAACCTTTAAGCTGTTTAAAAAATTGCAGTTTTCTTCTAAAAAAACCTTATTACTTAAATCTGAAATTAAGTTTAATAGCGTAGAGATGGATTTGTATAATAAAGCAAGAGCTATAAGTAAATCATATCTTTTCTTTTCTAAGTGGAAATTTATAGTACCTATTATCAAAATAGATGAAAAAAGTGTTAACGTGATATTAATTTTAGCTGAGAGTTATGCATCAAATCGAGCTTACGCTCTTAATATGACTTTTGATTCGGTTTCAAATAAGTTGATTAATATTATTGAAGGTTTCAACAATAAATTATAATCGTATTTGACACTCTTACCTACTTTATCTGTATTTGTTAAACATTGCGAAATAAAAAAAAAGAGTTGTTATTTGAAAAATAAAAAAAAATTTTTAATTTTATATTTAATCGTAGTAATATATTCCCCAATCTGGTAATCTAAAAGGCTCGATATTTATAAGGGTAGCGGGGCTTAATACCCCACTTGGATATATTCCCACTCCTGGAATTAATCTTTTAGATCCATCATACCATTGAATTGCTAAAGCAGTACCATACGGCCAACCTTCTTCAATACAATGGCTGGCGTCATAAGCACCAAATCCTCCTGCTCCTTCAAGTGGATTTGCTATGTTTATGGATTCTAACGCTGTAATAATAAGATCATTATCAAGGGACTGTGATTCATTAATTGCCCAAGCAAGTTGATATATCGCATCATAACTGCCAGTTGCCGTATAGATTGGTGATATAGTAAAGTTGCCTACATAATTATTCCAAAAGGGTATTGTTTTAGAGGTTTTATTTGTTTCAAACACAGATTCCAGAGTAACTCCATATTCGCAACGTCCACTTGTATCAGTCCAGAAAGCTGCATCTTGTGCTAAAACATTAATACCAATTGGAACACATGAGGGCTTTTCTTCTCCATACGAATTAGCAAAAGTTAATCCTGCTGTACCAGAAATTATAGGGATTACAATTTGGGTATTATTACCGTCGATCCAATCCCAATAAGTAACCATCTGAGTTGGAGTTACATC
>Ga0209427_10004659_pt1 | contig 15810 bp, 17 predicted proteins | sample DeeMarSWOR136_30_FD_187465 | JGI IMG/M metagenome (GOLD analysis project Ga0209427, IMG submission 187465) | Marine sediment microbial communities from White Oak River estuary, North Carolina - WOR-1-36_30 (SPAdes) (version 2) | ecosystem: Environmental > Aquatic > Marine > Intertidal zone >...
CAAGACCCCCATACGGCGGATCCCAACTAAATGTAGCAAACTACATATACACCCATCCTAGTGGAGAGGCGCCCGCAATGATAGAGATATTGGTCAACGAAACCGTGGGAACAATAGATGAGACGACCCCGTACAGCGGAACGCTGCACCTATGGTTCACCAGCACATATTAGTAGGAGAGTCGGTGATTGGAGACCGTTGAGGAAAAAGAAGCCAAATTGAGCACTGAAACAGACGTCAAGCTTGGTCCTGACAGATTCATAGACATGATAAGAGAAACTAACGATGAGATCTTGCAGGTTGAAGAGCTTCGAATACACACGGAGAGACTCAAGCAAGATCTAATCAACTACTTCAGGAGCGTTATGGAGAAGTATGATCTGCAGTTAACGATATCGGCTGAATCTTTCAGTTTCAGTGACAAGGAGGCGAAGAACCTTCAAGCGGCATTTCTCAATGACTCAGGGATCATAAGCTACCACTTCGAAGATGGATCTGTGAAGTCCTACCAATTAGTAGACTACCACCCATCGGAGTTGATGACGCTATTCAGCGTTGTCGTACCGAATCTCAATGAGGCATTGAGGAGCAAGAGGAGAGAGTATGAAGGCATAAGCAACACGCTATCGAAGATCAAAAGGTACATGACCGTTCTGAAAGAGAAGGTTAAGGAGGCGCACACGCAGGAAAATGAGTCCTTGGAGGAAATCTAATCAGGGAGGAGGTCGATGATAGGGTTGAGTGATGAGTTGCTCAGAAGATTAAGGCGGATTGAAAACAAGGTAGATTCCGTAGAAGGGATGCTTCTAGACCTGATGGGATCAAGGAGATTTCCCGACTTCGTACCTGCAAAGAGACAGGGTAGGACTCAGAAGGACTTGGATGAAATAGACAGAGAGACGGTAAACGCTTACCTTTTGAAACTTCCAGATAGCCTCAGACTGACGATGTTCGCAATGGACAAACTTAGGGAAGGTTCGGCTCTTGAGGTTTCAAAGATCACGGATAGATCCAGAAGCGTAGAGAGCTTCCATCTTAATCAGCTTGAGAGAATGGGGTACTTAGCTAGGTCCAGAAAGGGAAAGAAGATTTACTTCAGAATTGCCAAGCCTGTGCCCAATAAGCGCAGAGAGTCAGACGAGATGTCTCTATGAGTGAGGCTTCTGATTCTGGGAGATCGAGTTATCTAGATTTCCTCGTCGCTGTTCTGTCAGAGCACGAGAAGAATATGGATAGAATCTTGGAGAGAATGGAGAGGATATCCCGCGATCTAGCGAAGGCTGCAAAGCTTGGTGGAGACTTGAAGGGGAATCGCGCGGTACCAAAGAAGAGCGAGACATCTCCTGAAGACCAAGAGACCTTGATCTACATGAAGTTTAGGCTAAGTCGCTCCGCAAATGAGCTCCTCAGAATACTGCAGTCACTGAAGGAGTGAATGTCGACTTCCATCCAGCTAGGAGTGCTAGAACTCTTTGCGAATATGGACAGTAATGGCAAAAGGCAGTGTCTCTCAGAGCGAATCTCAGACAATTGCGGCGCCGTGAGAGCTCGTAGGACAATGGTGGACTCGGAATCCGGACTGGGAAATCAGAAGACGTATTTAAGAATCTCATGATAAGCCATGTGAGTGTTAGCTAGGAGGGCATGCTGGAATGCTGAGAGTTCCCACTGGTGTTAACGGCTTAGACGAGATGCTTGGCGAGGGGCTTCCGAAGCAAAGGGTTATTCTGCTGTGCGGTGGGCCCGGAGCTGGAAAAACCATCTTCTGCCTGCAGTTTCTTGCAGCAGCTGTTGAGAGAGGTGAGCGGGGAGTTTACGTAACTCTGGAAGAGCCTATGAGCTTCATTTTGGAGAATGTTGATGCCTTTGGTTGGAATCTGAAGGAGAAGGAGAGCAGTGGTAGGCTTAAGCTGTTGAACTTTTATACCGTACCCTATGTAGGGGGCTCTGAGCTGAGGAGCAGGCAGACTAGTGGGCCAACTCTCTCTTTCGTTAGAGAGGTAGTGGGAGCAGTGGAGTCGATCGACGCCGAACATGTGGTGATAGATCCTCTTACAAGCATAGCCATTCACGAACAGAGCGAACCTATCAAAAGATACAAGATGTCTGAGCTCTTCACCGAGTTTAGAAAGATAGGCTGCACGTCGATTGCCACCTCTGAGATTACTTCCTCTGACGGCGGTTTCCACATGGAGGAGTTTCTGGCCGACGGAGTCATAAGACTCGACAAGACCATCCAAAACTTCAGTTTCCTTAAGACTCTCCGGATTGAAAAGATGCGTGGCGTGAAATTCGATGAACAGCCAAGACGGTATGTGATAGATGAAAGAGGCTTCACCGTATTTCATACAGAACGCGTCAGAGTTTGAGAACCGAGTCTGATATGTTCTTGAATAGGTTAGTGATGGCAGGATTTCCGTGAGTTTCAGGATGGAAGAAAGCGTAGAGGGTTACACCTGCCTCCCTCAGAGATCCCATCTTCTCCAGTAACATGTTGAAGACGTCGTTTTCATTGAAGCTATGAATGAGAACTGAAAGATCAGTGAAGATTACCGCGCAGCCTTCTTCGGCGTTGTAGTACTTCCTGATAAGCTCAGATAAGGTTGCTCCCGTCTCTGTAATGTCCATTTTGAAGACGGTGAACTCCTCCTTCGCCTTCAGAGAACTGGAGGAGAAGAGCAATACAAAGACCTTTTCAGGATTGATCCATCTCATTCTGCGAAGATCGCTGTGCGAAGGCAGATCTTGGAAGGAGAATATGTAAGTATCAACGCCTTTCCTGACGTTCTCCTGGATCTTGTCTTCCATCCACCTGACCTCACTTTCTAGCGATGCATCAGTTGCGGGAATGATCAAGTTAACCCCACCTTCCTGCTTTACTCCTGGACTGATACTTGGATATCTCTGAGCTGCGATCCGGATCTTTTCAGCTACCAAAATGAATTCCTGATCCAATATCCCAAGGAAAAGAACGATCTTCGCGAAGACTGCGAATATATCTATGATCCACTGCTCCCAAAGCAGGATGTTCACGATGAGCAGGAAAAACCATCCCAGGACGAGTTTATCAAGAATTCTCCCGAAGATCGCCCTATTGTATATTATTCCGACGCTTATTAACCCGTAGAAGAGGGTGAGGGCCAAGGGGAAAGGGATGAGGGCTATCGGGAAACTTCCTGTTAGGTAGAGAAAGCCCGATCCGATTATTATAGGAACCGCCAACACGATTTTTCGGAGTGATAGATTCGACAGACCCCAAGCTCCTAATGCCAAGAACGAATACATGACTCCCCCCACTAGGGCCAAGGAGAACTCGTCGATATGGTTCCTAAGTATGATCTCGATCCCGTAAGCCATGAAGCCGAGGGCCCAAGCGAAGTAGAAAATGTTCTTCTTGAGCCTTCTTATGTGGATTAGATAAATAATTAGAGACCCGAGGGTGAAAGTTACAGCTCCGTTTACGATGACTGGTACGAATTCAAGTCCTTCCACCACGTTTCCCCTACTGCGCTAACCGTCAGCAATGATTTTCTTGAACACCTCTTCCTCCATATTTATTCTCTCAACCTTTCCCCAAGAAGTGCCCTTCTTCTCCATATACCTGGAGAAAGATCCTTTCTTCACAAAGCGTATCCTGATGGGAATATAATCAAAGAAGTCGACTAGGTCGCGATAGTCTTTGTCAGTCTCGTATAAGTGATTGTGAATGTATCCCTTGATCTCCTCAACCGACATATTCCCGGTGTGCTCCAAGTATATGGCGAGGCATTCGAGACCGTTCTCAACTTCAACCCTTGCCGTGAAATCCACGAATCGAACGTCGCTGTGCTTCAGAGATACCAGAAGTTCTTCTTCGCTTATTCTGGTGAAGTTCTGGAGTGATATGGTCGTCTCCAATCTTGAGTGAAACCTGAACATGGGGAAATCCGTTCCAAGGATATCATCTCCCTTGGCTACACATAGAAGTGAATCGTTGATGACATATCTCGTCATCTCCCCTTCAAGTGACGTGAAAACTGGCCGGTAGGCTTCGCCTACCTTCACTTCGTTCAAGGGCACCAGGTTTTCGCTTGTGACTTCTCTACTTACTCCCTTTTCCACGGGGAGAAACTCAAAGATTCCCCTTCTCCAATCGAAGAAGAAACCCAATGTATGCTGGACCGATGGGACGGTGCAGTTTAGAGTCTCGGTTGTTGCGTAGATCGTTCTCGCCGGGATTCCCGTGAAATCCTCTATTTCATCCCTGTACATCTCAGCTATCTGAGAATCGAGGGTGAGAAGTCCCTTGAGCTTTACTCGACCTTCAATCTCGTGCATGACACATGAGATAAGTGTTGAAGCAAGCATGACAGCTCCATCAACCTTCTTGTGGTTTCTTATGAAAAACTTGACCTTATCTTTGAATCTGAGGTTGATATTCGGTACGAGTCTGATGATTCCATATGTTTCCGGTTCCAGGTTAGAAAGAACATATCCTCCAGAGAAAGGCCGAGGGGCAACATTGACAAAGATTATGTCCCCATAGTTAAAGGTGATCTTTTCCCCATCGTGGAACATCGCCATAAGAGTGGCCAGCCCGGTCTTCAAGCACTTGACAAAGGAAAGTCGTGGGATCATAAACCACTTTTCAGATCCGCTAATCCCGCTCGTCCTCACCCTTTCGTACTCACCAATCGGGTACATGAAAGCGTCGGCAGGACAGTTTCGGAAGAAGCCTTCGTAGAAGCTATAGTCGGTTACTGGCAGCTCTTCCAGTTTCATCTGTCGCCGGACACCGATCTTACTCCCTATTGTGGTTCCTTCCATCCTACTGAACTTGCGGGACAGCATACGTTCTTGCTCTTCAAGAGCCGCCTCAACACTGGTGCTGTAAGGTTTGAAGACCCTACTCTTCATAACACCGAAGATCGTTTTCCCAATAGTCGGGTTACTGAGTAACCTTGAAATCAAGTTTTCTGTCCACCTTGAACCGTTGAGAATTGTCTATATGTGAAATTTTAAGCCTTCAGAAGCAAACGTTCATACCTTTCATATGAACAAGCAGTCGGTATCTGTTAGCTGGAAGCTAACTGCTTTCAATTGCGTCTTCGGGCAAGCTGCAACAGCAGCTCCTGCCAAGAGCTTACATCCAGAGACAGTGTTTCATCCAATCTATCAGACTTGCTATAGGAGTCGGAGACCTATGTTGTGCTTCCCTATTGGCATGAGCCAAGAACGAAAACACCGCGTTTTCGCAGTGCTAGATTCTTTTGTAATATTCCAGTATCGTACTTTCCCTTTTTTCATCTGCTTGTTCATTTGTGCGTTGCGAAGGTCTAACCAGGTCGCCCTCTATGATGTTGTCCTCCGGGACTTCAAGTTCGTCCGAAAGCCAACGCCTCAGACTTAAAGGATCCAGATCTAAGACTTTACAGCAGACCGAATCTGCAGGTGCTTCATCATCTGGTGACAACGGGAGCTTCTCTGCGTATCTAAAGACGAACTCTCTACGCGCAGAACTTATGGAAAAGACATTCCAGATATCCGTTTCAAAGGCAACCAGAGAGGCGCCTTTACTCATCTCACTGAAGTCCGACCATTTCCTGCAATCCACAAAAAGAACGGGCTGATCATTCTGATAAGCATCATTGTCTTGCTGAAAGATCTGATCTAGTCTATCGACAATGTCCGAGAAGGTCTCTTCGTGGATTTTTGTCAGATTCACTATGGCATTCCTGAGATATGTTATCTCATCACGAATTTTCCTGCATTCCTCTGAGAATTCCTCTGCTTTGCTCATTCTTTCTCAGGACCTTCGTTTCTGCTACTCTTGCTAAGGCAGCAATAAAGAAGTTATGAAATTCTGGTCCAGATGCCAAACCTATGTGAATTGTAGAGCGGATCATCTCTCAAAGAAGTGTTTCAATACGACCACTGCGAAATAGCGTAATATAGCCCTACGAAATTTTTCGCCAAGTCCTCAAAATCGTCGACATAACAGAAGTTTCTGAAGTATCTCTGAGCTTTCTTACTTCTGATTCCTATGGCTATCAGTGACAAGCCCGTTTTCTCTAGAGCCTTAACTGCGTTCTCCGTCTCCTCTTGGATGTTCTCATATCCGTGAGGTTGGCCATCTGTCGCGACGAGAATCACCTTGTACACTTGAGGTACAAGCGAAAGCCTAGGAGCGATCACTTTCAATGCGTCAGGCAGGAAAGTCGGACCTCCCGTCCTTAGGCCGCCCAATCGAAACTGAACTCTTTTGTCGTACTTCTCTTCGAAGTCTTTCACGATGGAGAGCGAGTCACTGAACGTATACAATGCCCAGGAATTCGGGTTCATCAAACCAGGTGCGACCTCAGCTAGGCATATAGAAACTTGTTTTAGAACATCGGAACGCGTTGAGAGACTTTCGCTGTTATCTACTAGTACAGCCCAAGCCGTGCTGGCTGAACTTCTCTGTAGCTGCTTGAAGACATCGCTTCTCTGACTCTCGGAGGCAACGGCCTGTATTGCATCATTCAGATCAATAAGTCCGCCGCGTTGATGGGGCTCTTCGTCATAATCCGGTCTGATCTGAGCTATGACGCTCAGAATTCTCCTCACTATGGGTATAATGCCTTTCTTGAGCCTGAGATACTCAGCATAGTCATTCTGAGGGAAGTCTATTCCCAGAAGATTAGACTTCTCCTTTTGGTAGAGGCTTAGTATCCTCTCCTCCTTTGCCCTCAGAGTGTTTTCGCGATGGAAGACATAACTCACCTCAGATAGGGCGTCCTCACTGAAAGCCTTCTTCAGACGGCTTTGTTCCTGGACATACTTCATATGTTTCTCGATAGTCGTCTGAACGTCTTCATCAGGGTCTAGGAATGTGCTCCTAAGGTACTCGCTTAACGGCTTTCCTTCCCTAGGAGGCGCAACAGGAAAGGCTCGAATGCTGTCTGAGGACCCATACCTTGACAACTCCTCGTAAATCTTGTCCGCCACGGAGACTATGAGATTGGGATGGCTTACCCACTTCACTCTCTCAAGAGCCTTCTCGATTCCCTCTAATGTCCTCCTCTCATGCTCGGTAGGGTCTCCCTTAACTCCGTTCAAGAAAGCCTTGCAGACTACGGCGACCATCATCCTCTTTAGCCTATCGTGGAAATCATCCAGCGGACGAAAGCGCAGGTATGCCACAGCGTTGGCTAGTGCTAGGTCTGCTCCTAGACCAGGCCACTTTGAAGCCAAAAAGTGTTCAACCCTGAAATCCTCAATGAGGTTCGCTATGAAACCTGATATTTTCGGATCTTTCTGGTACTTCCATTGCTCATACACAAGGGGATCGGTCAAGTAGACATGTCCTGCCTCATGTGCTGCGCACGCTTTGAATGTTCTCCACATAACGAGCTTGTTTTCTCTTAGATCAGCAGGGACAAGCTTCCCCGGAAGAGGCAGGTGGAGAAGATAATCGCTAACTGGGCGACCAAAGTAGTCAATGTGAGGATAAGGTACTCTTTCATCGACAATGAGTCTCACATCTTCATAGGACTTCCGGCTCACCATCATTGTTATGGTCCATGCGGTATCGTAGAAACTCAAAAGTTCTCAACCTCGTTGAGAACAGACTCGACGACCCTTTGGACAGTTGCCTGGATAGCTGGATCATCAGAGGTTGTATTGATTATTGTGTCCACGGCAGCTTCATCAACGGGTACTCCATCTTCAATTAGCCTTCCCCAACTGATCAAGTTCCCCAAGGACGGTGAGAGAGGAAGCTCCCCTAGTTCGTAAAGTCTTCGAAGCTCGGCTGCCACCTTGACTAGCCTGTGAGCCAGTTTTTCGTCTTTTAGGCCACTTCTGAGCTTTAATGCCTCAGTCTCTTTATCGTTTATTTTGGAGCCGACGCTCAGGTAATCGAAACGCACCCATGCGCTCACCCTTCTACGGAAGGCGACGTTCAAGGGCTTAGTTCCAGCGTATTCGACACTGTACGGGTTGAAGGAAAGAATGATGTACCCGTGGGGATGTCTATCGATTACCTCGTTCTCCCTCTCGGTTAGTACCAAGTGGCCTCTCTGATCCATAACCGGATGGAACTTGGCAAGTATGTCGGGTTTCATCATGTTCGCCTCGTCTACGTACAGTACCCCACCGTACCTGCACCACATGACTATCGTGCCATCAACCCAATTCTCTCTACCAAGCCCTATGTACTTGCCGATGAGCTCATAAACAGAGGTCTGGAGAGCGCAATTGATTTCAAATATCGGAAGCTTATCCTCGGCGGCTATCCTATATACGAGATGGGTCTTTCCAACGCCGGTTGGACCGACCGAGCCAACCTGCTTAAAGTAGTATAGACCCCTTCTAATTCGCTCTTCTATGTTTGTCCCATCGTCAATGAAGTCTTCTTGAGGTGGAGGGATATTCTTCTTCAGAAAATCTGGGCACTGGTATCCATCGCCTAGACGATATCTCTGAGTGTGCTCAAGTTTGAGATTGTCATCTACCTTTCCCTTTTCCTTGAACGTGATCCTAACCTTGTTCCCCCCGATCGAAACTAGATACTTGCTTCCCTGGTCTACAACTCTACCCTCCAAAGCCTTTCTTAGGACATTCTCTTCGATCTTGTCCAGACTCTTGTCTATCTTTGCCTTCAGAGCTCAGTCACCACAACCTCTTTAGATTTGTGAAGCTCAAATTCAGAAACCTTATCGTTCAATATGTCTATGAGATCGTAAACTCGCGTTACTTCTCTAGGATATGCTTTGCTGAGTTGGAAGATCAACATGAGCTCATTGGCTCTGGTGACCTCTTTCGAAACACTAAAGAGAAGACCATCTGTCCCTTTGTCTTCGAGCTTGCTTAAAGACACCTCAAGCCTTGATTGAATCCGATTCAGAATGAGTCTCTGAAGATCCAGGTAATCCACATCTTGAAGGTTCACCTGCAGAAACTTGAAGGTGGGAGAGTATCCTCTCTTCCTGTACTCGATCTTCGCCTTGCTGAGGAAGCTGTCGACGGTCGGAAAGTAGGGCTTCGGCAGTATGTGCAAGGCTCCTACCTTGAAGCAGTACTCGTTGCAGAACTCTTCAACCTCACTCCTAGAAGTCAGCAGCCAAGCTGGATTCTCATCACTTTCGTCCTCCGCTGGGAACTCAAGCAACACGAGGTACACAATTTCATTATGCAAAGTATGACTAGACTTGGACCTATTCACCGGCTGTGTCCCTTCCTTCTGATGAGATGATTTTACTGCTTCGAGCTAGGAGGGGGAGGAGGAGGCACATTGATGAACTTCGCCAAGATCGTCAGCATAGACACTGTCTCCTGGTAGATCCTGGTCCATATCCTCGGTGCCTTCTCACCGTTTGGGACAATCCAGGACTCTATCTCCTCCGGTTTCCCTAGGATATGCGCGTCTCCCTTGAGTAGAAAGGTGGCTATATCAGGATTTGTCTTTGCCTCCATCGAGAAAGGAATTATCGCTCTGCCCTTCCTGCTTCCCACAGCCTCTCCGAGGTAGATGCTGATGGGGTAGCGTACGGCGGTGAACCTAGAGTCTTTGGCCGTCCTATTCGCCTCTAGATAGGTGAACTGTACTGTTATGTTGAGCTCTTTTTCGGTTTCCTCCTCGATTAGTGAAGCGGTCTTCACATCTATGTTGAGTATTTCGTCAACTTCTTCGCTCTCAACTTGTTCCACACATACTTCCCCCTTAGAGCGTGATTCTTATCTCGTACCTTCTGTTCTTTATCTTCTCGATCTCCTCTTCTGGGACTTCTTCCATCTCCTTGATACGTGTTAGAGTTTTCACTAGGCTGTCTCTTAGCTCCCTGATCTCCTCTATATGCGCCAGAGTTCGCTTGTAGGCATCTGTTAACTCGAGTGAAGCTTGAGCGTATTCCACTCTGCCGATCAAGCCGACGCGCCTCTTAATATCCAAAGAATATATCTCCTGCTCAATTCGGACTCTTTCCTTGAGTAGTTCATCCAGATGGGTGTCGACTTCGACGATTGAGGTCTCCGAATCCTTGACTAGATCCAAGTTGAATGTGACTTTCGCCATTTCGTTGAACGTCTCAAGTGATATTGCGTTTTTCTCCATCATCCTCCTCAATTCGTCTAGCCGTTTTTGCGAATCAACCAGTCTAGCACACGAGCTTTTTCCGTTTTTCACCCAAATCGGGAGTAGGATGTATGCGTCATCGGTCGCCTCGATCTGATCGGCTGGGTGTTGCACAATGTTGCCGGCAAGATACTTTATCTCATAGGCTATGATGACATTCTCCTTGTTTGTTATCGCTTTCCTTAACTCGCCTGCCTCCTCTCCTGTTATCCAGTCGTAGACGACATTCTCATCTCTGTCTATTGGTTTCCTGACGACGACTGTTGGTTCTTTCTTCCTTCTGAACTTGCCCGGTAACCTCAACTCATAATCCACCTTCTATATAGGGATAGAGAATCGACCTGTTGGACCGTATTCGGATCGACCATCGAATTTCATCAACTTTCCTTCTCACCCAGTTCCTGAGGGCGTCCCCAAGGCTTCGGACAGCTCCAATCAAGGCTATGAAGGGATGGAGTCCTTTGACGAATTTGCTTCCCAAGTCTGTGCGGTAAACCGAAAAGACGCCGATCTGGTCCGGCGATCGGTAATCGGTCCCTGCCATCAGCACAGATGCTCCGCTTGTCATGGTTGGCGGGCTGATCATCAACCGTCTTCTCTCTCGATTCTCAAATTCCTCTAATGATGGAATAGATATCGTCTTCTCGATCCTGGTTATGCTGGACCTCAGCTTCTGCCAGCTGAACGTCTGATGCTCAACATACCAAACTCTGGACCAATCGAGACTAAAGACCAAGGCCAACATAAGAGCAAGCACGATCGGAATTGTGGTCAGATATGACAAATCACCCACGAAACCCGCTGAGACCAAACACCAAAACGTGTTGACTTCTGTATAGAGCATTATCACCGACCCCCTTGTGATGAAAGCAGCTGCAAGAAGCAGATTCGCGAGAAAGGCTGAGGTAGCCAGCTCACTCTTCTTCCTCACGTGCATCTTCCAAAGAAGAAGGCTCATCGCAGCTCCTAGGGTGATCACGGGCAGTAGGAGGTTATCTAGGAGAAGAAACAGAACAGATGATGGGGCTGCTGCCATCACGGCTGGCTTTAGCGTCTTTTTGAGCCTGGTCTCCCCCTTGATATTTGAAGATAGAGTTGAGAGCCTCGTTGAGAGCTTGTGGTTCATCGTTGACAGCTTCAGCCTCAAGTTGTGCAGCTTCATCTTGAGCTCGCCAGGAAATCCCTTTTCGAGCTTGTCGTGCCAGACCAGTGTGTACAGCATCTGGGTCGAGGTTGTGTTGACGCTGCCAGCGAATACAGCTATTAGGAATGCCAGGAGAGAGGCAACTAGGAAATCTAGAACTATTAGAGTAGCCCACGGATCAGGCATTCGATAGAACGCAGAGAAAATCAACGAGTCTGGGAGAATTATCAGAAGTGTATCTGAGAATATGTAGACTGTTCCTGTGTATATGCCTGGTTCGACTGTTCCTCTCGGCGGGATCTTGGCCAGCAAGTTCAAGGTTGTGAACTCTTGAGGTTCGACGACCATGGTCTTGGGGATGGGGGTCACCAACTTTGAGGCGTTCCCTAGAACCATTGCAACCGTCTTAACTGGGAACATGGGTGCTCCTGTGACTTCAATTGTGTTCTCTCTTTCATCGCCGTAAGTCATGGATCCGAAAGAGATGTATGTGGGCTCCGTGACTTCCTTTAGGCATGCAACCCTCATGCTGAGGGTATAAGACTCTGTCTTGAAGTAGAAAGTGAAGGCTGAGATCCCGACGAAAGCTATTAGGGTGTAGATCAGCAGTTGCTTCACAGGGATTTTTGATCTCAAAGACCTTCGGAAGTTGAACTGTGACATGCCTCTTGGCGAGAGGTAAGGGCCAAAGATGTATACTATAGCAACTAGTGGGCCCCAGAAGGCCCAGATCTTGTTCTGTGTCAGCCAGATCGCGAAATTTCTCGCTTGGACGATGAAAAGTCCGATCAGGGGCACCTTGACGGGTACGCCGTCTAGGCAGTAGACTCTGCCAATAAGGTTGTTCATAGTTACTGGTGGAAACCCAACGGCTTGGTCAGTCTCATCATTTGCATCTCCCTTAGTTAGCAGAAGTATCCTACCTGGATACGTCCTTATATCGACAACTCTGTGAATCATCGTCCTGTCTGGTGGAGAATGATACGCTATTATGTAGCCTACTCTCACGTCTTGTATGGCTACAGGCTGGATGAAAACCACATCTCCGAGGGTTATCAACGGCTCCATGCTTCTAGAGCTTATGATCCCTATTGGAGTCGGGGTGAAGGCTAAATTGCTCAGCATGAAGCTTATGCCAGCCAACAGGACTAGTATATAGGATGCTTTGTCCAGTATCGAGCTGGCTGAGACTTTCTTTCCGGCTTTATGGACTGCCATTCTGCATTCGCCCAGGATTGCGGAGATGGATGGTGCCTTGGGTGGTTCTAGAAGCTGGCGCTGGTGAACCAGAGATACATTGATCCAGTATATTCGTTGGGCAGTATGTCATCATCTATGTCTTCTGGTATATTGATCATTACCTTGACTCTTCCAGTACCTCCGGGGTCGCCATAGGTAGCTGTTGCGTTAAACCAGATGTAATTCGTCGAGTTCAATGAGGAAACGGCTCCATCCCACACGAGAACCTCGGTCTCGCCGTACATATCCAGATCCGTGTCGTTCAGCACGTAGATATTTAGGAAATTGCCGCCGGTGCCTGTGAAGTTGAATCCTATCATCTTTATGGGGAAGGCTTCGTTGTTGGTTATGTTGAAGGCGTCGGTGTAGTTCACCCGATAGCCCGGGCCCCATTGGCCTAGTGTCAAGTTGTAAAGCCCCACTTGGGTTGTTGCGTTCTGAAGCAGAGGTAGACCGTTTGGTGACTTGTCCGTCCCTGGCACTAGCGCTATATCAGCGTACTCAGCTTCAACGATGAAGAAGTTGTATCTCACTGGTGCTCTGGCATACTGTGTCGCCTGGAATATATAGGCCGCTAGAATCGGCAGCATTAATAGAGCTGTCTTCCTGCTCTTCCTCATCTATGATTCACTCTTTCTCTCTCGTTTGTTGACTGAGAATCGATGTTCGTTTTTAAACGGATTGTGAAAAGGCAGTTCGAACCCTAAGTCCACATACCCCAGAGATTCGGAAGGTCATCAAAGGGGTAAACAGTTGGTTCACAAGACTTATTAATGGCATAACCAAAACTCTACGTTCGGCGAGAACTATATGGCGCGAAGATCTCAGATGGAGATACTGATTGATATTCTCAAAGCCGTAGCCAATGGGAAGAGGAAACCGACTCATATAATGTATAGAGCCAACCTTTCTTGGACGAGGTTGAAGAAGCAACTGGATTTCTTGGAGAAGCAGGAGCTCCTCGACAACACGGTTACCGACGAAGGAGCAATATTCAAGATAACACCCAAGGGCAAAGAGGTCTTGGAATACTTCAAGAGGATCGAGGGTGAACTGTACTACAAGAAAAGGACCCTACCAACCGAGGTTTACATCCACTACAAATAATCTCATACACTACACTCTCCTCTTTCTTGGTCCACAAACGGCCACAGTATCGAGCATATGATTGATATGCGACCAAGACCATCAGCAATGGTAAGGCAGTTCTCAGCTCGGTTAACTCCGACATTTTCTCCAGCCTAGGCCATTGTGAGGATCACGAGTGGCAGACCCTTCAGAGACAACGTGATGCAGCCGAGAACTCACCTCTGCCTTGCCCATACCGTCTTAGTGTCTGGTAACATCGGCCAATGGTTGCCATATGTTGCGCGGTCAGAGCTCTTCTTGAACAGGTTGCCTGACACGACACAAGATAAAGCAAAACCCCTCTACCCGTGGGCGCTGAGCAGATTCGGTTAGGCGCTCGGAAGATAATATGGTCCATGTCGAAATGAATGTAGAATCGCTCAGGGCATCATAGTCCGATCAATGGTCTGCGGCCGTACTTCCTGAAAGTCTCAAAGTAGAATTCCAGATTCCGTAAGGGCACGTTATCAGGTATCGAGCCGGTTATGTTGATGAAGTATCCGGGACAATGACCTGACGTTCCTAGACACCGCGTCACTTCTTTCGAGATCGCCTCTTCATCGCCGAAGGTCAGGATCTTCAGGTCCACGTTGCCCATCAGAACTTTGTCCTCGCCGTATTTCTCAGTTATGAGTTCAAGGTCGCAGCTCGGCTCCATTATGAAGCCGTCAGCCCCGGCTTCGGCCAGGTCGTCGACGATCGGTGTGATATTCCCATCCGAGCAGAAGAGCACCTTCACGCCTTTACTCTTCAGCTCCTGCCAAAGCTTCTTGTACCAAGGGAAAACGTGTTGGCGGAGCCATCTGGGAGAGATCATTGGGCCTGCGGTCATACAGATGTCGTCGTGGCTTATGAAGGCCTTTATGTCGCATTGAGCCCAGGCTTTGAAATCTCTCAAGGATACTTCTGCGAACTTGTCTAGGAGCCGTTCGAACCTTTTTGGGTCGTAGTACATGGCTTTGAGGGTCCACTCGAGGCCGAAGGTCATCACTGGCCACATGAATGTTGTACAGTAGTACCCTCCAGGAACCAGCTGCGTCCTGAAAAGATCCTGGGTCCTCTTGTGTTCGTTATTGAAGTATTCAACGAGGCCGCCGAAATCTCGATCGTTCAGATCCATATCTTCCTCCGGATCGTAGTTCAAGACGTCTTCAACCGATCTTACAGGGAAGGTTACTCTCCATCTTGTTGGAAAAAGATCTGACCAAGAGTCGGATCGAACACTGAATGTTCCGCCCTTCTGCTCGGCTCTATCGTAGGCATCGTAAGATTGCTTCGTCCAGAATATCATGTCCGTATCGAGCTTATCATAAGTCTTCGCCAAAGCTTCGTCAGGAGATGCGAAGGGGTCTCCTCCACACAGCTTCGATATCAGCCCGGTATGGCTTATGTACTCGATCTGTGCTACTCTGCTAGACTCCTCCAGGTTTATGGCGGAAAGCCCCCTCTCGTAACACATAGCATTCACAACTGATTCTTTTTGACCTGCTAAGGCATTTTCGGTGAGAGAGTCTGCGAACGTAGAGAAAAAAGCTTTTTGCTTCTGGGTCCAGCTCTTCTGTAAAGGAACCTCTGGAATGAGCCAATAGTGCACTCGATCTGCTGAGACCTTATTCCTTTAGAGATTCGACTATCTTCTTCAACTCATCGGCTGGTCGATTCAACTTTATCTTCATATAAGTGAGAGTTTCAAGTTGCTCGGGCTTGCTCGCACCTACTTCGGATCTGGCTGGTTCCTCAAGCTCACCAGTCTGGCTCAGCTCAGCCAGATTCTCTGATATTTTCTCCAGTCTTTCGATCAGCCTATCTAGGGTCTTCTCATGTTCGGTCAACGTCGTAGCCAAAAGGTCCAAGTATGCATACTTGACACCTTTCTCCGCTGATTCCTTCTTGCTCTCATCTTCAGCCATCGACGACCTCACCTTTCCGGTGGACTGGGCATCCTGAAGTAGATCTTCCTTCCTTTTCTGTATTTCTCTAGGTATCCCATCCGCTCAAGCTGGTTGAGATGGATGCTTTCCACGCTTCTTGATCTACCTGTCTCTTTCGCAACCTGAGTTGTGGTTGCCTCTCTAAGTTTGTCCATTGCAAACACCGTCAACCTAAGACTGTCGGGCAACCTCATGAGGTATACATTGATCGGGGCCCTCATCGGGACGTCCACCTTCATAGGGAGGACGTCCATATCTCTGGTTGGCAGGAGGTT
>Ga0209427_10004661_pt1 | contig 15807 bp, 17 predicted proteins | sample DeeMarSWOR136_30_FD_187465 | JGI IMG/M metagenome (GOLD analysis project Ga0209427, IMG submission 187465) | Marine sediment microbial communities from White Oak River estuary, North Carolina - WOR-1-36_30 (SPAdes) (version 2) | ecosystem: Environmental > Aquatic > Marine > Intertidal zone >...
AGAGGCAGAAGAAACAGAAGAAACAGAAGAAACAGAAGAAACAGAAGAAACAGAAGAAACAGAAGAAACAGAAGAAACAGAAGAAACAGAAGTAAGGCGAAATATAGAAGAAGAAGAAGAAGAAGCGAGATGGAGAATAAGAAAAGCGGAAGAGGCAAGAAGAAGAGCCGAAGAGGCAAGGCGAAGAAGAGAAGAAGAAGCTGCAAAAAAGGTTAAGGAAGAAATAACCGAAAAAGTAGAAACTGAGACTGAAGAAGAATCATCATTAACTGAGTCAGTTGAATTTAAAGAAAAGATAGATGAAACAATGGTAGAATAAGAAAAATGAGCCACAAAAAAGTCTTTCAAAACTTCTTGAGAGGTTCTATTCTTTTTTTATGATTGCTCCGCAAGAAGACCCCCCAACTTGTTGGGTGGTAGTTCACGTGGCATGATACACTTTTTTGAGTGTTTGCCATTGCCCATAATATCGCTGTTTTTTATTTTTGTAGAGATCCGCTAGTTTTGGATCTGGATCAACTTTTTCCTGATAACGTATTAATTTTTCTAAATCTTGTGGAGATTTATACAGTTTTAATTGCAGAAGGACAGGCATCAGAGCACCAATATTTGGTGTTTTTTCTTTAACAATACGTATTGGCTTTTCATATATAGAAGCTCTAAGTTTATTCCAGAATGGCCATTTGGTTGATTTACTTATTATCTTGACTTCAGAAATAGGTTCAAAGAGTTCTTCAAAGATTTTAATGTACAAAGATTCCATAAGAGTCATACCAGTGATTAAACCCCTTATAAGAGCTCCTCTTGCTTCTTGAGATTCTGTATTAGTCGGCCACATATTTAGAAAAGCAGCCCCCATTAGTGGATCATCAAAAGGACTTCGATCGCCTTGAGGGAAGAATAAGCATTCGTTTCCAGGTGAATCATATTTTTCGGCTAAAGGAATAGCTTCTTGTAAAGGTAATCCAATAATTTTTTCTACAAACCAGCTGAAGAAAGTACCTGCGGCACCTGTTGCTGCTCCTGCTAAGTATCCTTTAATCGGATGGCGATGATAATAAATAGCGGGATGTAGTGGTAAATCTGTTTTTTCTTCAACAACGATTTTTGGAACGGTTGTACTTCCGACATTGATTCCTGTATCATTGGGATGTAATAAGCCCATTGTTAAAGATCCTGCAGTCCCGTCAGTCATACCCTGACAGATTGTTGCATTTGAAACACCCAATTTTTCAGCGAGTTCACTTTCTGCAGCACCCATTGGAGTCCCTGGAGCGACAATTTGTGGAAGTAAATCAGAAGTAATTTTTGCCTCTTCAAATATTGAAAGGATCCATTCAGGGCGAGATTTTGTAATATCAGCGCCTAACTTCAAACTATTTGTCCAATCTGTTTGAATATTATCTGTCCAGGTCTTGTTTTTTTCCATTAAAAGAGTATATAGAAGCCACGTAGTTGATGGTATTATCCAACTAACGTTTTGAAACACTTGGGGATTTTCTTGTTTCAATTCTACAATCTTTGGAAGTGGAGATGTGGTTGAGATTTTACTTCCACCGTTTATGAGCGCCTTTATAGATTCACTTTCATACAATCTAGCTACTGTTTCCTTTTTTGATTTTTCGAAATACATAAGTGGTGGGAAGAGTGGTTCACCATACTTATCGACAAGAAGCATAGTTCCTGAGGTTGCATCAACGGTAAGAATTTTCTTGTCAGAGGGAACGTTCCTAAGTAATTCTGTTGGAAAAATGCTTCTTAGAGCAGTAAGCCAAGTATTAGTTGTCTGTTCTTTAATTGCTGTTTCCTTAGCATCTATAACATTTCCATCTATATCATAAACTGCAACTCGTAATCCAGAAGTACCTAGTTCTATACCTATCAAATGTAAATCTGTATCATCCAAAACAATTACACCTCAAAAATAATGCTTGATTAAAAATTAAGCAATTTAGAGTGATTTAGTAAAAACAAAATACAATGTGTTATTTGTTAATTCAACTCCCTATTTGAAGTTTCTAAGCGAAGTTCTTTTAAGTTTATCTTTCAAGACATGTAAGTTTACCTGACTAATATCTCTGAAGAATGGCACAAGCGAATTATTATTTCTATTTCGTACTTTTTGACACAATTGATTATAAAAAATGATTTTTTTTAATTAAAAAAACCTTTTCGTTTATTTCAACTTGATGTGAAATGGAATTCAAATCGTGATGTGTGTTCCTGTTTTTCCTTTAATTGCTTCATCTATTTTTTCAACAGAAGTAATAATAACCTTTTTACCTCCTAATGATAAATAACGTATTGCTGCTGTGACTTTAGGAGCCATTGAACCTGGTAAGAAATGACCCTCTGCTCGATACTTCTTTGCTTCTTCTATCGTCATGGAATCTAACCATTGTTGGTTCGATTTTCCAAAGTTTAATGCGACCTTTTCCACATTTGAGGCAATAAGAAATAAATCGGCGTTTATTTTTTGTGCTAATAGACCTGAAGCGAGATCTTTGTCAATTACTGCGTGATCAACACCTCTTAAGAGTCCAGTTTCTTTATCTCTTGTAACAGGGATTCCTCCACCACCAAGACAGATTGTTATCACTCCTTCTTTGTCCTCGATAAGTTTTGTTATAATATCGATTTCAACAATTTCTATAGGTTCTGGTGAGGCAACGACACGCCTCCACGTTCCTTTTGCATCCTCCTTCATTATCCATTTCTCTCGTTCTATTAACTCTTGAGCGATTTCCTGTTCATAACGACTACCAATTGGCTTAGAGGGATTCTTAAATGCAGGATCGTTTTCATTCACTAAAACTTGTGTTAATATCGTAACTATCTTCTTGGGTGAACAAGAGCATGTAATCATACAACTGTTTAATGTTTGTTGGAGAATATAACCAATTAATCCTTGGCTTTCAGCTCCACATACATCAAGAGGAAGTGGATACACTTCAGGACTTGATAATTCAACTCGACGTAGAATATGACCGATTTGTGGTCCGTTACCGTGAGTTAAAGCAATGTTCCAACCTTCAGTAATCATTCCAACTATGTGAGTACAGGTTCTTTTTGCTACTTCAAATTGCTCCTCAACTGTCCCTTTCTGACCTTCTTTAATTAAGGCATTTCCTCCTATTGCTAGAACTGCTTTTTTCAAAAAAACTCCCTCTACATAAGAAAAAACATGTAAAGTTACCGTAAATCCATTTTGGTTATAAATTCTGATAGAATTTCTTTAAGTGTTGGCCCTCTGAGCTCTTCCAGTTCGTATCTAACACGAGTCATCGGTTTGTCACAATTGATGAGCCTTGTCAAATCAATTGGCGTTCCAATCACTACAGCATCACATTCTGCATTACATATAGTTTCTTCTAATTCCTGAATTTGGTGCTCTCCATATCCCATCGCAGGCAAAATTTGATCAAGATGTGTGTATTTTTTATAAACTTCTTTAATTGAACCAACGGCAAACGGACGTGGATCTATGATTTCAGCGTCTAGTTTTTTCGCTGCTATTGCTCCGGCTCCGTATGACATTTGACCATGAGTTAGTGTTGGCCCATCTTCTATCACTAAAACTCGTTTTCCTTGAATCAAAGAAGGTTGATCAACGGTAATAGGAGAAGCTGCTTCTATAACTTTAGCTGATGGATTAACACGTTTTATATTCTCTTTGATTATCTTAACTCCATCTTTCGGGGCAGTCTTAACCTTATTTATGATAATAACATCCGCCATCCGAAAATTGGTTTCTCCTGGATAATAACTCATTTCGTGACCCGGTCTGTGAGCATCAGCAATGCAAATACTAAGATCCGAGTGGTAAAAAGAAAAATCATTATTTCCTCCATCCCATATAATTAGATCACCTGATTTTTCAGCCTCTTCAAGGATACATTGATAGTCTACTCCAGCAAAAACAGTAAATCCATTTGCGATATGTGGTTCATATTCCTCTCGTTCTTCTATCGTTGTCTCATATTTATCCAAATCTTCAAATGTTTCGAATTTTTGGCATTTTTCTTTTATTAAATTGCCATATGGCATGGGATGTCGAATAATACTGACTTTTATATCAAAATCTCTTAAAATCTTTGTTACCCTTCTAGTGCAAGGGGATTTGCCAGCGCCTGTTCTTACTGCTACTATTGAAATGACTGGCTTACTTGACTTCAACATGGTCGTCTTTGGTCCCATTAGGCGAAAATCAGCGCCTTCAGCTAAGACTAGACTTGCTTTGTGCATAACATCTTCAAACGCGAGATCAGAATATGCGAGTATTACTTGATCTATATTATATTCTTTAATAAGTTCAATTAGCCGTTCCTCAGAATATATTGGAATGCCTTGAGGATACAGATGCCCTGCAAGTTCAGGAGGATACCTTCTTTCTTCAATACCAGGTATTTGTGCTGCAGTAAACGCAGCGACCTTATAGACTTCATTATCTTTGAAATAGGCGTTAAAATTATGGAATTCGTGGGTTATTTAAACCAATAAAACCTATCACGTCCAGCGGCGCCCATAATCAATATCTTTATCTTTTTCAAAGACTCATGCACCTCCAAATTAAGGTTATCAATCCTCCACAAGAAGACACCTCAACATCTTGGGTGGTCTTCTAGCATCAACAGATAAATTAGTCTTCCGCTATTGTTACCAACTGTTTATCTTTTATTATTTCAACTCGTCTCTTTGTTTTCGTTATTTGGCTTACATGAATAATTCCTTCGATTTCTAATCGCATTAGTTCCTTGTTTATCCGATCTAATGATGCATTCTTATCAGCTCTTTGAACTAAAGTAACTAGATCCGTATCTAATATAACGCCCTGTCTCTTAGAAACTGCATTTAGGATTAGATTTCGTAACGGAATTGCGTTCCACATGTTTTTTGTTGATATCTTCATCACCCCAGAACAGCTAACGTAGACGAAAAAATTCTGCTTTTCTGTGAATTAAATAGAATTTAACTATCTATATTTCTGTAAATACATCCGATATGAATTCCTTAAAAAGTATAGCGAATTTCTAACTGAGGAGTATTTCTGTTTTAAGTTAGAATAAGTTATCTTATAAGTTTAGTGTTTTTGAACTTCATCAATTTGAACTACCTCACGCTGAAGCTGTGGTGCTTTCTTGCTTAGTTACAGTAGTGCTAGCTTAAAAATCATCAGTTGCTAGAAATAATTAAATAATTCCTAACATTAGTGCACTAAAATCTAGTGCAGATCCATATAACCAAAGAAATACTACTCCGAATGCGATCAGTGTAATTCCGCAAATAATGATTATGATTTTGTATTTCCCCATGTTGATTCTTTTCTTTTGCTTTGCTATCACATAACCCAGTGTACTATAATAGATAAAATCGCCGAAAAAGTGCCCGATTCCCCAGAAAACTACTCCGACCCATGTCCAGGTTAAATAGGTATAGACCAATGTAGATAAGCCAATAGTAAGCCACCAAATGATTACAGCTGGATTGGAGAGCGTATAAACAATCCCGGTTTTAAAGCCTCCTAGACCACCTTCTGACGGTGAAGCGAGTTCTTTCTCAATCTGATCGAGTTTTCGAGTTTCTTGGAAGGTTAAAATACCAAAGGCAAAGAGCGAAAAACTGCTAACAAAACCAATTATATTTAGAATCGATGAAGATGTAAGAAAGGATATTGTTCCTAAACTAATGACAACGAAAGTCATAAGTACGACCTCAATTAGAAAGTGAGAAGTAGCCATTTGTGCTCCCGTTTTTTCTCCTTCTTGTAGTGCTGTTTTAATTAATACAACAAACATTGGACCTGGAATCATGGCTCCCGTGAGGCAGATAACGAATCCGAGCCCAAATTGAATCACAATTAAGAGGGGATCTAGAGCCATGACAATACTTCCGCTTTTGCACCTTGTAATTCAAAGAAATAAAGAGAGAATTTTTAATATCCAGAATCCATGAAGCTTATAAGAATTTTTCTCATTACACAAGATGATTAATCGACGCATATATTGAAAATTAGTCGCCTTTCGTCAATTTTACATAATAAAATATGATATTCTCCTTCAAAGCGACACCAATTTTTGTCGAACATTGAGAAGAGATATTAACGAAAAATTTATATGTGAAATAATGATACTCTCGCAAGAATTATTTGTTATTGGTGGGATTGCTTTTTGCGACTAAAGATTTAAACAGAAGAGATTCATTGGTGAAAGCTTCTGAGTATACTTTTTCGATTAAATCTAAAAGCGCAGTTTTAGTTTTAGAAGATGGATCTGTTTTTTCGGGCAATGGTTTCGGTGCTTTATCGAAAGAAACGTCTGGAGAATGTGTTTTTGCAACTGGAATGACAGGATATACGGAAACACTTACAGATCCTAGTTATAACGGACAAATTCTCTGCCTGACTTATCCGCTAGTTGGAAATTATGGTGTTGCTCCTTATTCCACAGTAGATGAGTTTGGTCTACCCATTCATTTTGAATCAATAGGAATTAAGGTCAAAGGGTTAATTATTCATGAGTTATGCCATAATCCACATCATTGGGCATCTGTGAAATCCTTAGATCAGTGGTTAACAGAAGAAAACATTCCAGGAATATATGGAATCGATACACGCCTGTTAACAAGGAAATTACGTAAAACTGGTGTATTGTTAGGTCTTCTTAAGACATACGATCGCTCAGAAGAAATTGATTTTGATGCATTAATTGGTGCTGCACAAAAGGTTCCTGATCCAAATAAAAGAAATCTTGCTTCTGAAGTAAGTACAAGTGAACCGATTACATACTACCCTTCAGGCAAAAAAAGGATTGTTTTAATAGATGTTGGTACTAAATTAGGCATAATTCAATGTCTTTTACAACTTGGTGTCTCTGTAATTCAAGTACCGTGGAATACACCTTTTGAAAAAATCTGGTCATATCAACCTGATGGCGTACTCATAAGCAATGGACCTGGCGATCCAACTATTATGACAGAAACCATCAAAACTATACGTCATGTCATTGATGAAGAGATACCTACATTTGGTATTTGTTTTGGAAATCAACTCTTAGCATTAGCTCTTGGTGCATCCACATTCAAACTTAAGTATGGTCACAGAGGCGTCAACAAACCCGTTATTGATCTCGAAACAAAGAAATGTTATATTACTACTCAAAATCATGGCTTTGCCGTCGACCCAGACTCTTTAGAGGGAACTGGATTAAAATTGTGGTTCATTAACGCTGATGATCACACTGTTGAAGGATTAAAACATGATACGCTTCCTGTGTGTTCATTTCAAGCACATCCAGAAGCTAAGCCAGGACCTTATGATGCAGAATGGCTCTTTCAACGCTTCATCAAGATGATGGAGGCTAAGAGCTAATGCCAAAATTTGACCATATTAATAAAGTCCTTTTACTGGGTTCTGGAGCTTTAAAAATTGGTGAAGCTGGTGAATTCGATTATAGTGGATCTCAAGCCCTTAAAGCTATGAGAGAAGAAAGCATAGAAACAGTCTTGCTTAATCCTAATGTGGCAACTATTCAGACTGATCCAAGTTTAGCTGGTAAAGTTTACTTACTTCCTGTTTTGCCAAAATATGTGACTGAAATAATAAAAAAAGAAAGACCCGATGGCATACTGTTAGCTTTTGGAGGACAAACCTCTCTTAACTGTGGAGTTCAACTCGCAGAGCAAGGCATTTTTGAAAAGTTTGATGTTGAAGTCTTAGGAACACCTATAAGGGGTATCCAGGAAAGTGAGGACAGAGAACTCTTCAGGCTAGCTATGGAAAGAGCTAACGCGCCAGTCCCAAAAAGTCGTGCTGTGAATTCAGTTGCTGAAGCACGTACTATAGCTGAGGAGATAGGACTACCGATAATCGTCCGTCCGGCATATACACTTGGAGGAAAAGGCTCTGGAGTTGCCAGAAATGAGTATGAATTAGAACAAATTGTACAACGCGGCATCAGCCTTTCTCGTATCAATCAAGTACTAATAGAAGAGTATCTGGAACATTGGAAAGAAGTAGAATACGAAGTTATGCGCGATTATGATGATAACTGCATTACAATTTGCAATATGGAAAACTTTGATCCTTTAGGTGTCCATACTGGAGAATCAATTGTAATTGCACCCTCACAAACCCTTACCAATCGGGAATATAACATTTTGAGATCTGCATCAATCAGAGTTATTAGGTCTTTAGGTGTAGTTGGAGAGTGTAATGTTCAATTTGGCCTTGATTCTAAATCAGAAGAATACAGAGTTATTGAAGTTAATGCTCGGCTTTCACGTTCATCTGCTTTAGCATCAAAAGCTACAGGCTACCCTCTTGCCTATATAGCCGCTAAATTAGCTGTGGGATATACTCTACCAGAGTTAAAGAACGTGGTCACAGGCATCACAACTGCTTGTTTCGAACCGGCATTAGATTATCTTGTGGTTAAGATTCCACGCTGGGATCTACCTAAGTTTGATCGTGTAGATCGACATATAGGAACTCAAATGAAATCTGTTGGAGAAGTTATGGCTATTGGTAGATGTTTTGAGGAAGCACTGCAAAAAGCTGTTAGAATGCTTGATATCGGTAAACGTGGTGTTATTGGAAACGGTAACGGCCTGTATTCATCTGATGAAATTCTGGAAGACGAACTTATTCGCCCAACTGATGAGAGACTTTATGTACTAGTTGATGCATTTAAACGTGGATATTCTGTTGAACAAATCTATGGGCTATCTGGCATTGATCCCTGGTTTCTCTATAAGATTAAGAACATTATTGATTTAGAGGTATATCTGAAGCATATAGATCTTGAAAATGAAGATGAGGATACAATCAGAGAATTACTTCAAGAAGCAAAACGTCTTGGCTTTTCTGATAAACAGATTAGCATTTGTTTAAATATGTCCGAGAAAGAAGTTCGTTTACTCAGAAAGAAACAAAGTATAATTCCTGTAATTAACCAAATTGACACATTAGCCGCAGAATGGCCTGCATACACAAACTACCTGTATCTAACTTATGGAGGATCAGAAGATGATATCATTGCAGCTGATCCAACAAAGAAAAACGTTGTTGTTCTTGGATGTGGTAGTTATAGGATCGGATCAAGCGTAGAGTTCGACTGGACTACAATGAACATGGTCTGGGGACTCAAGAAGCAAGGATTCGATGAATCTGTTGTGGTCAATTATAATCCTGAAACTGTGAGTACTGATTTTGATATGAGTGATCGTCTTTACTTTGACGAAATTACTCTTGAAAATGTATTAGAAATTAATGAAAAGGAGCAACCAACTGGGTTAGTGGTTAGTGTCGGTGGTCAGATTCCTAATACCCTTGCTCATAAACTTTGGCAAGAAGGAGTAACTATACTTGGTACTGCTGCAGAAGATATAGATCGTGCAGAAGATAGATCAAAATTCAGTGCACTATTAGACTCAATAGGTATAAATCAACCCTCTTGGAAAACTTTGATAACTCTCGATGATGCCAAGGAATTCGCAAAAGATGTTGGATATCCTGTATTAGTAAGACCTTCTTATGTCTTATCTGGCGCTGCAATGAGAGTTGCATTTACAGAAAAAGAATTGATTTCATTTTTGAAGCAGGCATCATCAGTCTCTCAAGAATATCCAGTTGTCATCTCCAAATTTATTCAAAACGCAAAAGAAATAGAAGTTGATGCAGTCTCAGATAGCATCGATGTGTTTATTGGAGCAATTATCGAGCATATTGAAAGGGCGGGAGTTCATTCGGGCGATGCTACAATGTCCATTCCACCACTTACTATATCTACGGAAATAACTGAAAAAATTAAGGAATATACAAGAAAAATAGCTAGAGCACTGAAAATTCTCGGACCATTCAATATTCAATATCTTGTGAAAAATAGTGATGTATTAGTAATTGAATGCAATTTACGCTCATCTCGTTCGATGCCTTTCGTTTCAAAAGCTAGAGGCGTAAACCTTATGGAATTAAGTGCTGGCGTGCTCCAAGGGAAGACATTAAGAGAACTAGGTGCTCTTGATACACCACCTATTGACTTTTATGTGGTTAAAACTCCGCAATTTAGCTTTACACGCTTGACAGACGCAGACCCGATACTTGGTGTTGAAATGCGTTCTACTGGAGAAGTCGCTTGTTTTGGAGAAACCTTTGGTGATGCGTTAATAAAAAGTCTTGAAGGTGCAGAATTTAAACTTCCCAAGCAGAATGGAAACGTATTCATAACCGTTGGTGGTCTTGAATTAAAACAGAAATTAACTCCAATAGCTAAAAAATTGAAGCAAATGGGGTATAATATTCTAGCTACAGAAGATACAGCAGAGTTTTTTGAAAACGAGGGGCTTTCGGATGTAAAAACTCTTTACAAAATAAGCGAACAACATAGAAAACCAAACATTCTTGATTACCTCATAAATCAAAAGATCGATTTGGTTATTAACATACCTCAGTCAACCACCCTCGAAAAGTATTCCTTGATGTTGGAAGACGAATATGCGATGAGAAGAAAAGCAGTCGAATTTGGTATTCCGATATTAACTACTGTCGAGTTATCTGAAGCCTTTGTCGATGCGTTGAATGAGTTGATGTTAAAAGATGGAACGATATTATCACTCAATGAGTATCACAGCGATGAAAAGGAAAAAGTTAAACCAACCCGATTCCGTGTGATTCAATAATTTAACTTATTGCAGAAGAGGCTTTAAAAAACTGTTTTATCATTCTGATAAACTAACTTTAGCTTAATTTATTGTTTAGCAATTGTACGAATTGACAAAAGGAAGGAGGATAACTACAATTGATAAGTCGAATTTGGCATGGATGGACGTCACCAGAAAATGCTGATGCATATGAATCACTCTTGAAAAATGAAATCTTTACAGGAATTAGCAGCCGTGAAATTGCAGGCTATAGGGGCATTCACCTACTACGTCGTGCTCTAGGAAAAGAAATAGAGTTTGTAACAATTATGTGGTTTGACTCAATCGATGCTGTACGGTCTTTCGCTGGCGAAGATTATGAGATCGCAGTAGTGCCACCAAAAGCAAGGACTCTTCTTTCTAGATTTGATGAAAAGTCTCAACATTATGAAATCAAAGCTAAACTAGAAGTTTAGTTCTCGGTTCAATCTTAACCAGACTCTTAATTTTCTTTTCATTTTTTCTCAGACTTTTATAAATAACAGCGACATATTATATTTACTTCAACAAATTAGGATTTAAGAAATGGTGGTGAATATAGTGCCCTATACTAAAGTAGAAGCTCTTGAGTGGGAACCACATCCAATGTTAAAACATGTCAAAATTAAACCTCTGTTATCCAAGAAAAAGGACAAGGCTGATATCACATGCTATCTTGTATCAGTTCCAAAAGGTGGAGAAATTACCGAACATATACATGAGAAGTCCGATGATATCATATACGTTTTGAAGGGAAAAGCGAAGATGTTCATCGAGGGAGACGGTGAATTTGATCTTGTACCTGGGGTTTTTGTTAGAGTTCCAAAGAACACAAAGCATCGTGTTTATGAATTCGAAGAGGACTTTCTGGCGTATGACGTTTTTGTTCCGCCAATACTCTAATTTCATAAACTGATATAGACAAAAATCCTAAGCATGTTCGTATGATGATGACTTCTTTCGAATTGCACATAATATTGATTAATAGTTGATATTACTACCATAAAGCGTTTAATGGCATTCTGTTATTTTTCACTTTTTTAAAAAGAATATTTAAACCTCAATTTTTGAACAGCATATAAGTCAACGTTTGTTTGCCATAGAGAAATATAAACTAATTTGTATATAATTGATAAAAGAAATGGCAGCAATGAGGAATCAAGTTGAAAACCTATATTGAGCAAATAAAAAGAACGATTGTACCGATTTTACAGCGTTATGATGTGATGAGAGCAGCAATTTTTGGCTCTTTTGTCAGAGGTGAAATGCAAGAAACTAGCGATTTAGATATATTGGTAGATTTTAAAGGCGAAAAAAGTCTTCTTGATCTTGCGGGGCTCAAAATAGAGTTGGAAGAACTATTGGGACGAGAAGTAGATGTCCTCACTTATGATTCGTTACATCCACTTCTCAAAGAGAACATTCTGAGTGAGCATGAAGTGATTCTATGAAACGAAAAACTAAGGTATATTTGGACACCTCTGTAATTTCTGCATTATTTGATGAGAGAAACCCAGAAAGAAAATCTCTTACGGAGGCCTTTTTCAAGGAAATAAGGATTTTCGATGTATTTATTTCGGAGATTACATCTGTTGAAATAGATCGAACACCAGATCTAGATCTCCAAAATAAAATGAAAAAAAAGATATCAGAGTTTTTGATTCTTTCTTTAACCGATGAAGTGGAATGGCTAGCGAAGGAATATACTAGATATGGCGCAATTCCTGAAAATTATCCAGAAGATGCTTATCATATAGCCATCGCCGTAATAAATGATATTGATTATCTGCTAAGTTGGAATTTCAAACATATAGTAAGAATAAAAACAAAAGATATAGTAAGGATGGTAAACACTTTAAATAATCTTAGGCCAATAGAAATTATGACACCTGCGGAATTATTATAGGGGAGGCAATATATGGGAGAAGTTAGTGAAAACGATATTAAAAAAATAAAAAAGATGGTGGAAGAAGAGTTTCCAAATGATCCCGCTTTACAGCAAGTTCATATCGCACGAAAAATCATAGCGAGAGAAGCGGATCTTAAAGGACTAAGCTTTTTGGAATACATCAAGTCATTGAGAAAACGAGTTCAAGATGTATCCACTTCTCAGTAATGGATTTAGTTCACTCTTAGCTAATAATCTATTTTTGCTATTATTACGTGAATTATTGATTAATAGTTGATATAGCTACGTAAAACTAATTTAGTTAGTAGAATCGTGTGTTTTGGGATGGGATGGCGAAAACTCATTCGTATATCGGTTTAATAATAATGTCATCACCCGAAAGTTTTATATTGACGCCTCTGCATATAATCCGTGCGCATATATAATAATACAATAATACACGTACACTTTTTTTGCTGGAATTGTGAAGACTCCTTAGGGTGAGCTGTATGAACTTCACGACCAGAAGAATTCTCATAAGTAGCCTCGGTGCATTTATGATCTGTCTTATAGCAAGTGCAGCGACTATCGTAGTATTTGCGGAAGAACCTAAAGAAATACGCATTGTGCAGTCCTTTGATGTTCCAGGAAAATTGGATAAGGTGTCAGGAAAGCGTGTGACCCCATCTGGATTAGCGTGGGATGGTCAGTACCTCTGGAGCGCCAACTGGGATAGTCAGAGAATTTACCAGTTAAATCCGGTTACCGGTGAGATAGTTAAATTCATCGCTTCTCCAGGAAGACAACCACTGGGATTAGCGTGGGATGGGCAGTACCTGTGGAACACTGATGGGCAGACTGAGAGAATTTACAGACTCAATCCGTCTAATGGTAGAACAGTCCGCACCTTTTCGCTAAAAAGGTTCGATTCCTATTTTGGATATGTAACGCTAAGAGGCTTGACATGGGATGGGCACTACCTATGGTGCGCCTGGTATTCTACTGATTACGAAGAAGAAGAAAATAATATTTACAAGATCGATGTGGCGACTCTTGCTGTAGTCTTCTCCGTTGACAATCCAGGAGGAAGATGGGCAGAAGGCTTGGCGTGGGATGGCCAATACCTGTGGACCATCGGATCGAACCCAGAGCCATATAGATATACAATTTACAAGTTAAATCCATCCACCGGTGAGATAGTTGACTCCTTCGATTATCCAGTACGGGACCATCCTGAGCATCCATGGGGATTAGCATGGGATGGAAACTACCTGTGGTCCGTTGATACACATAAAATTTACCAACTTGATGTAGCACCCTCGCCAAAGCCACCCGTCTGTCCGTGCATGATCGCAATCAGTAGTATCATCCCTGTTACCTTACTTGTCGCCAGGGTAATGAAAATGAAAAAACGTGAATAAACCTACTGGGGGTGAGCTGTATAAACTTCACCACCAGAAACCTTCTCATAAGTAGCCTTAGTGCATTTATGATCTGTCTTATAGCAAGCGCCGCGACTACCGTGGTATATGCGGAAGAATCGAATGTTGAAGAGGAACCGTATTGGGGCAATTTAAAAGTTGGCGATGAAATGCGGTGGCACTGGAGTTCACCTTCGCCCATGGTGCTTTATCCATATGGGTACTACAAGCTAAAGATCCTCGATTAACCCTTAGAACTACAAACGAATCAAAGAAAAGAAGCCTATCTAAGAAAAAATCGAAAATCTGAATATAATTAAGATATTTTCACTTGTACACCCTTGATCTTTTATCAATATTGACGATTAATATTGTTTTGATGTCCTCATAAATTTCATATAAAATTCTGTGATCTCCTACTCGCATCCTAAATAATTTCTCTTTTCTACCCATTATTTTTCGAGTGCCTGAAGGGTAAGGGTTTTCAGCTAAAGATTCAAGCCCTCTTATTATTCGACCTTGCGTGTTCTTATTAAGTTTTTTAATATATTTACGGGCTCTAGTGCTGAAATGCAGCTCATAGCTCACTTATTTCCCTCTTTAAATCTTCAAGTTTAATCGTTTTTCCTTCTTCAAATTCTTTTTCTGCCTCTTTCAAAAATACTACTTCCTCATCTGTTAAAATACTATCTCTGTCAAGCATGTGACTTTTTATATACTCCAATTCTTTCCGTATCTCTCTTAGTTCTTTAAGTATCATAGCCACATCATCTTTTGCCACCAATTTACACACCTTCCAGTTAATTATAACTCCCTTTTATTTATACAATTTTTTGTTGTTCAAAATACATCTCGCTTCTTGAGAAAAGAATGTTCTACTTAATTTGCCACCATATCAATTAAATTATTTTACAGAATTGGACAAACTGGCTAAAGAAACGAGAGAAAAAGGAGTTGAATGGACTAAACTTAAGGCAAGACTTGACTTATGAGTTTTAAAATCTTAATTCTTATTTTAAGGAGTTCTTAAAGGTATAGAACGTATTTTATCCACTTCTACGACAGTAAAGTGCCCTTCAAACTTAATATCCTTCCTTAGAAGAAGTTTCTTAATATTTTCCGAAATCATAGAGGACGAAATTGGTGGAATTCGTAGAAGAATAACACCTTTAACCATTACTTTCTGCCTAAAAACAAGTTTTCCAAAATCTTTATCGAACGTGATTAGAATTCTCTCACCCTCATTGGCAATTCGTATTACCTCTTCATCTGGAGCTCCTGGTGCAATTTCTCTAACTGATAGAATGTCTATTCCTTCGCTTTTAAGTTCTTCACATGTTTTCAAAGGAATATTTTCATTAGCAAGGAGCATTTTTACATTACTCCAGAGGATATGCTTCTTCTAACCTTACCAGTTCCATTGAATACTCTATCGCGGCCAAGATATCTTCTTTTTCTAATTGTGGATAATTTTCTAAAATTTGTTCATAACTCCACCCGTTTACTAGAAGTTCCAATATAAATTCTACGCTTATTCGAGTTCCCTTTATAAGGGGCTTCCCTACGAGGGTTTTTGGATCTATTACTATTCGTTCTTTTCTTTTCATCAAATTTTCCTCGTCTATGTTGTGAGATAACTAGTCTAATAATTGAATATCAATGAATTTATAGCTTGTCTAATATTTGAACATATGTTCTAGTTTTTGCATTTAAATCGACTTTCACTTTAAGCCATCTTGTTTTTGATTAGACGAGATTTTGTCTATTACGTGAATTATTGATTTTATGCAATTCATTATATTCAAGTGAAATTAATTGAAAACA
>Ga0209427_10004662_pt1 | contig 15806 bp, 11 predicted proteins | sample DeeMarSWOR136_30_FD_187465 | JGI IMG/M metagenome (GOLD analysis project Ga0209427, IMG submission 187465) | Marine sediment microbial communities from White Oak River estuary, North Carolina - WOR-1-36_30 (SPAdes) (version 2) | ecosystem: Environmental > Aquatic > Marine > Intertidal zone >...
GACGGCGACCAGATGGGGGTGATCCAGTCGGTGCGCGAGATCCCCGGCTTCCTGGCGGCGCTGGTGGTGTTTGTCATGCTGCTGCTCAAGGAGCATCGCATCTCCGCGCTGTCGGTCCTGACCCTCGCGCTCGGCCTGGGCGCGACCGGCCTGTTTCCGTCGTTCGGCGGTCTGATCGCCACCACGGTCGTCATGAGCCTCGGCTTCCACTACTACGAGACGACCAACCAGTCGCTGACCCTCCAGTACTTTGACAAGAAGACCGCTCCCTTAGTGTTCGGCCGGTTGCGCGGCATCGCGGCGGGATCCAACATCGCGATCGGCGTGATGATCTTCTTTCTCGTGCCGTACTTTTCTTTCACCGAACTCTACCTCCTGCTGGGGGCCATGATTGCAGCTATGGGGCTCTGGGGACTGAGCCGGAATCCGTCCCGCGATGACGTCCCCGTGCAGCGCAAGAAGATGATCGTCCGCAAGCGCTACTGGCTCTACTACCTTTTGACTTTTCTGGCCGGGGCGCGGCGGCAGATCTTTGTCGCGTTCGCGGTCTTCCTGCTGGTCAAGAAATTCGGCTACACCGTACAGGAAATCACGACCCTGTTCGTCATCAACAATGTCATCAATTACTTTCTGAGTCCCATGATCGGCCGGGCGATCGTGCGGTTCGGCGAGCGGAAACTCCTCTCGGTCGAGTACTTCTCGCTGATCTTCGTGTTCCTGGCCTACGCCGTGGTTGAATCCAAGTTACTGCTGGCGGTGTTGTATATCGCCGATCACATCTTCTTCAACTTCGCGGTGGCGATTCGGACGTTCTTCCAGAAGATCGGCGACCCCGGCGATATCGCGCCCAGCATGGCGGTCGGGTTTACGATCAACCACATCGGTGCGGTCGTCTTCCCGGTGATGGGCGGACTGATGTGGATGGTGGACTACCGGATACCGTTCGTCCTGGCCGCAATCCTCGCCCTGATGTCACTGGTGTTTGTTCAGATGATTACCGGCCAGGTTCGTCGGGCGAGTGAAGCCACTTCTCATAGTATATAAGCCGCTTATCGCCTTCGCCCTCCTCGTGGGTCCGGGTATAGCCGTGCCGGGAGTAGAATTTCATGGCGCCGTGCAGCAGTACGCTGGTATCGAGCGCCAACCGCGAGATACCAAGAGCCAGCGCCTGCGCTTCCAGATGTCTGAGAATCTCTTCACCGAAACCTCGTCGTTGATAGTCCGGGTGAACCCGCATCCGCCTCACTTTGGCGGTGGCCGCGTCGATCTTCTTAAGACCGCCCATCGCGACAATACGTCCGTCGTATTCGCCGACCAGAAACTCACCGCCGCTGTCGATGTACTCGGATTCGATGTTATCGAGATCGGAGTCCCACGGTCCGTCTTCGACATAGCCGCCGGCCGCGTCGAGAGCCAGTCGGTGGAGTTCCATGACTGCCCGATGATCACCCGGAACGTAGCGGCGGATCGTCATGGTCGGTTGACCCTTGCGGTCTGTGTTCCTGCGGCTGGACATCTTCTCGTGCCTCGGAAGCGGCAGGTGATTAAACCGCGGTCATAGTCGCCGATGCTTTCGCGGCGAGCTTCTCCCCCGTCTGATCCACTGCGTAGATGTCGGCTTCCGTGAAGTAAATCTTCCGGCCGGCTTTGACTACCCGTCCGTCGGCGCGCAGCTTCTCCCCTTTTGCCGGACGCATGAGCGACAGGTTGATGTTGATCGAGACCACGGAGCGGCCCTCGTCCATCAGCGAGTAGGCCGCCAGCCCACAGACCACGTCGGCCAGGGTGGCTATGGTTCCGGCGTGGGCGTAGCCGTGTTGCTGGGTGAATTCCGGTTTCAGGATCATCTCGGCGGTCACGCCGCCCGGCTCGACCCGGACAAGCGTTACCCCCATATCAATGGCCAGAGGTGTTGTCTTGTGCAGGTTGCGGACGGCCTCGGCGAAATCCGGTCGCGCCGGATGGAATTCAGTCATAGACAGCTCCGGTCAGGTCGCGGTTACGAGGGTGCGGCGACGCTATAGCTCTTTTGTTGATTATTGATACCGCCGCGCGGATCATTTGGCAATGGTTACTTCGACCGGCAAGTTTGCGCTGATTGCGCTCTTTACGCTGCTGTTGATCGCCCTGGTCAATGCGGTCTGGTGGTTCAACTACCAGCGCACCGAGCAGATGCTCGACGACCAGCTGGGGCGACGGCTGGCGGCGGTGGCGCTCAGTGCGGCCGTCAATTTCTCGCCGTCCGAGGTCGACAGTCTGCGCTACGGCAGCATCGATGCTTACCTTGAGGCCATATCAATTCTCGAACGGGTGCGACAGTCGGATTCACTCTCGGAAGTGTTCGTTCTCGACGAGAATTACTTCTACCTGGCCACGACTCTTCTGGAGTGGGACTCGGTATACTTCCTGGCCGACGTCAACTCGCCCCAGGTCGATTCGGTGCTGCTGGGGCTGGCGCCGATGGCCTGCCTTACGCCCACCTATCGTACCGGCAGCCTGTACCTGAAGACCGCGTTTACTCCCCTGTTTGCAAGCGACGGCCTGGCGCGTGCGGTTCTTGGAGTCGAGGCCAGTGTCGACTATTTCGACGCCCTGACCGAACTGCGCCGCAACCTGTACTATGCTTCGGGGCTGTCGCTGCTGGCCGGTCTGGTGTTGGGTGGCCTGTTCCTCTGGTGGCAGCGGCGCATGCAACTGGCGGAGCAGAAGCTGTTCCTGGGTGAGACGCACGCCCATCTCGGCCGCATGGTGGCGGTCGTAGCGCACGAGTTGCGCAACCCGCTCATGATTATCCGGGGCTCGGCCGAACGGCTGGTCAAGAAAAGCGGCCAGGAGGAGGCCCGGTTCGTGGTCGAAGAAGTCGACCGGCTGAACCAGATCGTCACCGGTTACCTTGATTTCGCCCGCTCCGGCGGCTCACTGCTGAAGTCCGAGCAAGCGGCCCAAATTGATCTGGCCGGGCTGGTCGCCGGTACGCGAAAGCATGTCTCCGAAAAGTACTCGGAGCACAAAATCACGTGGCTGGACGAGCCGCCACCGGTGGGACTGTCGCTGGTGGGCTATGAGCGCTCGCTCAGGCAGGTTCTGCTCAATCTTCTGTTCAACGGTGTGGAGTCATGCCTCGCGGCGGGCAAGCCGGTGGAGGTAGGGATCAGGGTCGCTGCCCGCGACAGCTCGGTCAGCCTGGCGGTGATCGACCACGGCGGGGGCCTGTCGCGCCGGGAGCAGCGCCGGGTTTTCACCCCGTTTTATACCACCAAGCAGTCAGGATCGGGGCTCGGACTCTATTTGAGCCGCATAATTGTCGGCGAGATGAGTGGCAGTCTGACGCTCAAGTCGACGCCGGGTCAGGGGTCCGAGGTCTTGATCCAACTGCCCGGAGAACCGAAGAGGTAGGGTATGGCGACCATACTGGTAGTGGACGACGAACCCAAGATGACTTCGCTCATATGCGGGACGCTTGAAGACGAGGGTCACCGGGTGACCACTACGGTCGATCCCCGGGAGGCGCTTGGCCTGATCGACAAGCACGCTTTTGATCTGGTCATTACGGACCTGGCCATGCCGGACGTCTCCGGAATGGACGTCCTCGACCGGGCTCTGGCCAGGGGTGACTGTGATGTCATCATGATGACCGCCTATGCGACCGCCGAAACAGCGGTCGAGGCGATGAAGAAGGGCGCCGCCGACTACCTGATAAAGCCGTTTTCGCTCGATGAACTGGCCATTCTCGTCAAGCGGCTGACCGAGAAACGCCGGGTGGCGTCGCTGGCCGAGCATTTCCAGCAGGTCGAGAAAACCGGCCGGTCCGGCGAACTCGTCGGATCGTCACCGGCGGCGGCGGAGGTTCGCCGCCTGATCGAGCAGGTCGCGCCGAGTGAAGCAACCGTCCTGTTAACCGGGCGGTCGGGGACCGGCAAGGAGCTGGCGGCTCGGATGATCCACGAACTGTCAACCAGGCGGGATGGAGCCTTCATAGCGGTCAACGCCGCCGCTCTCCCTGAGACCCTCCTCGAATCGGAGCTTTTTGGTTACGAGCGAGGAGCGTTTACCGGCGCCACCGCCCGCAAACCGGGCCGGTTCGAGCTGGCCCATAAGGGGACTATCTTTCTGGACGAAATCGGAGAAATCCCCCCGGCGCTGCAGGCCAAACTCCTGCGAGTGCTGGAGGAACACCGGTTGGTGCGGCTCGGCGGTGTCGACACGGTCGATATCGACGTCCGGGTGGTGGTGGCCACCAACAAGAACCTGAAGGACGAGATGCGCAGTGGGCGATTCCGGGAGGATCTTTATTTTCGCCTCAACGTCTTTCCGGTCGACCTGCCGCCGCTGGCCGAGCGCGGCCGCGATGTAGTGGAGTTGGCCGAGTTCTTCCTGCGTTCCCAGGGTTTTCACCATCCGATTCTGGACGATTCGGTACGCAAGCTGTTTCTGGCGTACGATTGGCCCGGCAACATAAGGGAACTCAAGAACGTGCTGGAGCGAGCAATCATTCTTTCCGGTGATGAGCCATTGACGATGGAGGATTTCTCGCTGGAGGTCGATTCCGGACCGCTTGCTAATGGTGCCGGCGCGGGCGGGTCCGGGGCCGGTCTGGATCGGACCGAACGAGAGATGATTTTAAGTGCTTTGGAAAAGGCCTGCGGCAACAAGACCGAGGCCGCCCGGCTTCTGAAGATAACCCGGCGGCGACTGTACAGCCGGATGAAAGCGCACGGCCTCAAGTCATGAAAAGATCTGCCTGTCCCCGGATCCGGGAGCATATAGATATGCTCCCGAACTTCATGGGAGCACGAAGACGGAACGGCGACATGGCGGCTGGCTGCAAGTGTGGGCCAAACGGGGCGACGGCTGTACCAGAGGGTACAGCCAGCAAGGGGCCTCAAGCTGAGCTGGTTTGACAAGGTTATGAATGTCAATGCCTTACACAGAACATCGTCACTGGCACCAGGTTTGATTGGCTGAATGTCAGAAAGAGGTGCCGAATATGAATAGAAATCTCATCATTCTGTTGGTAGCTGCTCTGACCTTTATGGTCGGCGCATTTCGGGACGCGGTTGCCCAAACAGGGCCCGGTCCCAACCGAGAACAATGCCGATACGAACTCGGCCGGACCGACGAGTTGATCAATCAGGCCAGGGAAGCGGTTCGGAACTCGGGCAGCGCTATTGCAGCGCAGGCTCTGGAACGGGCCGAGAAGCTGCAGAGCGGGGCGCACCAGGCGTTTGAAGGTCAGGCCTACGTTATGGCACTGTCCCTGACCAGAAAGGCCCGGGAGCAGGCCAGTCTGGCTATCTCGAACAGTCGAATGGCGGAGCAACTCGAAGGTGTAGTCCATGGTCGCTTGGAACGAGCGCGCGAGATGCTCGATCGCATTCGCGATGAGTGGCCGACTCCCCCGGAGCCGGCTATGGTTACGCTCATGGAGCAGGCCCGGAATTATCTGGCGCAGGCCTGGGAATTCTACCGCCAGCGGCAGTTCAGAGCGGCGGCCAAGCTGGTCGAACAGGTCGAGCAGGCCGCTCGTCGGCTGAGGAACATGGCCCAGCTTGGTCAACAGGCGGGGGAAATGTTCCAGCGGCGACTGGAGAATGCAGAGAAGGTCATGGAGTACGCGCGGGAACTTCTGGCCGAATGTGAGTCGGAAGCCGGCCGCCGGCAGCTTGAGCAGGCCGAGCGGGCGCTCGAAATGGCGCGCGAGTTCCATCACCAGCAGCAATATAGAGCGGCTTTTGCCGCCCTGGGGCAGGCTCGTGAGACCGCCCGGCGTGCCGCCGGGGAGTGCCGCGACGGGAATCATCTGGAAGAACGGTATATCCGCCTGAGGGGAGAGCTTGATCGTGCCCGGCAGCGTCTGGGCGAGAGTCGCCCTGACGAGAGCATGGGCACGGCTGTTTCGGGCCTCCTCAATCAGGCCAGGGAACAGTTGGAGCTGGCGAGGCGCAACCTGTCCGAGGGGCAGATCGAATCGGCCCAGATCGCGCTCCAGGCGGCCCAGATGGCCCTGCGCCAGGCGCAGCGTCATCTGGGTGGAGAACGTTGATTGACCTGGAGTGAATTTGCGTAGGGCGGTCTCGGTAGCGATCTTGAGCTTCTGCGTGCTCCTTGGGAGCACCGGGAGCACGCCGGCCGAGACCGGCCTGAGGCTGACCGCCGGGGTCGGATACGACTATCTCTCACAAGACTTCTACCTTGACAGTCTGGCGCGAACCGGGTCGGACTCTCTTGATATAATTGCCTCTCTTAAAACAACTTACCTGAACGATTTCAAAGGCAGACTGGCTCTTGATTTCGTTCCGTACGATGACTACCGACTCGACATGAAGGGGGTATTCGAGGGGGCGAAAGATACCTATCGATTCAGGTTTTTCTCGAACTGGAGGCCCTCAATACGGTCGCTCCGGTTCGATTGGAGTTCCGAAATCGACTGGCGGGACGGCCCGGTCGACGTGGAAGAAGGGGATCCAGGCTATCTCTCCGGCAACGGCCGGCTTCGTCTTTCTCTGCCGATTTCTCGGAGCGTCTCTCTGTGGAGCCGCGCGAAGGGTGACTTTGTCGTGTTCGACTCAGCCGGCCTCGAAGTATATGATTACTATCGACTTGGCGGGGAGGCCGGGATGTCTCATGTCTTCGGTGGCTTTTCTTCGCTGTCGGTATCGACCTTTTTCATGAGACGTCGGGTTTCCGACGCTCCGGATCAGGACTATTCCAGCATCGGCTTTGACGGGTCTCTCCTGGCCTTCTATGCCCGGGGCGAAATCGACGTTTTATCTCATTACGAATCAAGAGATTACAACCGACCGGACGGACTCGATGACTACTCGAGGCTGGAACTTGATGTTCGCAACCGGCATACTCTGGGAAGGGCTTTCTTTGCCCGCGAGGAGCTTGAGCTGGAGGCCATTTTCTTCGACACAACCGATTATTTTACAAGCGATTACCGGAGGTTCAACGTAGTCATGCTGGCCGGACTGAGTCGGGCCGGCTGGGCGGTGGCGGCCGGGCCCTGTCTGGAGATACTCTCGGCAGAGCAGACTGATGATTTTGTGATCGGGGAAGGATACTCCGAGGCCGGCTTGAGGCTTCAGTTTGATCTGATTCTGCCCGGCCGGCTTTTTGGCTCCCTGGAATCGACGTCCGGGCGTCGGGATCTCAAAGATGAAGGTAGTATTGAGGCTGATCAGTCCGACTTTGCGTTCGAGCGCCTTAACGTTCTGGCCGACTGGACCATTGCCCGAGGCCTGAGCCTGAACTTTCTGGCTTCGGCCGACTGGGAGCGGCACGATAATCCGGACGAAAACAGTCGGCTCGCCCTCCTCTCCGCCGGCATCAACTACGCGTTTTGACGATCAGCGGGAACCGGCGACCAGAATTGCAGAACACCTCCCACAAGTACACGGTCGCAGCATTCTTCACCTGAGTATTGTTACTATAGTGTATAGTAATTGCGGTTTTGCGATAAAAACTAAAAAAAAGTCTTGACAAAAAGGGAGAACTGGCTTATTATGTTGCCGTCTAGGGAAATAGTTGTGTGATAAGCGCTTCTGTTTTGAGACCTCAGCACCTTCGGTAACGTTAAGTTAATCTTAGGGTTGCCAGAACTCAAGCCCATTATCAGGTTGTTTCAACAGATTATGAAACTGTGAGGGGTTTAGTTTACCCATCGCGGTTTTGATAATTTCATACGTCTTTCTCTAAGCCAGTTCCACCGGGAGCATGAGGGATGCGGACCTTCAACCAAAGGGTCTTATATCTCCTCGGATCTCTCGCGGAATCGGCTACCGAATCCCGATGACAACGGGTTATCGGTATTCAGACGGCAATTGGGCACTTCGCATCATGTGCCAAGCAATTGCCGGTAACACTAAGTTTAGTTGAGTATTAAAGGAGCATTAAATGATGCATAAAAGAACGCTTCATTCTTTGCTGATAGTCTCCTTTATAGTGGCATTTGCGGCTTCGATGTCATTTGCTGCCGACGAGGTCATCGTTCAGTCGAAGGCCGGGTTGCAGCGCTGCGTAGACCAGGAAGTGACTGTCACGGCGAACGTTGATGCGCCTATTAGCGCCATCGAGGTTGTGCTGGACGTCACGGGCGTGGACTGCGGCAGCCTTAGTGACGTCGACGTAGAGTGGGACCTCGCAGGCGATGTTCTGACCGATCGGTACATGGACCTGACTGGCTACCCGCTGATCCGCTTTGCCGCTATGAGCACCGGCCCGGAGCCGGAAAACCTGGGTGCCGGAGCCGGTCAGGCGATCGCCACGATCAGCTTCCACACCGGTGACTGCTGCGCTGGCTCGGTTGAAATCGCCGGTGGCGTCTGGCCCAGCCAGGAGCCATTCGGCCCCATCGTGACTCAGTTTGTCGATGCGGCCACCGGCGGGCTTCGCCAGGTCGCGGTGACGACCGGCGTCATTGGCATCGAGAACGACGCCCCGTCGATTGATGATGTTCCAGGCGGTCCGTTCACGATCCTTCATGGTGAGCTCTTCGAGGTTACCCTGAACGCCACCGACCCGGATATGGCCAACGGCTGCGAGACTCTGACCTACTTCGTTCAGAGCGGTCCGGACGGCATGGCCATTACGGGCGGCAACAAGCTGACCTGGCAGACTGACGGCGACGATGTCTGTGAATTCGAGGGCGATGTTATCGTCGGTGTCCGCGACAAGTGCCAGGCCGAGGACCTGGCTGAGGCTTTCCAGATCTGTGTCACCAACAACCCGCCGGAGTTCACCACCTATCCGACCGAGCTGGTTGAGATCGCCTGGGGTATGACCTACAATACTACCCTGTTGGCGGTTGACCCGGATCCGGGTCCGTACGGACCACACTATAACCTCATTGACTGGGGTTATGCGGCGACCCCGCCGGTGGTCAACGCGGCGACTGGTGAATTCACTTGGGTGACCGAATATGAGCCCGAGTTCACCGGCCTGTTTGACATCTATGTCACGGCCAACGACGGTGCCGCGCTGTGCGACTGCGCGCTGAACAACGCCGACACCGTTCACTTCCAGATCCGTGTGGTGCCGTTCCAGCTGACGATCGAGAAGGTTGAGGGTGCCTATCTGGGTCAGCCCGTGGAAGTTTCCATCACCATGCTTGACGACCAATATGTCAACAAGGAAATCGGTGGTTTTGACTTCCTGATCCAGTATGACGCCTCGGCCATGATGTTCATGTATGCCTCGGAAGGTCAGTTCCTGATTGACTGCGAGTGGGAGTACTTCACTTATCGCTATGGCCCGAACGGCAACTGCGGCCCGGGCGCCTGCCCGAGCGGCGTGCTGCGCGTGGTGGCCATGGGTGAAACCACTGGCGGCAACCTGGCTCACCATCCGACCTGCTGGACCAACGAGGGCGGCGCTTCCAACGAGCTGGTCAAGCTGCACTTCCTGCTCTCGAATGACGCCAACTTGGAGTGCCAGTTCGCCGCGATCCGCTGGGTCTGGTACGATTGCGGTGACAACGGCGTGTCGAGCCGCGACGGTCAGTACCTGTTCATCTCTGAATTCGTGTACGACTTCGCCGGCTTTGACGAGTTTGACGATCCGATCTTCAATGAGATCACCGGTCTGGATCCCGACTTCCCGACGCTGACCGGTGCCCCGGACGAGTGTGACGATTGGTATATGGACAATCCGAACAAGCATCCGTGGCGTCTGGTGCACTTTTACAACGGTGGTATTGATATCATCTGCGACGAGGATATCGACGCCGTGGGCGATATCAACATCAATAATATCGCCTACGAAATCGCTGATGCGGTCATGTTCACCAACTACTTCATCAACGGCCTGGCGGCCTTCGGCACCCACATTGAGGGTTCGATCGCGGCCTCCGATGTCAACAAGGACGGCCTCACCCTGTCCGTGGCTGACCTGGTTTACCTGATCCGTGTTATCATCGGCGATGCTCTGCCGTATGCCAAGCAGGGCTCGGTGGCGATGGATTGGACCCAGGATGCCGGTATCGTTTCCGCCCACGGCGACGTTGGTGGTGCGGCCCTGGTGGTTGATGGTAATGTGACTCCGCAGTTGCTGGTGTCCGGCATGGATATGGCCTACGCGTTCGACGGTGCGGTTACCCGTATTATCGTTACGCCGGATGTCGAGGCCAGCACCATGAACTCGTTCAACGGCGCGTTCCTGGGTGGTATCGATCGAGAGATCGTCTCGATCGAGATGGCCACTCCTGAAGGTCAGCCGATTGCGGCGAAGAACATCCCGGTCAACTATGACCTGAGCCAGAACTACCCGAACCCGTTCAACCCGACTACGAAGTTTGACGTTGCTATTCCGCAGGCCGGTGATTACTCACTGGTCGTTTACAACGTCAACGGTCAGGTTGTCGAGGTTATCAACGGCTCGGTTTCAGGTCCGGAACGCCTCACTATCGAGTGGGATGCTTCCCGCCTGGCCAGTGGTGTTTACCTCTATAAGTTCACCTCTGGTGACTTCACCGCGGTCAAGAAGGCGGTCCTTCTGAAGTAAAGGAGACACCCAACCTTACTTGGCTGACAAGCCAATAGGGAAGAGCCCCGCAGCCGCGGGGCTCTTCTTTTTCCGTCCGGATAATGTCCGGGTTAATCAGTTCGATCGGCCGTGGTCGAGTCCGAGAGCACGATCCAGCAAAGCGATCAGCTCGCCCGGCTGGTACGGTCTCTGTACGCATCCGGCGGCCTTAAAATGGCCGAGGGCCTGCTCGATCTGTTCGGCCGCGCAGCCCGAACCGGCCAGCACCAGCGGCAGGTCCGGGTAATCCTCGCGCAGGCGGTTCAGATACTGACCGCAGGCGGGGCGATCGTCATAGGTGGAAATGACGGCGTCGAACCGCCCGCGCTTTAACTCCTCGAGAGCTTCGTCACCCGCGGAGACCGCGAAAGGCAAGTAGTTGCCCAGCGAGAGAGTCTCGGACAGGCTTTCGCGCAGATCGTCTTCGGTCACGTTGATGAGCACCCGGCGGGGCAGTTCGGGGGGTCGCCCGGAGTCCCGCGCGGCCAGGGTTTTCTCAATCAGACTCTCCAGGCGGGCGATCCGGAACGGTTTGCTCAGGTAGCCGTTGGGCGCCGCCGCCGCCATGGTGGCCTCCGACTCGACACCGGTGATGAACAGCACGGGGAGGCGCGGGTAGGTGCGCCGGATCTTTCTCAACAGCATCAGGCCGTCCATGTTGGGCATCTTGATATCCGAGATAAGCAGGTCGAAGCTCCGGTCGCCTTGTTCGCGTAACAGGGCCAGCGCCTCGACCCCGTCCGAGGCGGCCGCCGATTCGTATCCGAGAGCGCTCAGAGTATCGGCCAGGAGGGGTCTGAGCAGCGGGTCGTCGTCGACAATCAGGATTCTTCCCTTGGTCGCCACCGCTCAACCTCGAACGACTTTCAGGATTTCGTCCGTTTTCTCTTTCAGGATCGCCCCCGAGTTGGCCTCGACGTTCAGCCGAAGGAGCGGCTCGGTGTTGGAGGGCCGAAGATTGAACCAGAAATCCGCGAAGGAGACGGTCAGTCCATCCATTTCATCCTGCCCTCCGTCGGCAAACGTATCCTTCACCCGCGCTATGGTGTCCGAAATGGACTTCACCCGGCTGTTGATCTCACCGGAGCGGAAATACGGGTCGATGGCCTTGACCATGTCGTGCAGCGGCTTGCCCTCGGTGGATATCAGTTCGAGACAGACCAGGAACGCGATCAGCCCGGAATCGGCGAACCAGAAATCGCGGAAGTAGAAGTGGCCGGAGTGTTCACCGCCGAAGATGGCGTTGTGTTTCTTCATGAGCGGCTTGATAAGAGCGTGCCCCACCCGGGTGCGGATCGCCTTGCCGCCGGAACGCTCGATCAATTCGGGTACCGCTTTCGAACAGATCAGGTTGTAGAGCACGGTCTCGCCGGGGTGTTTAGCCAGGAGCGACTTGGCCACCAGCGCCGTGACCATGTCGCCGCCCAGCTGCCCGCCGTGCTGGTCGACCAGAAACATCCGATCGGCGTCGCCGTCGAACGCCACGCCAAAATCAGCCTTGGTCTCGGTGATTTTCTTCTGCAGATCGGCCAGGTTCTCCAGTTCGATGGGTGAGGCGGGGGGGTTGGGAAAGGTCCCGTCAAGCTCGAAATACAGCGGGGTGACCTCGATCGGCAGTTGGCTCAGAACCGGGGGCAGGGTGAGTCCGGCCATCCCGTTACCGGCGTCGATTACGACCTTATAGGGTTTGACCTTAGAAATGTCGATGAACGACAGGCAATGCTCCGTGTAGCCTTCGCTTATGTCTTTGCGGACCGTGACCCCGGGCGAGGGCGACTTGACTAGGTGGGTATCTTCCTGGATCGCCTCCAGCATCTGGCGCAGCCCCTGCTCGCCGGAGAGCGGCTCGGCCATCCTGCGGCACATCTTGAACCCGTTGTATTCCTTGGGGTTATGGCTGGCGGTGATCATCACGCCGCCGTCGTACCCGTGTTTGCCCACCGCGTAGTACAGACCGTCGGTGGAGCACAGGCCGAGATCAACCACGTCGGAGCCGCACTCGGTGATTCCGCGGATCAGGTGATCGGCAAGGTCATCGGATGATACCCGCATGTCGCGACCGACCGCCACCGCTTTGGGATGCAGGTAGGTGGTCAGGGCAGCGCCGATATGGTACGCTATCTCGCCGTTAAGCTGGTTGGGCGTGGTACCCCGAATGTCGTAGGCCTTGAAAACGGAAGGGTCGATATTCATACACGGCCTCTGGATTTTGGCGCCGACGGGCGCGGTTTCAACTGATACACGCTATCGGGACCTCCGGCCGAGATCAAGATTGAATTTTCACCGATCCCGGGCGCCCGAGCCGATAACCAGTTATATTGCGTCCCGAACCGGCCCGGGCCGGGTCTAAACCAGCCCGGATCAGCCGGGTATAAGACAGGGTGAGCGATGGACAGGAGGAACGTGATGGTCAGAGGTATGCTTCTTGTCGTTTTCGGCTTGATATTCACATCCACGGCGGCGCCGGCTGGTCCGGTGCTGACGATCTCCAAGGATGAATTCGATTTCGGCTACATTCCCCAGAGTTCCAAGGTCTCGCACGTCTTCTGGCTGAGCAATACGGGCGATCAGGACCTGAAGATAGCCAAGGTCAACCCCGGCTGCGGCTGCACCCGGGCGCCCTTGGACCAGAACGTGATACCTCCGGGCGACAGCACGCGGCTGGAGATCATCTTTTCCTCCAAGTTGTATTTCAATCGGGTGGTCAAGCGGCCGGTGATCGAAATCGAGGGGCTGCCCGAGCCGGGCTACGTTACGATCAGCTCGTATGTCGTTCCGCGACCGGACTCGCTTGTCCCACTCCGACTGGAGCCGTTCAAGCTGGACATATCTCAATACGGCGAGACCGTTCGCGACCGCGCGGCCTTTGCGATTACCAACGTGTCGGATAAGCAGCTCAACGTTCGGCTGGTCGCGGGCGCAGATGAGTTCGGCGCCCTGACTCTGCCTGACAAGATCGAACCGGGACAGACGGTCCAGGCGGAACTGGTTCTGAAACCGGATATGCTGGATAGCGACCTGGAGAAGTCGTTCACGTTCGAGGTGAACGACGATTCCGGCAGCCGCTACACCGTGCCGGTACGTCGCAAGCTGAAAGACCCGAACAAAGGCCGGTTCACCGCGCCGGGCGGGACGGAATAGCTCACGGGTGCCCACCCCTCCGGATGGGTTTTTATCATGCGGACCTTTCTGTGAAGACTAGGTTGAAGTAGGTCGGGTTCACGACCCCGGCCGAAGAGCCGGGGGAGCAACCCGACATCCGACTCGATCTACATTTGCTGTGGGGTACGCGTGTCGAAGTCGGCACGGGGCTACGCTCCGCGGCCGCGCGAACGTCAAGTTAAGATTGACGCGGGCGTCGCGAGGGGTGTATAATGGATTACAGAAACCAGTAATCCCGGGAAGGCTCAGGTTGCAGTAGGCGTATCTGCGTGGGCAAAATTGCGGAGTGAATAGCAACGAGAGAAACCCGACCAGAGGGACGGGGTACCCGCTACAGATATGAAAGAAGATAGCATACACAGAATCGCATACGCTTATGGATTACCGGGCTCACAGCTCAGCATCGTTGCGACCGGTCGGACGAGTTATGTGTTCGAGTATATGGCTGATGAACGACCGCTGATCCTGCGGGCCGTTGAGGAAAAAGGCGATATTTTCAGTCGGACCTGTGCAGAAACACACTTCGTCAGCTATCTCGCTGATAACGGAGCCAATGTCGCGCGACCGGTTTCCTCTGCTGGCGGTGTTCTGAACGAGATTGTGGAGGTCACGGAAGGCCCATTCGTGGTGACTGCATGGGAGCGGGCATCCGGTAAGCCTGTCACGCTCGATGACTGGACCCCAGTTGTCTGGGAAGCGATGGGTGAGGAGCTCGGTCGTATGCACAGACTCAGCAAAGACTACTCCCCACCCCAGGGGCGGCATCGCCCTCACTGGCATGAAGCTGCCATAATGGATGTAAGCAGATATCTGCCCAAAGGGCACAAGACCCTTCAACGGAAGGCATCTGAGCTTATCGCCCGGCTGCAGGAACTGCCTGCGGATAATGACCAGTATGGATTGATTCACTCGGACCCGAATCGAGGCAACATCTGTGCCGTTGGCGGCCGGGTTACTTTTTATGATTTCGAGGATTGTGAATATCACTGGTTTGTCAACGATCTAGCCGTTGCCCTGTACTTTGCTGTGGAAGATTCGTTCACCGGCAGAGATGTCCGTTCGTATGTGCATGATTTCATGCGGGCGCTGCTGAATGGATACAGACGCCAACATCATCTTGACGCATTCTGGCTGCAGAAGATTTCTGTGTTTCATCAGCTGCGCGACCTTCTGACAGTGCTGTACTTCTACGCCAATGGCGGGAATACTCTGGGTGAACATGAAATCGCCCGAGCCACCCGCAGCAGAATAAACCTCGAGTTAGGCAGGCCCTATCTCCCTTTGGAACTCCAACTCGTTATAGATCAATGAGTGTCTGTGTTCCTAAACCGGCCTGGTGGTCTATCCAGCCGGGCGGCGTGTATGATAAATTACGGAAACCAGTAATCCCGGGAAGGCTCAGGTTGCAGTAGGCGTATTCGCGTGAGCAGAATAGCGGAGTGGATAGCGAGGAGAGAAACGCACCCAAAACGAGGGCCGACCGGCCCCGTTGCACCCGGCACCCGGGATGGGAGGAGAAAACTCATGATGACAAGATTAACGCTTCTTGCGACACTCACAGTCTGCGGTGTCTCGATGGCGCAGGAAAAGTCCGCGGACTGTTCTAATTGGCATGTCAGAAAACTGGACCGGGCTCCGGACTGGTACCTGGCGGCCGTTGATGCGCCAATGATTGGCAGCGTCACGAAGATTGGCGATTCGCTGGAGCGGACAGACTATGTTCTGAATGACTCGGTAACATTGGTACAATACCAGCATGAGACATTCGAAGCTCTCAATGAGATGGAATGGGATAGTTGGTTTGCTCCAGGCTCCCTGTATCTCTGTGGAAGGGACACCGTGTTGCTCGATTCCTGCGCCTACGGGTATTCTGAGCTCTCTTTCAGTGGAAACAACCGTATGTGCGTTGCGAAAGAGACTGAATTCATTGGACCTGATGGAGGAACATCTGCCATCGTCCAGTACGACCTGGTTCGCGGAACCAAGACAGTACTCCGTTCATATGTGGTCGGTGTGCCCCCCAGGTACGAGCCGGTCTACTTGTCATTGATCGCGTACACTGATTTTGCCGATCTGTATATAGTCTATCCAGGTGAAGCTGGTGAGTTGGTGTTCAGCAGAGG
>Ga0209427_10004663_pt1 | contig 15804 bp, 14 predicted proteins | sample DeeMarSWOR136_30_FD_187465 | JGI IMG/M metagenome (GOLD analysis project Ga0209427, IMG submission 187465) | Marine sediment microbial communities from White Oak River estuary, North Carolina - WOR-1-36_30 (SPAdes) (version 2) | ecosystem: Environmental > Aquatic > Marine > Intertidal zone >...
TGAAGGGAATTATCACCGGCCAATCCGTGCTGGAGTTCTGCAACGACCAGAAAGAAGTGGAAAAGATGATCGGCAAGGTACCCATCAGGGCAACCAGATAACGGAGGCCAACGCGAATCCTCCAATCACCCCACCAAATTCCAAATCTCAAAATCCAGATGACAATTGAAATCGAAATGGTTAAATGCCAAACCTATACCGTTTTGTCATTGTGATTTGGTACTTAGGATTTGAGATTTCCTTTCCGGTGTGGCCTGTCCCCACCCTCCCAACAGAAATTCCTCTCCCTCGACGGGAGAGGAATGAGGTGAGGGTGAGATTCCCTCTGTCTCTAGCTCTCTCCCGCCAGGGGAGAGAGAGGATCACTCGTGTTATTGCGAGCACCTGAAAGGGGCGTGGCAATCTCAATTCCCACCACTCCCCCCCAAGGTTGCTTTGTCGCTACGCTCCTCGCAACAAGAAGAGAAAGAGGGCTCCTCCCAATGATAGTGTGAGGCGCCACGGGTCCAAACAAATCCAGATAGCAAAAGGAAAAATCCTAAACGCTTTTGGCAATTTGTATTTGGTGTTTTGAATTTGTTTGGGGTTCAGTGCTTAGGATTTGAGATTTCCTTTCCGGTGTGGGCTGTCCCCGCCCTCCCAACAGAAATTCCTCTCCCTCGACGGGAGAGGATTGAGGTGAGGGTGAGATTCCCCCCTCACTCTAGCTCTCTCTCCCTCTAGGGGAGAGAGAGGATCACTCGTGTCATTGAGAGTCGACCGCAGCGAGGTCGTAGGGCGGGACTTGTCCCCGCTCCCTCAGCAGAGATTCCTCTCCCTCGACGGGAGAGGATTGAGGTGAGGGTGAGATTCCCCCTCACTCTAGCTCTCTCTCCCTCTAGGGGAGAGAGAGGATCACTCGTGTCATTGCGAGCACCTGAAAGGGGCGTGGCAATCTCATAGAGCAAGTTTCAAATTCGAAAGCCCAAATTACAATTGAAATGCAAATGCCTAAATACTAGAGCTACTCCGTTTTGTCATTCTGATTTTGAGCTTTATTTGGCATTTGGATTTTGTTGTTTGTCATTGCTTTGCTCTTTGGTATTCTCCAGGAGTTGAATCCATGAAGCGACAGCGAGCGTGGCAAGAAATAAAAGATCTGGCGGCGAAGTCACCTTCGCCGCCAGTCTCGGACCCTGGTAAATTGAATCCGGCTCCAATCAAGTCGATGCTAGGCCGCTGCCCAGGAGAAGAATGTGCTATTCCAGACGATGGCTGAGCCCCAGCCGCCCTCGTAGTCACAATAGCCTGCTATTATCGCGCCGTTGCCTGCATCCGAATCCGGATCGCCAGTCACTAAATAGTAGGCCCTGAACGGTCCGTAGCAGTAGTCGGCGGCGTCATAAGTTGCGTTTCCCGGGCCTACTGCCAGTATCAGGTCCGGCTCGCCTGACCAGTTGTATGTCACGTTGGCTCCCTGCCCAACAAGGACGTTACTCTCGGCGTCCGCCATGGCCGATATGATAGCCGTCTGGGCCTGGTGCAGCTCGGTATTGGCTGCCTGCAGAGTTCCCCGACCGAAGAAGCCGGCAATGTTGAGTGCCACCACAGCCGCGATAACGCCCAGGATGGCAATCACCACCAGTAACTCAATCAAGGTGAAACCCTTTTCTCCACGATGTATCATTTTCATTTCTTTCTTCCTTTTTACCTCCTTAAGATTTTTTGGAGCTTAGCTCCATTGATCTGTCTTGAATATCTTACTTCTTGCTCTTGTCTCACCTCCTTGTTTCCTTTTTCTGGATTCATCTCAGGGAACCTGTTATTGTACCTGTAGTAGCCAAGAAACGGAAACCCTTCGCTTTTCCAGTTATTTGTATATACTCTATATGCTACAGCGCAATCCTCCAGTCGTCAATCGCCCATCAGTAATAGGAAAATAGTTCAACTCCCGCCCTCCCCCTACCTCACCCCCAGCTGCCGAATGTCAAAATCCAAATCCCAAATGAATTCCAAATATCAAACTCCAAATAACAAATAGAACGCAAATGACAAAATCGAAATGATAAATAGAGTCTGCCCAGCAATTGAAGTTGAAATCCTTCGGTGTTATGACTACCTTTTGGGCAGAAGAATTGAAGAGAATATCAAACTGAGCTCTTGCGCTTCCCGTAATAGTTTCTGACAGTCGCCTCGCCTATTGGGATTTGCCTGCGCAATCATTCTGAGCCAACGCTTTATCTCTTTTGATTCTTTCTTGCGGATAGAGATTTTGTGTTGGAAATCCTTCTTGGATTCTGCCCCATCCGCTCCCATGTAGTCTGCACCGATATCGGTGGCTGCCCTTACTATTTGACTGATAAGGGGATTATTGATGGGGTCTTGAGGAAACGTTCTTGCAGGTTCAACAATCGCTCCACCGAATCGCGCAGTTCGTTGTTGAAGGTCGTACTTCCTCTTGTCATTAGGGTTTCGAGCCTTGTTTGGCATTTGAGCTTTGGCAATTCTTGTTGCTTTGGCCTTTGAGCTTTGCCATTCATTTGGTCTTTGGGCTTTGTCATTTGAAATTGTTGGGAATTTAGAGCTTAGGATTTGTGATTTCCTTATGAGCGTGGTTCCAGCTGCCCGACCTCGAACACCCTTATTCCCTCACGCTGGGCGAACTGCCTGGCTTCTTTGCTGAGTCCGGGAACAGCAATAAAGGCTTTGTCCGGAATACCGGTATCATAAGCCTTGTCGGCGAAATCAAATATCTTATCCAGTCCCATCGCTTTCTCATCCACCTCAATGCCAATAGCAATACGATGAACAATAATGCCCTCATCTTTGGTCGCCAGTATGTCTATGTTATGAGCAGCGCCCGAGCGACCTCTGACTTCAGCATTTTCCTTTAGTCTGTAGCCCTGTTTCTCCAGGTATTGTATGAGGTGAGACTTGGATTTGAATTCGAAAGGCTCGTTTACTATCTCCCAGCCGGGCTGGGGAGCGCGGGTCAGCACTACCTCGAGGTCCCTGGGTTCGAGCACCTTTATCCCGTGGTAGCTGGCAAATTTCTGAGCCTCCTCGCCTAACTCGGGGATGATAATCAGCACTTTATCGTGAATGCCACTATCGTAGGCTTTGACATCAAAATCCAGTATCCTGTCCAGTCCTACCTTACCCCTGGAAATCTCAATCCCGATGGCGACATTATGGGCAATGACGCCATCATCTCTCGTAGCCAGTATATCTATGCTATGTTCTGCGCCCGACCTCCCCTTCACCCTGGCATCTTCAGTTACTTTGTAGCCGTGCCGCCTCAAGAATTCCAGGAACTGCACTTTGGGCCGCAGTTCAAATTCCAGCCAGCTTGTTTTCGCCTCGTCAAGGCGATACGCGTAGATGTTTACCTCGCCAACCTGATCCTCATCCACAAGCGAGGAACACTTCAGGCAGCGCCACTTTATCAGTGGCACGTTAAATACTTCGCCGCAATCATGGCACTTGCGCAGCACTCCCCGGCTCTGATAGTCAACGCCCATAGTTCGCAGCTCCAGTTTACACCTGGGGCAGACATATTTTCCCTTGCTGGTGAATTCCTCTTCAACTCCGACGTAGTTGCAGGCCAGGTGCACGAGGATTCGGCCCCGCACAATATCTCCAGAGCCGCATTTAGGGCAGTGAGTGCTTGGTCTCAAGTTTATTGAGTCACACCGGGGGCAGTGGAGGAGCCTATCGGAGAAGCTCTTCTTGAATACACCCTTATCAGTCAGGGATTCCAGGATTGCCACTGCTTCCTCGCCTTTGACGTTTGCTGATTGCTCAACGATTGGATAGAGGAAGCCCAGTTCAGTGGTGAAATCAAGCTGGGGTTTGATATCGACGATTTTCGCCGCCAGCATGGCCTCCACCAGTTTCATCTCCCTCTCATCTCTCCCTCCACCGCTTACCGGTGGGGCGGCTTCCGCTGCTCCTACCACTTTATCGTCTTCTAACATGCGTTGCCTCCGCTAACATACTTAGAAAAGTATAATTGGCAATAGCACACAAGTCAATGAGAGAAAGGTACTAGCTTTGCGAGAGCTTCACTTTTTGCGTCACTGTGATGCGGCCTTTGCCGTCATTGCGAGCGGAGCGCCGCAATCCCATTGCCCAAATTCCAAATGCCAAAATCCAAACGACAAATAAATTCCAAAAATCAGAATCCAAATAACAAATAAATCCCAAATTCAAGAATCCAAGTGTCAAAGTCCAAATGCCTGAATCTCGAGGCCGTTTCCGTGGTGTGATTTGAGCTTTGTCATTTGATACTCCGTGAGATTTGGTCTTTGGTGCTTGAGATTTGCGATTTCTCGTTCACGGATTGCTTCGGCACTGTTGTGACTCGCAACGGCGTGGGATTGTCATCGAGAGTGGAGTGGAGTAACCTCGTGGGGTCCGATACAGGTCTCAACAGACTCAGGACATGCCCAAGTAGATTCTAATCTGCAGATTCGAGTCCGTTTGGGGTTCGGCGGGCATAGAATCTGCCGCTGCATCTTCAACTTCCGGCGCAGAAGTCGTGCCCGCCTCTTCTTTTCTCGTTGCCGGGTCTTCGTCTCTTGTAACTTCGAGCTTGGACTTGGGGGCCCGAATGATCTCGCCTCTCCTCAGGGCAAGCTCCGCGCGCTGATCGGCTGGTTCAGGCGGGATTTCGGATCCTGAGCCAGAAATCTCCTGTCCTGGCAATGACGGGGGCGTGTGCTCCGCCATGGCCATGGGGCGTGTCATCGCCAGCAAAGCGCGGTAGTCCGTCGGCCCGGTTGTTAGTTGCTCTTCGTCGTTGGCAGAATCATCTGTGCTGCTCATGGTACTAATGGGCTATTACCTTTCTCACACTATTAGTCGCAAAGAAAGGGGAAATCCCTCGCCATCGCGGTACTTTCGACCGATTTTTCTTCCGGAGCATCGAGCAAACCGGGGCAACTGGCCATCACACGGCCAAGTCGCGAATGTCAAAGTCCAAATATCAAACAAAGGACAGACTACAAAATCCAAATGCCAGGGGTACTTCTCGGGAATGGGGATGCCAGCGCACACCCTAAACGTTGTTACTAGCTAAGGCGGGCATGAATTTCGCCACTACGTTCAGTTCAGCGTTTTTCTCGTTTGGGATTTGAGCTTTGCAATTCGAAATTGTCTGCGATTTAGCCCTGGGATCGCGGCGCCTGTTCCGGGCGAGAGCGAGCAGTCTCGCTCCTGGCAATGACAAGGGAGGTGTGACTGGTCCAAAGAAATCCTTTCAGAAAAGCAAAAGCCAAAGGTTGAAAACTTTGATTTTTGAGTTCCTGCTGGTGAGCCTACTGCCGAGGGAGGGACTCGAACCCACACTCCCTTGCGGGAAGCGGATTTTAAGTCCGCCGCGTCTACCATTCCGCCACCTCGGCTTGAGCATTGATAGTTAGACAAGGCGGCGGGCGGATTCGAACCGCCGTATGGGGGTTTTGCAGACCCCTGCCTTAACCTCTTGGCTACACCGCCACAACAACAAATCCACTGGAGCGGAAGACGGGATTCGAACCCGCGACCTCTTCCTTGGCAAGGAAGCATTCTACCGCTGAACTACTTCCGCTCTAAGCGAATTGTACCGACTTTTTTGAGTTACCGCAAGCTAGTATACTCGTTCAGTATGTGAGCGCTACTTCCTTTTTGTCCTTGCGAGGCTGACGAAGTGAGCCGAAGCAATCTCCAAGCCGGGGCCCTAAGGCTGACTATAGCAGGCTCCACGTTCGTGATGAGATTGCCACGTCCCGGCAACTCGGGGCTCGCAATGACGCTGAGCGTTATCACCCATGTAGCAACCATACAGTATCACCCGTCTATCTAAGCTAGCTCAATTAGTGATGGTGCCGAGGGGGAGATTTGAACTCCCACGGGCTTTCGCCCACCACCCCCTCAAGATGGCGTGTCTGCCTATTCCACCACCTCGGCCTAGCACCTCAAAGGTAACAGATCTAAGGGCGATTATTTCCCTAATCCCCCTTTCCCCTCTTATCCTTCGATTTCGGTGAGGACAAGTCTTAAGAGGGAAAATTTTGAAAGACTCACCTTTCACTGGCAGGGGTGGCAGGACTCGAACCCGCGACCTGCGGTTTTGGAGACCGCTGCTCTAGCCAAACTGAGCTACACCCCTGAATCACTGCAATTATATCAAAAAATACCCCTGGGGCGACTCGAACGCCCGACACGCGGTTTAGGAAACCGCTGCTCTATCCTCTGAGCTACAGGGGCACGACGCTACTATAAACCAAGCTAGTCAAGGTCCTTTGTAACCCTCTCCGATTGTTATGTCAACCATAGGCCTTGGCTGTATCTCCAGAGAGACTCTTCAGTGGCTCGCTTTCTCAAAAGGCCCTCTGGTCAGCTCCCTGAAGTTTTCTGGTGGAGATAGGGGGATTCGAACCCCCGACTTCTGCGATGCGAACGCAGCGCTCTCCCAACTGAGCTATATCCCCGCTTCAATTTTAGCAACAGTTCAAAGTAGGGTCAATTCGGCTGCTGTCATCCGTCTCAGATAGACCGATGGCACTTCAGCCCTCTGTGATATTGGAGTGTGATCTTCTGCGTCATTGCCAAGTTTGACTTGTCAGGGCGTGGCAGTCTGATTGTAAGACTGCAGCCTGCTGCGCTTGCGCTAACGGACCTTGCTTGGAGATTGCTTCGTCCTGCCACGCTTCGGTTGCAGGTGCGGCATCGCTCCTCGCAATGGAGGGAAGAGGAGCGCCACTCGCGCACCGAACTGGGCCCGCTCCTTGCCTCTGCATCACAAGATTGGTATACTGAGTGAAAGCTATGACCTATGAGGTTGTCATCGGCCTGGAGGTCCATACACAGCTATTAACAAAGAGCAAGATGTTCTGTGGCTGCAGCGCCGATTATGCCAGCGCCCCTCCCAACACCCACGTATGCCCCGTTTGCCTGGCCATGCCCGGTGTGCTTCCTGTTATCAATGAAAAGGCAGTGGAATATACGGCAATGGCCGCCCTGGCTTTGAATTGCACCATCCCGGAATATACCAAGTTTGACCGCAAAAACTACTTCTACCCTGACCTCATGAAAAGCTATCAGATTTCCCAGTATGATGCCCCCATTGGGAAAGGCGGCTGGCTGGCTATTGACAGCAATGGTGGCCAGAAAAGAGTCAATATCACCAGGGTGCATCTAGAAGAAGATACCGCCAAGTTGCTGCACAGGGGAGAGTGGAGTCTGATAGACGTTAACCGCTCGGGGGTGCCCTTAATGGAGGTTGTCAGTGAGCCGGAGATAAGCTCCCCCGAGGAAGCTCGGGATTATCTCATCAAGCTACGGAATATCTTGCGTTATCTGGGGGTGTCCACCGGCAATATGGAGGAAGGAAGCTTCAGATGCGATGCCAACATAAGCATACGCCCGTCAAATAGTAAGAAGCTCCTGCCTAAGGTAGAAGTAAAGAATATGAATAGCTTCAAAGCCGTTCAGCAGGCTTTACAGTATGAGGTGGAGCGACAGAGAACTGTGCTTGAAGAAGGGGGAAAACTGGTGCAGGAGACCAGAGGCTGGATAGAGGAAACAGGTATAACAGTGACCCAGAGAACCAAAGAGTATGCTGATGACTACCGGTATTTTCCCGAACCTGACTTGCCTCCGTTGATCTTGGACCGCTCCTGGATAGAGGAAATTAGAGCCAGACTTCCTGAGTTGCCTGAAGCCCGTAGGGACCGATTTATGACCCAGTACAGCCTGTCCCTGTACGATGCTAATATCTTAACTGGGTCGAGAACCATGGCAGATTATTTTGAAAACTGTGTTAGGCTGGTTGATCCTGGCAAGGCGAAGATTGTCAGCAACTGGCTTCTGGGGGATTTCAGCCGACTGCTTAACGCTACCAACATTGACATTGAAAATGCTAAAATAGACCCGAAGCATTTGGCGGATATGCTTGTTTTGGTGGATAATGGCGCTATAAGCGGACCGACGGCCAAAGCGGTGTTTGAGGAAATGTTTCACACTGGCAAGGGAGCTAGCGAGATTGTCGCAGAAAAGAAACTCAGCCAGATTAGCGATGGTGGCGAAATAAGGCAAGTGGTGAAACAAGTAATAGGCAATAACGCCGGGGCAGTAGCAGACTATACATCTGGCAAACAACAAGCTTTAACGTTCATTGTAGGGCAGGTAATGAAAGCAACCAGAGGAAGAGCTAATCCAGGCGTGGTAAGGGAGATAATTATGCAGGAGCTAGGAGGTAAATGAATTGCCTACTTATCTTTTTATCGCTCAGATATTAGTTGCAGCGGCCTTGATTGCCACTGTGCTATTCCAGTTACGCGGTGGAGGAATAGGGGGTATCTTCGGGCAGGCTGACTCGGTGTATCGCACTCGGCGAGGAATAGAAAGTACCCTTCTCAGGTTGACCATAATCTTAGCCATCGTGCTTGTAGTTCTTGCTACTTTGATTGCTGTCCAGCCTTAGTATCTATAGATGAGTCCTATAATAACCCTGACTACCGATTTTGGTTATGATGATGCTTACGTTGGTGCTGTGAAAGGCGCTATCCTAAATGTTAACCCGGAAGCTAATATCATAGATGTCACTCATTCTATCAGGCCGCAGAATATCCTTGATGCTGCTTTCATACTTAGTGCTGCTTACCATTACTTCCCTAAGCAAACGGTTCACGTGGCCATTGTTGACCCCGGCGTGGGCAGTGAACGCCTGGGAGTAATACTGAAAACACGTTCGGCTATCTTTGTTGCCCCCGACAACGGCATCCTCAGCTATATAGTTGATGATATGTTTTCTGTTGAAAGTCGCTCATTAACTGAAGAAGGTCATGACCTCAAAAAGATAGTATTCAAGAAAGGTCTTGAAGCCGCAGCTATCACGGACCCTCGCTTCTGGCGGCACCCAGTCAGTCCTACCTTCCACGCAAGAGATATTTTTGCCCCTGTGGCTGCTGGCCTTTCTCTGGGTATTTCCCTTTATGAATTCGGGGAGAAGATCAACTCCCTGCACGTCCTCCCCATACCGAAGCCATCGCCTGACCCGGATGGTAATCTTGTTGGCCAGGTCTTACACATTGATCGCTTCGGCAACTTGACTACAAATATCAGGATCAATAACTTACCCCATAAGAACGTCGTTGTTGAGGTGGCTGGATACCATGTCCAGGGCGTCACCGACTACTATGCCCAAAAGGAAGGAGTGATGGCCGTCGTGGGTAGCAGCGGTTATCTTGAAATATCGCTGAGAGAGGGAAGCGCTTGCGATTTTCTGGGCACGATAGTAGGAGATGAAATAAAGGTAATCTCGGCTGCCTAGAAGGGGAGGCACGAGAGATGTCAATCCAGGTTGCCACGCTCAGCGAGAACGCTGTCAGCAGGATGAGTTCTCTTGGCAATCAAATAATGCTTGCGCTCACAGCAATCTCTAGAGGCTGCCCACCTGCCATCCTTATTACCTTCCTGTTGTCATTCCGACTACTTTCCTTCTTGTCGTTGCGGGTGCCAACTTGTCAGTGCACGGCAATCTGTGGGGCTAAACTGTAAATGCCAAAGGCCAAGCTCCAACCAAATCCAAAATTGAAATTGGTAATATATTGCGTGATGCGCGGGATATGGATTTGAACAGAACACGCTTTGTTAAACACAACCTAATAGGAATCTGTCTAGTAATCATGGCGGGAGCAGCGCTGCTCTCGGCCTCATCTTGCACGACATCAACCAACAATCAGCCGATTATCGCCAGCTTGGAATCTGAGTCGGAACTAGTCGTTCCATTGAGCAATGTGCAGGTGACGTGTAGTGCTTCAGACCCTGATGGCGATTGGTTGACCTATAGCTGGTCGGCTAGCGCAGGCGAAGTGAGCGGCACCGGGGATACGGCTACTTGGACGGCTCCTTCATCTGAGGGTTCCTACAGTGTCGCAGTGGTGGTGACCGATGGGCGTGGTGGCGAAGCCATGGATTATGTAGCGATCACGGTGAGAGCCAATAACCCACCGACCATTGCCAGCCTGACAGCCGATGCAGAATGGACTACTCCTTCAAGCACTGTCCAGGTGACATGTACTGCTTCAGACCCTGATGGCGATGAACTGAGTTATGAGTGGTCAACCAGCGGCGGTGATATTTCCGGTATAGGCGCGGTTGTAAGCTGGACTGCCCCCCAGGAAGTTGGTACATACGAAGTCACAGTTGTGGTTAGGGATGGTCATGGCTGGCAAGATACAAGATCTGTATCTCTCAGCGTGGCACTTGGTCCCCCACTGAGCATCGAGAACCTGATTGTTGCTGCTAAGGGGCACATATACCTGATAGAAGTGACTGCCGGATACGAGTACAAGGTGCTCCGAACCAGAGAGTACGATATCGAGTGTATCGCTTCAGACACGAACGGCGAACTTCTTTATGAATGGACGTGCGATGGCGGCGGGATTTCTGGCGGGGGCTCTATGATTACCTGGACTGCGCCCAATACGGTTGTTGAGGTTACGGTTACCATAACAGTAGTAGTGTCTGACGGCGTTGGCAATAGCGTGAGCAGAGACCTGTTTCTCCAAGTGCTGACTTGCGGATGTGAGTTCTAGATAGAGCTGGAAGATAAATAGTCGTTCCAGCGAAAAGAAGGAGCTTCCGGGCAGCGACATGTACAACACAGGTACTTCATGCAGAATATGCCTGAAAAGTCATTCAAACGATGCTTTCCGTCGCCCTCATACGAATAGTAATATGTATGATGGCCTTGATGAAGGCCGGACAAAATGGCTTCCGTGAAGGATAACCTGATAAGAATCGGTCTAGTAACTATGGCGGTGGGAGTGCTGTTCGCAGCCTCATCCTGCACAATGGCAGTCAACCGGCGACCAACCATCGCCAGCCTGGAAGCTGAGGCAGAATGGATTGCTCCTTTGGGTAACCTCCAGGTGATATGTACTGCTTCAGACCCCGATGGCGACGAGGTAAGCTATGAATGGACAGCCACAGGAGGTAATATCTCTGGCACGGGACACGAAGTTATCTGGACTGCTCCTGCAGAAGTTGGTATGTACGACATCACAGTTGTGGTTGATGATGGTCACGGCGGCACAGACACGGCATTTCTAACTCTCATCGCGTCAAAGGGCCCTCCGCCGAGTATTCAGAACCTAGTTGTCACTGCCAAAGAACCCAAATATCTGAAGACAACCAGTAATGGCTACAAGGTCGGGAAAATGAAGGAATACTATATTGAATGCATTGCTTCAGGCATGAGCGGCGAACTGATTTACGAATGGTCATGCAATGGTGGCGAGATTTCTGGTGAGGGCTCTCAGATTACCTGGACTGCACCGGATACATCCGGTGACGTTACAGTCACGGTGAAAGCGTTTGATGGCGTAGGTAATTGGGTCAGAAAGAGCGTACTTTTCGAAGTGGTGGACTGTTCACCATGTGAGTTTGGATAGAATTAGACGATAGAGAGCGGTTCCAGCTAAGACATAGTTTTCTCGATAGTGGCCTACACACCAGAGATGCTTCGTGTGGAAGATGTCAAGGGAATCATCCCAACGACAGCTTCCACCGTGTCCATAAAAGTGGTAATATATGCGATGGCCTGGACAAAGGCTTGAACGAGAAAGGCTTCAGGAGAGAAACTGATGAACACAAAAAGAGTTCTAATAATTATAGGAATTGTGGCAGCGATAGTGGTGCTTGTAGTCGTGTTTGATACGATACTAGCCAACCATCGGCCGGCTATCGCCGGTCTGGAGGCGCCTGAGAGAGTTGTTCCTTCGGGAAGCTGCCAGATTGTGTGTAATGCTACAGATGGCGACGGCGACGAGCTAAGCTACAACTGGTCGGCGAGTGCAGGCGCAATAAATGGGGAAGGAGTCACGGTCACCTGGATCGCTCCTGACTCAGCAGGCTCCTGCAATATCACAGTCACGGTGACCGACGGCCGCGGTGGGGAAGCCATGAAACAAGTAAGCATCGAAGTGAGAGCCAACACGTCGCCAAGCATTAACAGCCTAGTCGCTGATGCAGAGTGGACTCTTCTTTCAGGTACTCTCCAGGTGATGTGTACTGCCTCAGATCCTGATGGCGACGAGCTAAGCTATGAGTGGACAGCCAGTGGAGGTGATGTTTCTGGTATGGGAGCGGTCGTAAACTGGACTGCCCCCGAAGAAATTGGCATCTACCAGGTCACAGTCGTGGTTAAGGATCGTCACGGTAGCTCGGCCGCGAGAACGTTACATATTAGCGCGGCGACGGGGCAGCCGCCGACTATCGGAATGCTCAAGATTACGAAGGATCGTTACGGACATTGCTACCTCAAGAAATCCGGCGAGGAATATCTAGTCGGGAAAGAACAAATGTATGACGTTGAGTGCGTAGTTGCAGACGCGAGCAGCTGGGTGTCCTACAACTGGTCATGCGATGGCGGCCAGATTTCTGGAGAGGGCTCTATGGTTACCTGGACCGCCCCAAATACGTCCACTGAGGTTACAGTCACGGTGACAGTGTCTGATATGGCGGGTAATATGGCCGGCGAAAACATGATCCTGAACGTGGTATCTTGCTCAAGATGTACGTTTGGGTGTTAGGAGATGACTGGCGATTTCAGCTAGGGGCATAATCTCCCAGGTGGCGACCTGCACACCATGTGCCTTTCATATGGATAATCCTGAACAGGGGAGGCTACTTTGAAGTGGCATTTGTCGGTGTACAACCGGGTGGCCAATTTTCTGAAAAACACTTTCCGGGACCGCTTCAAGAGATACCTGATTATATCCCTGATAATCCTAGGTATAGTCATTGCATTCACGAGTCAAGGAACGTCAAGTACGGATGAAGGTTTTGAGGTCCATTTCTTCTATATCCCCGGCTGTTCACACTGTGATGAACAAGAGCCCTTTAATGAGAAGTTAGCCGATACATACCCTTCAATTCAGATTATTGAATACGACGCCACCACACCTGCAGGATCTGCCTTATTGTCTGAGAAGCTTGGAGAGCTAGGGGTAGAAGACGAGCCAGACTTTCCAATAACAATCTTCGGAAATCAAGTATTCGGTGGTTGGGAATCTGAGGAAACGACGGGCAGAGCCATTGAGGAAGCCCTGCAACAATGTCTGGCAGGGGACTGCCCGGCGCCGACAAGTGAAGAACCAGGAGATGGAATCGTATTGCCCATCATAGGGGAAATCATACCTGGTGATTATTCGCTTCCAGCTTTGGCGGTAATTTTGGGTCTTGTGGACGGCTTCAACCCGTGTGCTATGTGGGTACTTGTTTATCTTATAGCCTTGATAGCAACCTTGAGAGATAGAAAAAGAATATGGTTGATTGTCGGCTCTTTTGTTCTGGCTTCCGGAGTCCTGTATTTTCTGTTCATGACGGTATGGCTCAATGCTTTCCTGTTCATTGGTTATGTCAAGCCAGTGACGACTGTGATTGGATTAGTGGCTCTGGGTGGCGGGATATTGCAGATAAGGGAATTCATAGAGACAAAAGGCGCTATTGTCTGTGAAGTTACCGACGCTGAATCTCGAAAAAAGACGATGACCAGAATACAGAAGATTGTGTCTTCCCCCATAACGCTGGGAACGATAGCGGGAATTATAGCTCTGGCCTTTGCGGTGAATTCCATCGAATTCGTCTGTTCAGCAGCAGTCCCGGCCATTTACACTCATGTTCTATCCCTGGCTAGTCTCACCACCTTCCAATACTACGGCTACATCCTGCTGTACGTTCTCTTTTTCATGCTTGATGATGCCATTATCTTTGGCTCGGCTGCTATTGCTATGACTTCAAACCTGGGAAGCCGCTATACGAAGTATTTCAGACCAGTAGGTGCCACAATACTGATAATTCTGGGGGTGCTGCTCATCGGCTGCCTTTACTCCGCCCGGTTCGAGTTTCTTGAACCCATATGCAGCTTACTGTGGTAGACCAATAAGTGCGACAACACCACGGATCTTGGGTGCAATTCAGGACTCAAAGCCCTGTGCCCAGTTAGAATACCCCGATCATCTCTAGGCCTGCGTAGACCATGAAAGCAATGAAGATATACGTTAGCGGTTTCGCCGGCAGGGCATGCGCTGCTCGGGCTCCAAGCTGGGCCAGGGGTATGCTAGTGGCTGCCAGGCATAACCATATAGGCAGATTCACATAGCCCAGGGAATAGGGCAGCAATCCAGATACCCCGAGTCCATTTACGATGTAGCCAACAATACCACCAAGGCTGGCAAGTATTATTGAAGCCACCGATGTTCCTATAGCAATGTGCATGCGAAAGTTCAATGCTAGCACCAACACAGCGACTATTAGTACACCGCCGCCAAGCCCAGTCAAGCCGCTTACCATGCCTATAGGAAATCCGCAAGCTGCCACAAGCCCGAGATTTTCTCGTGGCTCTGCATCCTGTCTTCGCAACTTGGGCATTATTCCCAGGCCCATCCATAGAGCGATAGCCAGAACCAGTCCTCCAAAGCCTGCTTTCAGTATCGCTTCAGGGAGATGACTTGCCAGAGTGGCCCCAACCAGACCCCCGGCCAGGGCACACGAGCCTAGAGTCAAGGCGGTTTTCCAGCGAACCGCGCTCTTCTTGTTATGCCTCCAGCTCCCGCTGATGACTGTGGGCAAAATCACCAGTAGACTTGTCCCAAAGGCTATTCTTATGGCAATATCTGGGGGCACATTCATAGCTAGGATAAGCCAGTAACTGACGGGAACCATAACGGCTCCGCCACCAATTCCGAGCAGTCCGCTGGCAAAACCAGTGCCTGCCCCGGCAGCCAGCAATATGAGGATGTGAGTTGCTGTCAGCATCTTTCCTGCCCCAGCTTGCCTTCAAGGGGGCCGGTCTTGGCAAGTGACCATCCATCTAGTTCGGGAGTGTATGGTTTGATGTCTAGAAGTGGTGTGCCGTCTATAGCGTCGAGTCCTTTCACCTTGAGGATATTCTTGTCCCTGGCTACTAGCTCCACTACAGTCAAGCCCAAAGGGCAAGGTCTATGCGGTGACCTGGTGGTAAAGAGGCCGTGCAAATCATGGTCCCAGGGAGTCTTAGTCAACAGATGATATCCGTGAGACTTGTGAAACCAATAAATAACAGTAATATGAGACAGTTCTTCAATGCCCTGCAGGCCTTCTTCAAATTCCTTGAATACCTCTATCTGAGAAATCTTCTCCGTTCTATAGCCCTGATAAGGAGCTTCCCCTGCATTTTTGTAGGGAGAATGAATTATCCCGATGGGCTTTAATTTCAGGCTATGGCTCTTGTCCATCTCTCAAGCCCTAGTGAGTAAGCTATAGGCTCTTCAAATTATATCATTCGTCACACGGTTCACAATATGAGCCGCTTTCGGTGTTCATCCCTAATGTCAGTAGCAGGGATAGACAAACTTGTTTGCCCGCCTCGATGATTGGCTCTACATTGCCAGCCGGGACAGACTTGCCTGTGCGGAGAAACTGGCGTGAAGTAAATGACCTGCTCTTGCAAACGACTTTGGGGGCTGGGCGGGCAGTAAATGTTTACTCCCAGACAGAGGCCTTAGCTACTAGGATCACGGTGAAACCGGCGTCAGCAGAGAAACGCTGTCGCGGCAATTCAACGTGATTTGCTTGGCCAGGGTTCTGAAACAACGTCGAGACAACTTGCTCAACGGAGAAGCCAGCTTGTTTTAGAAGCATACCTACTTCGCTATAACTATAAAACATCGCGCGTCTGCAAAGATGATGGCTCGTCCGCTTTTTGTTTCATTGAGCCGTCCCTAAGAAGACTCCTTCAACAGCAAGCCTAATACCAGCTTCCCATCGGTTCTGAGGAGGCCAGCAGCTTCAATC
>Ga0209427_10004664_pt1 | contig 15801 bp, 11 predicted proteins | sample DeeMarSWOR136_30_FD_187465 | JGI IMG/M metagenome (GOLD analysis project Ga0209427, IMG submission 187465) | Marine sediment microbial communities from White Oak River estuary, North Carolina - WOR-1-36_30 (SPAdes) (version 2) | ecosystem: Environmental > Aquatic > Marine > Intertidal zone >...
CGGCGCATCGGTCGGCATCTGCTGCCTCGGCGTCTCACCCACAACAACGAACAGATTCCCATCGTAGTGGACAATTTCCAGGGCGCCTTTTGTCTGTTCGTACGTTTTGATCGTCTTTCCTGTCGCTGCATCGAGCGCGCTGACCGGTCCGTCGATATCCAGCGTGACATAAACACGGTCTCCCACAGCCACGAGCCTCCTCGACAGATCGCTCGGGCCGCTTCGGAAACCTCGTAGATGCCATTGCCATTTCGATATCGCACGCTTCCAGAGAACGACGCCGCTAAATGCGTCACGTGCCACGAGAGACCATCGCGGCTGTAGCACGACCGCAGCGGTCGGCCCCTCGTCCACAATGTAGAAGATCCGGCCGCCGGACGAGACAAGAGCGCTGACACTGGCCAAGTGGTCGTGACTGCGCGCCCACTGAGGCCCCCCCACCCACTGCAATTGGCGAGGCGGGCCAACGACCAAGTCTTTCGAGACGGCATTGTTGGAGGCATCGTACAAAAAATGCGTCCACTCATCGATTTCAGCGGGTCGCGCTTTGACTTTCTTTGTCCATTTGTCACCACTCTTGATGTACGCGACGCCGCCGGGAGCGAGGACGCGCATCAGCTCGTTCATCGAAACGTCACCAAGGTCCTCCGATACGACCAAGTTGACAAGATTGTCGGCATACGGTAGCCATTGTCCGTCGAATCGCTCGACCGAGACGGATCCATAGAATCCGAGTGACTGAATATACTCCCGCGCCTTTTCCACATTCGAATCCTTCACATCCAGGCCGTGAACCAGGTAGCTCTCGCTTGCGCGCAGGGCCGCCGTGAGCTTCCCGTCCCCACAGCCGATATGAACGATCAGACCGCCTTCAATCCCGGTGGCATTTAGGATCTGTTCGGCGCTTAGTTCATCATCGCCCGGTTGAGCGATCACCGCTGATAAGGCGCATGAGATGCTCAGAGCAAATACAAGCGTTGCTGAGAACCGATGCTTTATCTTCATAACTGTGTCTCCTCGGCGGTTTAATCTTTTGAGGTCATGCACAACACACTGCCATCCATCATTGAGACGTACAGCCGTTGCTTTGCCGCCGCCATGCCGTCCCAGACCGCGGGCGAGTCCAGCTTATATTCGGCAACCTTGCTTCCCTCCCGGGCAGCGACGATCCATATACTTCCACCCTTTCGCCCCTCGTATGCGGCATGAGGATCGTCAAGCGGGATATCCGCTGGCATGACGCCCAAGAACAAATGCTCACCGGATTTGAGCATCGCCTTCGTGCGCACAGGCAGATCCTTAATCCAGACGCATGCCTGGGCCTGCTCAAGGGGGATCTTTCTAAAATCAGGCAGGGATTTTTCCCCCTCCACAAACGGCGTATTGGCCTTCTGGAAAAGAGCATATTGGCCATTCGAATCGCCTTTTCTTTTGACGCCCCAGACGGCCGTGTCATCATAGACCATCATCACGCCGGTCGGCACCGCGATCGTCGGGCTGCGCTTGCCGGGTCGGTTGACGACCCATGAGTAAGCGACCGGAACCCGACTGAAATCTCCGGTCCCCAGAACCCAATGCGACCTGTGGTTCTCTGCATTATCCAGCAAGCTGGAGGTTGAAAACAGATGGCGCGCCATTTGGTCCTGCGCCCTGAGCTTCGCGTTAAAACGGGCGTGATGCAGGAAAACATCCCGCCCGTTGCTGACGAGCACATCTGAAATGGCTCCCTCGGCCATGGAGAAAGAGTCACTCCGGTCGGACGCCAGAAACGTCTTGTAGTCGGTCGTGTTCTGACTGATTCTCGTGACATGTTCTGGCTTCGCCTCGCTTTTGCCCTCGCCGAACTCAGGATGCCGACTTTCAAAGTGGTTTCTGTACACAATACTTCCGGTAGCCGGGTCCAGGCCATAGAGATCAATGCCGCCGTCGAGCCACGTTGATCGGCCCGCCGAGCAATAAGCTACACCGTTCAGGATCAGAACACTCCCATGCACGGGCCAAATCGATTCGATCCGGTCTTCGGCCACGACTCTCATATCCGCCGGCGCGGCGAGAAAACGCCAGATCAGCTCACCGTCACTCAGCCTCAGGCAATAGACATAACCATCGGCGCTGCCGAAAAGGACCATGCCCCGGTAGACAGCAGGTGGCGAATCCACGCGCCCGCCGGCCACATATCGCCAGAGGACTGCACCGCTCTTGCCATCCAGAGCGTACACGGCATCCTCATTCATCGCACTCAGCAGCACTTTGCCGCAGGCGACCACGGGCGTCGTCAACCGGCCACCGATTTCCGCCCTCCAGCCAGACTGCAACTGAGTCGGCACAACCGTCCCGGCAACACCGCTGCGGAGCGCATCGTGCCTGTACTGCGGCCATGATTGCTCATCCCCCGACACTTCTTCAGTCTGCCTTCCGTAGGCCGGCCCTTTCTCGAGCCTTCGGTCCTCTGAAATCCTGGGAACTTTGGTTCTCTTAGCGGATAAGGCCCAGAAGCCCCACAGTTTGGATTCCATGTAGCAGCCGCACGCGTGGGGAGGGGCATAGATAAGCCCGTTGGCGGGCAGAATGCCGTACTGGCAGGTCCCGCGAACCCAGTTGTTGCGGGAATGATTGTCGCCGACGAGGTCCATCAACTCGATGCCGCGCTTACCGGCCATAATAAACCGCGTTGTGGCCTTCTCGCGATAGCAACGGTGATGATGACCCGATGTCTGCAAATCGACCATGATGGTATTGGTCCTCTGAACCTGGCCCGTATGCAGGTCCCGGCCTTCATTAAAATCTCGCACGGGAGCCGGTGCGACGGAATCGCTCACATGCAGCCCCTGCCAAACTAAACCGTCGATCACGAAGATATCAACAGGCGAATGAAATCCACCGCCGGACTCACATTCCCAGAGCGTCCGGCCGTCCTGGGCCGACAGTGCCGTAAGCTGTCCCGACAGCTTACATAAGACGACACCATCGACCACAACCAGCGTATGCTTGCCAAAAGTCAACTTGTTGCGGCCTCGTCCTTTCTGGGGTTTTCCCGTGTTCCACAGTGTTTCGCCCGACTTCAAGTCGATGCAGGCAACGCCTTCTCCGACTTGAATGTAAACCCTCCCGCCATCTGAGGCCAGCGTTTCCGGCATGAGATTCCTCTCAGGATCGGACCATTCCCACAGCGTCCGGCCGGCCTCCGGCTCAACCGCAATGATCGTCTTGCGGTTCGGATGTTGGAAGCTTCCGGAAAATGCCGGATGCTCCGTCGTCTGCTCCGCTACAGGAACCCCCTTCAAAACCAGCAAGATACCGTCAACGAGGATCATCTCCTCGGCTCCCGCTGTTTGGTTGTATGTTTTTAATGTCTGCCCCGTCGAAGCATCCATGGCCGAGACCGGTCCGTTCAGCTCCAGGGGGGCGTACAGACGACCTCCGGAGGCAACCAGAAGCCTTGTGACTTGTGGGGGGCCCGACCGAAAGCGAATCCCATGCCACGTCCAGGAAGCAATCGGTTTATGCCAGAGTGTAACGCCGCTGAAGGCGTCACGAGCCGTGATCGCCCACTTGCCCGGCAAGTTGATGTTCGCCGCGGAAGCTTCATCCGCGATATAGAAGATCCTTCCGTCGGCCGTGACGACGGAGCTGATGCTGCACAGTTTGTGATGATTGCGGGACCAGCGCGGGCTGCCGACCCACTGCATATGCCTGGGCGGGCCCACAACGGTATCTTGAGCGACCGCGTTGTTATCGGGCCCATGCAGATAGTGCGTCCACTCATCAATCTGCTCCGGCCAGGGTTTGACGATCTTGGTCCATTCACCTTCGGCCTTGATGTACGCGACTCCTTTGGGGCACAAAACGCGCCTCACTTCTTTCAATGGCACCGAATCAAGATCTTCTGCCACGACCAGGTTGACGAGGTTATCCGCGTACGGAAGACGCCGGCCGCCGAATCTGTCAACGGACACCTTCCCGCACAGCCCGAGCGACAGGATATGTGTGCGTGCCCGGTGGATATCCGCCGCATCGTCATCCAGACCATGAACCAGATAGCCGTCGCCGGCATGCAGCGCCGCCGTGAGCTTTCCATCGGCGCAACCGAGGTGAACGATCAGGCCGCCCTTAATGCCCGCGGCGGCCAGAATCCGCTTGGCTTTCCCGTCGTAGCCGTCAAATTCTCCGGAAGGAGTGCCTGGGACAGCCACCACGGATGAGACGGCACACAACATGCAGACAGAATAGACAGACCCCGCGAGGAACCAAAATCTGTTCTTCATAGCGACGTCTCCTTCTTGCTTAGGGTGTTCCGTGCATAAATTTTCTCAGGATTGTACCAGAAGCACCCCTCTGGGACAACCAGTGCGGCGGATCGCAGAGAGACGAGCTTTGACAAGGCACTCAAGACTCATGGCCACCTATATTCGCCTGGAAGAGGGGCCGATCAAGCCGATACCTGTCCTGCCAGAAGCCATTGAATTGGCCTGGTTCAATGCCGGGGAACAGTTGCGGTGTGCTAATCTAACAAAGCGCGGGGATTTCTCGCGATCGAGAACGATGGGGCTGGGGCACCAGGCAACCCGTCTACGGGCAGCGTGGAGCCCAAATCCCGCACCCACTGGAGCGGTACCATTGGGTCGAAACTGGCAACACAGCCACTCAAACCGTCCCCGGTTTCACCTACCACGCCGTCATCCTCGATATGCACCACCGGGATAGACCCCTCAGAAACCCCGTATGAAAGCCGGGAACACAAAAAATCCAAAAAAACTGCAAATTTTCTGAAAAGAGACATCAACATTTGGCCAACGACGGACGCTTTACGGAATAGAAAGGCCGAAAAGTCGATTGTGAACCAGGATATGCTCACGATGAGATCTCTGTAACGTTGCTGGAGCCGGGATGCCCGTGTCCGGTTCCGAGCCCGCAGAGTGCTGTACCAAGAATGAAAGCGAGCTACTATGTTGGCACGAAGCTTCCGTTTGCCGGTAACCACTTAATACAGAAAGGAGGTAACTGCAATGCCTCAATTCACAGTCATGTCCTATAATATCGAGCATATGAACAAGATGTTCCAAGACAATGCTGTAAAGCCAAGTCAGCAGCAGCGGGCCCAGCAGATTGCCAGCGTTATCCAGGACATCCATCCGCACGTGCTGGGCATCTGTGAGGCTGCCAATGCACCTCAGGAGCACCAGCACTTCATCGACAACTATCTACAGGGGTCTGGTTATCAACTCGCTCACGGAGCCAGCCGGGGTGGACAGAATCTGGTTTTTTACTACAGAAATCCGTTTGCTGTCGCATCCATCGATGATGCCATCTCTTTCTACGAACCGTGGAATGCTGATGTCGAAGGCGATGGACTGAACGAGCGGCACAAATGGGAGCGGAAACCGCTTGAAGTGGTGTTCGAAATCGGCCAGGGTGGCCCTCGACTCCGAATCGTTCTGGTCCACGCCAAGTCAAAGGGCGTTTTTTCAGTGGTTGACTGGCACAATTTTCAGAAAATCGCTCTTGCCAATCGAAAACGTCTTGTCGGACAGTCGATCAGGCTCCGCAGTCGCTTGGACCAGTTGCTCGAGGACCAGAATCCTCTTCCGGTGGTTGTGATGGGTGACATGAACGATGGCCCGGGATTGGATCCTTTCGAGATGATGGTCGGCAAAAGTTTTGTGGAGACGGTGATGGGCTCGGTCAATAACCCGAAAGGAATCTTCCACAACACGCTGTGGTGGATGTCCAGCGACTCACAACTGAGGAACAGCCTTTGGACGGCGGATTTCCCGGATCCGATCGTGAGCCATCCTTTCGGATATAAGCACCGGGTCTGGATTGACCATATTCTTTTGTCGCCGGATATGCTGCAGCAGAACAATCCTGTGCGTTATGTCATGGACTCTGGGACGGTCGCGCCCAAGGATAACACCAGCCGTGCAGCATCAGACCATTCTGCCGTATACTGCACGATCGAAACAAACTGAGAAGCGACGAAGACCGGCATTACCTCGTTCTCGGAATCGCTGTGCGGTGGTCCAGGTACTGGGACCCGATACCGTGCGCATGAACCCGTAGACAGGCTTTCGGGCGGTTTGACGGTTTCCGGCAGTAAGGAGATGGGATATGGCCAGTCATATCATCACCGGAAAGTCTGAGTTCCATGTGGAAGGTGCATTTGCGGCGGATTGCTTGAAGAGAAATTCGGGACTGAGCCAGATCGTAGGTCAGAGTACCGCTGTCCAGGCGTTACGCAACAAGATAGAAAAGATCTCATCTTGTGACGTTGATGTCGTAATCTCCGGCGAAAGTGGAACAGGAAAAGAAATAGTCGCCAGAGCCATTCATTATCTCAGCCGGAGGGCCGGAAAGCCTTTTATCCCTGTGAACTGCGGTGCAATTCCAGAGAGCCTCTTTGAAAATGAACTCTTTGGACATGCAAAGGGTGCCTTTACGGATGCTTGTTGCCACCAAATCGGGCTGGTGAAGGAAGCTGAGCAGGGCACGCTCTTCTTGGACGAAATAGGCGTAACGAGCCCCTATGTGCAGGTGAAGTTGCTGCGTTTGCTGCAAAATAGGGAATATAGACCACTCGGAGAATTTAGACGACGCAAGGCTGACGTGCGAGTCATAGCTGCCACGAATAGGGACCTTCAAAGTCTCCTTGATGAGGGAACATTCAGAAAAGACCTGTTCTACAGGCTGAATGTCGTCACAATCTACATGCCGCCCTTGAGGGAGCGAAGGGAAGACATCCCCATTCTACTCGAGCATTTCAGAGAAAGATATGCCAGACAATACCAAAAACGGATCGACGGCTTTACGAAGGAGGCGATGAGGCGCTTGGTCTGTTACTCATGGCCGGGAAACATCAGAGAACTCGAACATAAGGTACAACAAACAGTTGTGATGTCCGAGAACACAGTGATAGATATTGGCGCTATCCAACTCGCCGCAAGCCGATCCGAGTCTGAAGGGTCCGGACTTGAGTGCTTCAATGTAGCCAAGAAAAGGGTTGTTGATTCCTTTGCGCGAACGTACCTCACACAACTTCTCAGAGAATATCGTGGTGATGTAATTAGCGCTGCGAGAAGGGCGGGCAAAAGCCGGACGGGACTGTGGAATCTGCTGAAGAAGCACAACATCCATCCAAGCCAATTTCGTTCCGCTCATGTTGGCAAATACTCAGGCGTTGACCGGGGGGCGGGCTCGCCGGACTATGGCGTCACAAAAGAGTGACGCTATAGTCACCACACATTTGGCTTGTAAGCAGCGCCCTGTCAATTCCCTATCCAAAAAGCGTCACAGAAGTGTGACGCATCCATCGTGGTCCTCCGCTCCTGACTTTGCTAAGTCACGCTCTATCACTGAGTTAAAGTATCACTGACTGTGGCATGCCTTTTGCTCGCAACGTTATAAAGAGAGATTTCGAAGGTGCCATGGACGAAAAGAGAGAGCAAATCGCCGGAAGAATCCTCGATTATCTTCAGAAGAATCCTGATGCTGGAGATACGTTAGAGGGCATAGCGAGCTGGTGGCTGGGATTGCAGCAGATAGACATATCGGTGAGTGAGGTGGAGGATGCGTTGAACAGCTTGTTAGAAGAAGGTTTGATCAGGAGACATAGGGCAGGAGATGGAACTGCGATCTACAGAATTAGCAGTCGCTAACATTCTGTCCGGCCTGAGCCGGCCGTTGCCGGAGGCCTGAAAAGCCAGTTCCAGGCGTCATCGCGAGTTTCGCGTCAAGAAAGGAGCGACATCTTCTCGGACTACTGGCAAAAGGCACAGGTTGTCAAAACGCTGCCTGTGCTTACTTGTGCAACGAAGAGTTCCCTGAGAGCAAGATTGTTAGGGTCAGCACGCAAACAAACAAAATGAATCCAAAAGGAGGATTACTATGGGAAAAGTAGTAGTCACATGCACTGCCCGTCACCCCTGCGCCATACCTCTAAGTGATGGCACCACAATCTGCCTGGCACCTGGGGAGGTAGCAAAACCGCTACATGATTGGAATGTTGGTAACAGTACATTCAAAAAGTTGAAGGCGAGACACTGTATCTCTGTTGTGGAACAGAAAGCCGTGCAACCTGCAACAGACCACAAGAAAAAGGGCCGAAAAGGGAGAAAGTCCTGAGTCCCTTCTTGCCGGTAACGTGTAAGGAAAGGAGAGTAAAATGCCAGAAAGATTACATCCAGGAGTCTATGTCGAGGAGGTGCCGAGTTCCGTCAAGCCAATTGAAGCGGCTGGTACGTCCACAGCGGCATTCATCGGATGCGCGCCGAAGGGAGATCTCGACCAAGCTGTTATGGTGACCAGTTTTAGTGAGTTTGAAGGAAAATATGGATCCTTCTATGTCGATCCGGACGGGTCCATTCGAAGCTACCTTGCGCACTCTGTGTACCAGTTCTTCAATAACGGGGGCAGAAAGTGCTACATCGTCCGAGTGGCCGCCGGGGCTGCCACCGCAGACATCACCCTTAAAGACCGAAAGTCCACCCCGGCAAATACGTTGAAGATTTTCGCCGCCAATGCCGGCGCGTGGGGCAACAAAATAAACTTGATTGTCTCGGACGGAACAGCGGATCCCGGCAACGAATTTGACATCGACGTCAAACTTGATGATGAGCTCATGGAAGCCCACCGCAACCTAAGTATGTCACCTTCAGCAACCAATTTCATCGAGAAGGTCATCACGATGAACTCCAGACTGATCCGTGCCGAACGCGATTCGTCCAATAGCTCAGACGTGCCCGGCACGAGTCGAAGTGGTGCGTCTCCAGCGACCAGTTTGCCTGCAGAGAATAGGAAGTTTCTAATCAACATTAATAGCGATGGCTTCCAAGAGGTTGAGCTGGCAGATCCAGCAACAACAGCAGCGGAGATCAAAGACGCGATTCAAAAGGCCGTTAGGGCGCTGAAAAAACTACGAAGCTCCACGAAAGACAAAGCTTATGATGACTTTACGTGTACATACGATGAGACTGATCCTTCAAATCCTCTTTATGTGTTGACGTCTGGAACGAAGGGAATCGATTCTGACACAGGTGTAGCCTCTTCGGTTGAAGTCGCCGACGCACCTTCCAATAATGCTGCCGCTCTGCTCAACCTCGGAACGGCCAACGGAGGTCAAGAACAAGACGGCTCTGCCGTCCTGAGACCGGCAAACGGTACGTTTCACGTTGGTGATGATCCTTCCCTTCCAACGACGCCCGGTAGCGATGGGACGACTCCCCAAACAGCGGATTACATGGCAGGATTTGACTTGCTCGACACTGTCCGCGACGTCAGTATCCTCGCGGTCCCCGGGATGGGTACGAAGGACATTACCGACTTTGGCAGTACCTATTGTGAGAAACGTGCGACACTGGCTGGCGTTAACGACTGCTTCTTCGTTGGCGAAATGCGTATTGTCGATGACACCAAGGAAGAAGCACAGACCTTTGTCGCAAGCCTGACCAAGAAGAGCCCCTATACCGCGGTTTATTTCCCTTGGCTCAAAATGGTCGATCCTACAGGTATCCAACCAGAGGCGATTTCAGTACCTCCGTCGGGTTTCGTCGCGGGCATGTATGCCAAGATTGACGGCACCCGTGGCGTGTGGAAGGCTCCGGCGGGCACAGAGGCCAATATCGGGGGAGCAAGCGGCCTGCTCAAGAATGTGACGGATGCCGAACAGGATACGCTGAATGATAAAGGTGTCAATTGCATCAGGGCGTTTCCGGCTACAGGTATCGTGATTTGGGGTTCCCGGACATTGTCGACACGTGCTCAGCCTGAATGGAGGTACGTGCCGGTGCGGAGAACGGCGATTTTCCTGGAAGTTAGCATCTTTAACGGCATCCAGTGGGCGGTGTTTGAACCCAATGATGAGGATCTTTGGGCAAGCTTGCGCCTGAACATTGGCGCTTTTATGATAAGGCTGTTCCGACAGGGTGCCTTCCAAGGGGATACGCCGTCGAAAGCTTTCTTCGTCAAGTGTGATTCTGAAACAACGACTCAGGCCGATATTGACGCAGGTGTGGTAAACGTTCTCGTCGGCTTTGCGCCGCTGAAGCCCGCCGAGTTTGTTGTCATTAAGATCAGCCAGAAAGCCGGACAAGAGGCGACATAAACATTCTGAACAGGAGTCTAAATCATGGCAAAATTTACGGTAAACACCCATCGATTTGATCCCTATCGAAATTTCAAGTTCAAAGTTAAGTGGGATAACAAGTACGTGGCCGGTCTCAGCAAGTGCAGTGCTCTGAAAAAAACCACGGAGATGACTGAATGGCGAGAAGGCGGAGATCCGAGCACCAGCCGGAAGTTACCCGGGAAAACATCTTACGATGCCATCACTTTGGAAGCAGGTGTCACTCACGATACGGCATTCGAGGAATGGGCAAACCTGGTGAACAACTTTCAGAGTGACGCTGCCATGTCACTCAAGAATTTCAGAAAAGACTGTACTATTGACGTTTTCAACTTACAAGGGAAGAAAGTACTATCCTATAATGTCTATCGTTGCTGGGCCTCCGAATACCAGGCACTCCCCGAGCTCGATGCAAGCGGTAACGCCGTGATGATCCAAACGATCAAACTCGAAAACGAGGGATGGGAGCGAGACACGTCCGTGACTGAGCCTGCAGAAGCGTAAGACGAGTACGCTGTCGAGATTGTTGACGTAAGTAGAGACATATGCCGGTATCTCCGTCGTGACATGACACACTTATGGATAAGCTATCTTTCCGACTTCCTGGCGGTTATGTTGATGAAGGAGGGACGGTCCATCGGCAGGGAGAGATCGCTCCTCTGAGCGGCCGGGAGGAAGAACTGCTTGCCGGGAACGACAGGCGAGAGAGTGCCTCGTTGGTTACGACCGTACTCAGATGCTGTTTGCGCCGCTTGGGCGACATCAGCCCTATCTCTGAGGAGGTTGTGCGCAACCTCCTCATTGCGGATAGGCAATATCTTCTCCTTAAGCTCCGTGAGGTGACCTTCGGGGATCAGGTTCAAGCGACCATCTCCTGTCCCTGGCCGGATTGCAGCAAACGAGTTGATATAGACTTTTTAACAGAAGATATACCGATCAAGGAGTCTAAAGAAAAAGGTCCGACCTACGAGATGGAACTTTCACCAGAGGCTGCCTTTATAGACTGCAACAATAAGGCGTATAGAAAGATTATCTTCCGCCTTCCCAACGGAGCAGATCAGGAGGCCCTTTCGCCGCTTCTTTCTGAGAATGAGGCACGGGCGTTAACCAGGCTCCTGGCCCGCTGTGTTCAGAGCATAGGTCCTCTAAAGAATCCCGGGAATACACATACCTGTCGGCTTTCTCCATTGGCTCGTAAGGAGATCGAGAGTCGGATGGCGGAGGCTGCACCTCACGTGGAGTTAAACCTGAGGGCAAATTGTCCCGAATGTGGGCGAGCGTTTGTGATACCTTTTGACCTGCACCGTTACTTCTTTGGTGAGATGCGAACCAGCATCAACCTGCTTTATCGTGAAGTCCACTACCTTGCATATCACTATCATTGGAGCGAGCAAGAAATCATGGAAATGCCGAGAGGAAAGCGGCGTAAATATATCGAGGTGTTGGCGGATGAGACTGAGAGATTGAACAATGCCATCCGATAAACGACAAACATCGATCAGCTACCTGCAAAACGCCCTGGCAGACGGTGCAAGGCCTTTCCACTACAGAAGCGGAGTCCGTTCGCTGCTGGGTGCTCCAGAAAGCGAAGAGGGTCACATGGCGTTCTCTCCGACTTTGCCGGCCGTTGGATTCAGGTATGTCAATCACCCCCTCTTGAACGAACCGCCTCGCATTCGACGCCCCGGAAATGAAACGGAGCGATTCGTCTTGAATAGTGAGCGAGAGGTTGAAACAGAAGATTCTCTCGCGACTCCCTGGGAAAGAATCCAATGTTGTGAGCCTTTTGAGGAGACAAGGCCGGAGAATCCCGCCCCTTCCGGGAGAAATAAGAACAGACAAATCAGCCAAAAGGGAAATTCAATAGGAGAAACGGTGCCACGACACCATGCCGTTCCGGAGCCAAAGCAGAATAACGCCTCTGGAGTGCAGGAAGAGACATTGGAAAAGCCGAGTGTGATTATGGAAGAACCAGCAGGAGAGACTTCGGGTGTTTCTGCGAAGAGCAGTTCCGGTCCCTCACTGCCTATGAAAGCGCGGAATACCCGACCCAGCAGTCTGGAGGATCGCAACCGGCAAGAGGTTTCTCCAACAAACTCGCGCGAGCACGTCATGAAGAGACCCTTGTTCGAGGCACAAGAAGACACATCGGCGATTGATCTCCCAAGTGCTTCCGTATCCGCTGCAGAGAAGTCACAAAGGGCAAGGGGAGTCCAAGAAGAACGTGCCGCAACTCCATCGCCGGACAGCATGGAGAGTTTATTGGCTGATGATACTGCTAAAGCGGTCAGAGGGAAGGCAGGAACCTCCGAAAAGGATGAGTTCTCTAAAACAGTGGCTTCACCGACTCTTGCCCTGGAAGAAAAGTGCGCGGCCAGGCTCAACCGGACTCCCGGCACCCCTCCTTCTCAATCTCGATATGTTAGCACCAATACGCTCAGTGGAGCAAACAGAAACGCAGCCGAAAGAATAGAACAGCTTCAACATGCTGTATACCAGTTGACCGCCAGGGTGTCATCGCGGCAAGCTAAGGTGAACCAGGAAGCACAACACGAGACGCCTGCACAGGCACAACCTCCTCCGGTTAAGCCGGTTGTTATCATCAAGCAGCTTTCGAGTCAGACGAGTCGTCCATGTGCCTTTTGGGAAAGAAGTTACCTGAGCCGTTTTCATCTGAAGACCCTGCGATGAGGGATGCCAAGCGATGAGCAGAGCAACAGCCATTGGGATGGTCAGTGAATCATTAAGAAATTTGTTAGCCGGCGAAATGGCATTGGAGTCGGAAGTGGATGTGACTATACTGGCTCCTGATGAGGCTGGTGGTAACCGCAGGATTAACCTGTTCTTGTACAAAGTCCAGGAAACCCCAGCATTGAAGAATCTGGATTGGCAGGTGAAACGAGGCGACCCTACCCAGTTGGTCCCGCCGCCTCTCTCACTCAACTTGTTTTATCTATTGACGTCGTACGCACCAAATCAAGGACAAACAGGAAATTCCACGGCTCACGAGATATTAGGTGAAGCCATGCGGGTCTTTTATGAAAATCCAATTGTACCGCAGGATTATCTCGCAGATGGACTAAAAGATGCCAAAGAGCAGATCAAGATCGTGCTAAACACCCTGGATATGGAGGAGTTGAGCCAGGTATGGAACACATTTACCAAGCCCTTTCGTCTTTCAGCTCTGTATGAAATTTCGGTGGTGCAACTGGATATGCTCTCGGAGAGTGAACGCGCCATGGCCAAGCGAGTGCAGAAGATTGGCCGCCCCGATGTGCATGCACCCTTCAATCCGCCGACGGTGGAAAGTATCGAGCCTATGCGTGGTGCGGCGGGTACACACATCACCGTGCGCGGCGAAAACTTGTCAGGCTGGAAGGCCTATGTAACTGTGATGGGGCGGCGGATGATCGACGGTATGGACCTTACGGAGGATCGTTTTGTTATGACCCTACCTGGTAATTTGCCCCCGGGATTCCACGAAATTCGCGTTGATGTTTCTCATTTGTGTAGAAGGACCTTTTTCTTCGAGGTCACGGCATGATAGTCAAACAGGAGAAAGAAAACAAGAAGACTTGCCCCTCCTATACGGGAAACTATGAGCATCTTGCCGATGAGTTGAGGAAGCTGGATCTTCTGATTCAACGACAGGTGGTGACGTTACGAATGAAGCATTCAGCTATGCCGAAGGTGACTGCCAGCCCAAGCGTCTATATATCTCACGAAGAGATAGAATGGATGCTGTGTGGGCACGAAAACAATCAAACTGAAACGCTTGAGCTAAAGCAAATTCGCAACAGAATTGGAGAGCTGCAAAGTGAGATCAACATTAGGATATCAGCAAGCCTGGAAAGCGGTGTTTTCTTGGCGCTGCCGCAGCTAGCCCATCTTTTTGCCCTATCCCCCTTTGAATTGCAGACGGTGATCATTTGCCTGGCCCCGGAGCTGCAGCGAAAATACGACAAGCTGTATACCTATTTGCAGGACGATATCACTCGCAAGAAACCGAGTGTGGATCTGGTGTTGGATTTGCTGTGTGAAACCCAGGTCGATCGATGGAGGGCGCGGACTCTTTTTTCTGATCATGCCCCGCTCTTTCGAGCCGAGATGTTGCACACGACGGACGACCCTCAGAGCCCATCCGGCTCCAGCGATCTGGCACAGTTCCTTAAACTGGACCCAAGGATTGTAAACTATCTCTTGGGGAACAATAGCATTGATGGACGTTTGAGTGACTTGAGTTTTCTTAAACCATCGCTTTCTATCGATCACATCTTGGTTGATCCGGCGATCAAGATACAACTGCTCAATCTGACCCAACACCATTTTGCCGCACAAGGAGTCACGAGGAAGAATCTGATCCTGTATTTCCACGGACCTTACGGCGTAGGTAAACGGGACCTGGCGCTGGGAATCTGTGGGCGGTTGAATTGTCCGATGCTATCGCTGGACATGGGCCTGCTTGTAACCCGTGAATCGGACCTGGAAACAACGCTGCGGCTGGCGTTTCGTGAATGCCTGCTGCAGCAGGCGGCCCTCTATCTCGACCACGCTGATGTCTTGCTGAGAGAGGACGATAAGGCGAAAGCATTGGTGAAGAAGCTGGCCCACGTGGTGGCCGAGTACGGCTGGTTGACCTTTCTGGTGGGGCAAAAAGCGTGGTCTCCCGAAGGGACCTTTGAAGGTGCGGTGTTTCAGGCCGTCGAATTCCCTGTTCCGGACGTGCCTTTGCGAGAGGCAGCGTGGGAGAAGGCCCTGGCAAGCCTGACGCCTGAGCCTGAGACCGCATGGGCTGGCCCATTAGCTCGGCAGTTTCGTCTGACGCCGGGCCAGATCCGGGATGCGGTCGCATTGGCGAAGAATCGGCGGGCGATGGGCGATGGGCAAGGGGAAACGACGCTCACCGATCTATACGCTGCCTGTCGCAGCCAGTCCAATCAGAAGCTGGGCGAGCTGGCCGTTAAGGTCGATCCCCACTATGGCTGGGAGGACATCGTCCTGCCAGAGGACAAGGTAGACCAGCTCAAAGAGATCTGTAACCAGGTCAAGCATCGCTATCGGGTCCTTGGCGAATGGGGTTTTGATCGAAAACTCTCGCACGGCAAGGGACTGAGCGTGCTTTTCTCCGGCCCGCCCGGCACCGGCAAAACAATGGCCGCCGAGGTCATTGGCCACGAGTTACAGTTGGATTTGTACAAGGTCGATCTCTCCGGCGTGGTTAGCAAGTACATCGGAGAAACGGAAAAGAACCTGAGCAAGATATTTCAGGAGGCCGAAACCAGTAACGCCATCCTCTTCTTCGATGAGGCAGATGCCCTCTTCGGCAAGCGTACGGAAGTATCCGACGCTCACGACCGGTATGCCAACATCGAGACCAGCTACCTCCTGCAAAAGATGGAGGAGTATGAGGGTGTGGTTATTCTGGCCACCAATCTGCGAGAGAATATGGATGAGGCCTTCACCAGGCGAATCCGGTTCATCGTAGGGTTTCCATTCCCCGATGAGGCGAGTCGTCTGAAGATTTGGAAGACTCACTTCCCGCAAGAGGCACCGTTAAGCGACGAGATTGACTATGAATTTCTATCAAAACGGTTCCCAGTCGCCGGGGGCAATATCAGAAACATTGTGCTCAACTCCGCCTTCCTGGCGGCCCAAGACGGCGGCACGATTGACATGGGGCACAT
>Ga0209427_10004665_pt1 | contig 15801 bp, 20 predicted proteins | sample DeeMarSWOR136_30_FD_187465 | JGI IMG/M metagenome (GOLD analysis project Ga0209427, IMG submission 187465) | Marine sediment microbial communities from White Oak River estuary, North Carolina - WOR-1-36_30 (SPAdes) (version 2) | ecosystem: Environmental > Aquatic > Marine > Intertidal zone >...
TGCATTAAGGAGGGGATATGATACAGTAACAGTTGCTACTTGTGGAAATTATGGAGCTGCAATTTCTCTTGCTGCATCAATTGCAGGAATCGTTTGTGAGATATATATACCTGAAAAATATCATACTAGCAGAATTAAAGAAATTGAAGATAATGGTGCAAAAATAATTCGTGTACCCGGAGATTACGAAAATGCAGTAAAGATTTCTCAGGAAATGGCTGATCAAAAGGAGTATTATGATGCCAATGCTGGGAGTGATAATACTATGATTCAATTCCGGGCTTATGGTGAGATAGCATATGAGATTTATGATGAAATACGTGATGCACCAGCTGTTGTTGCTATGCCTGTTTCTAATGGTACTACTCTAGCTGGAGTATATAAGGGATTTTTAAGTCTTTACAGGCGTGGAAAAACATCAAGAATTCCTAGATTAGTTGCAGGGTCATCTTTTGGGAAAAATCCTATTATTCAAGCTTTTTTGAAAAATCTCACAACTTGTGAAGATATATCTCCTGAAAAAATACATGAAACAGCTATTAATGAACCTTTGATTAATTGGCGTTCTATTGATGGGGATTATGCTCTTGAAGCTATTAGAGAAACTGGCGGATGGGGCGCTTATGCTACTGATAAAAACATGTTATTTTTTTCAAAAATACTTCGTGAAAAAGAAGGTCTTAGTGTATTGCCTGCTTCAACTGCTGGTCTTATAGCACTTTTAGATAGACATAAAAACAATCCATTACCAAATGATCGTTATGTTATTATCTTGACGGGGAGAAAGTAAATTACAATTAAATTCACATCTAAACTTGGAGGTTGGTAATGGTTAAGAAACGTGCTATTGTTTATGCAGATCGACTTTTTAATTGTGCTGATGGTAAAACTGCACATGGGCTTGTCAGATTTAGTAAAAGGTTTGATATTGCATGTGTTGTAGATACCACTATTGCTGAGGGAGATGCAGGTGAAATTTTAGATGGTTTGAAAAGGAACATACCTCTTTATAATGATCTTGAAAGAGCCCATAAATGCTCAGATCCAAATACTTTTATTATTGGAGCAGTCTCAGAGGGAGGCATTTTACCTAAGGGTTATGATAAGGCTGTTCTTTGGGCTCTTGAAAAAGGCCTTAATATCGTATCAGGACTTCATGAGTTCATATCAGAAAACCCAAAATTTTTAAAACTTGCGAAAAAAAATAACTGTAAAATTACAGATGTAAGAAAGATTTTTCGGGATTATAAAAGATTTTATACAGGTGAAATCAAGAATGTTAAATCAAAACGAATAGCGATTTTAGGAACTGATTCTGCTATTGGTAAAAGAACTATAGCTGTTATGATAAACGAGGAATTGAAGAAAAGAGGTAGAAAAACTGATATGATTTATACAGGTCAAACTGGTTGGATTCAAGGTTGGCCACATGGTGTTGTACTTGACGCAATGATTAATGATTTTGTAGCTGGTGGAATAGAAGGTGCTATTCTTGATTCATGGAAAGAATCTAAACCTGATTTTATGATTATAGAGGGACAAGGAAGTCTGGTTCATCCTTTTTTTCCAGGTGGTTTTGAGATACTTGCTGCTGGTCGAATAGATGGTTTTATTTTAGTAGATGCTCCAAAAAGACCTCATCTAGATGGTTTTCCAGAATATCAAATGCCAGATCCAAGAAGGGTTGTAAGAATTGCTGAACTGCTAACTGAGAAACCTTTAGTCGGAATCGGTTTAAACAATGAAAATATGGTAAAGGATGATATTAAAAATGTTAAAATTAAACTTAAGGATACTTTTAACGTTCCTGTAATTGAACCATTGAGCGAAGGTGTTGTTGAAATTGTTGATTTTTTGGAGGAACTTGATGACAGGTAAAATACATGATATGATTTGTTTTTCTTCAATTGAATTATCAGAAACAGAAATTAATGGTAAGAGTGTTAAAACAAATGTGATTCTTAATAAAATTAATGGAGATAAATCCTCTTTTAATATTTTGCTAAAATATGAAAATAAATTAAATGAGGACTTTATTCCTCTATTACGCCTTGCTTTTACTATGCCACTTTTAAATTATGGTTTATTTTCAAAAAGATTCAAGTTGAAATTTCCAATAAGTAAAGCAGACTATAAAATATTAAATATTTTAAATAAAATTTTTAGCAGTGATATTTTTGTAAATAAAATACTTCGAAGAAGAGCAAATTATATTCTTCCAGGATTTCTTCCAAGAGAGGAAAATGTGGAATTGGAGGATTCCAATCCAAAAGCAGTTATTGAACCTTTGAAAGTTTATGAGGATAAAATAATTTCATCAGAAATGGATAAGAATTCTTGTGGCATTTTATCAAGCGGTGGTAAAGAAAGTCTATTAACTTATGGTTTACTTAATGAGATAGGATGTAAGACATATCCGTTATATGTAAATGAAAGTGGAGGACACTGGAGAACTGCTATACCTGCTTATAGATACCATAATAAAATTGATACTAAAACACAGAAAGTTTGGACAAATATCGATAGATATTATGTTTTTATGCTTGATAATTTAAAATTTATTAGACCAGATCATAGAAAAATATGGGCGGATACCTATCCAATTCGTCTATGTATTTTCCCGTTTTATGTATTCTTATTACTACCTATATTTGCAGAAAAAAAAATTGGTAATATTCTATTAGGTAGTGAATTTGATGATTTAAGAATCACACCCGGTTATCTTGGAATTAAACATTATTATGGTATATATGATCAACATCAAGACTATGATATTTTAATGAATAAATGGTATTCAAAAAGATTACCAGGTTTAGTTCAATGGTCAGCAGTTAGGAATATTTCTGGTTTAATTGTTGAAAGAATCCTTGTAAAACGTTACCCTGAACTTTCTAAATATCAACGATCATGTCATTCATGTCATTTTGAAAAAGATAAAATTGTCCCATGTGGAATATGTTCAAAATGCATGGGAGTTTTACTTTTTTTATTAGCAAATAAATTAAATCCTCAAATTATGAATTTTAAAAAAGAGGATATCGATAATTATACAGAGCGAGTTAATCCATCGAATCTACGATTAGATGAAGATGAAAAGAACCAATCATTTTATATTATTGGGAAAAAAGGTAATATTCCAAATGTCAAACCTGTTGATCATGTTGAGAAAATCCATATAAATATAGACACTTGTGATCCAAACTTAATCCCAGAACATTTGAGAAATAAACTGATGAATATTATTAATAAATATACAACTGGTCATTGTAAATTAAAAAATAAACAATGGATTTCTTAAAATTAACTTTATTTTGTTATGTTTCAAGCTCTTTAACCATTCTAAAAGCATCGTACGTCCTATACTGTTTATAATTATAATAATTTTTTAATAGTGCTATTTTCCTGAAACCTAATCTTTCATAGAGGTTAACTGCAGTATTATTTCCAACTGATACCTCTAATCTTATCTTTTTAATATATTTAGGATACATATCCTCTTCCGCTGCTTGTAGAAGTTTCTTGCCAATCCCATTTCCTTGAAACTTTGGATCAACATTTAGAGTTTCTATTCCAGCCACTTGTGAATTTTTATTATATAATACAATAATAAATCCACGGAGTTTTTGATGTTTGATTTCTGCTAAACAATTGCTATTTGCCACTGTTATTAGATATTTTAACTGTTTTGGGGTATATGCAATATATTTGTTGAAGCATTTTCTTTCTAATTCAATAATATTATCAAGATCATCTACAGTAATTCTACGTACAACCCCCAAATCCATAATAATCAAACAAGTATTAAAAATCAATTCAATTACTTTTCTATTGGGAGATATTAGTATTTAAGGTTAATTAGAAAGTTTTATATATTACATCATGGTGAAATTATAAAGGAAGAATATTTGTGTGCAATATTTGGAGGGAAATATGAATAATACAATTGATGTAACACAAAAATTACTAAAAATTGTAAAGCAAAGAAAAACACCAGTTCTTGTTAATAAACAAGAAAATGGTTATAAGAAAAATAGAAACGTTAGTAAGAGCCTTGCTTATGAGAGTTACTCATCTGATTCTGATTATTAGAATTTTTAATTTTATTTTTTAAATCATCTGCAATAATTAATATACTTCCAAGCTGCATTTTTACTGAATTACGGATTGGAACATGATAGAATGCACCTCGTTCTTGTACACTTTTTGCAATTGATTTAATTTCAAGATCATAAGTTTCCATTAGTTGACAAATCTTTGGAGCACCACCTTTTACACAAATACTTTCTGCAACTCTCCATATCTGGCCAAGGAAGAATAAATCAAATATATCTTCAACAACGCTGTTTTCAAATTTTTCAGCTTTTGTAATTGTTCTATCCTCTGCTTTTTCAAGTATTCGTTTTTCATGTTCGATTGACAATTTAGCGTTAGAAATATGTTTTTTTGCTAAATTAAAAAGTAAAGGATCTGCCATATTTTCATATTCTTTTAGTTTTTCAAGAATTTTTGTTGAATATTCGACTCTTGATTTTTTTCGTTTGTATCGCTCCTCAACCATTTTTTTATATGATTTTTTTGATTGGTTTTTATCTTCTAACTTATGACTTAAATACATTGGAACTTCGCAATTAAAACTAAAACCTCCTATGTTTTTCTGGTACCATTCATCACTACAGGCACCACGTCTTAGATCAGGTAGTATCAACGGGTCTTTTTTTTTGTAATATTGAATATAATCCTTTAGACCATACATTTGGTAAAAACCTGGAGATAGCATCTGTCCAAATGGAACATCTGGTGATTTATCAGAGAGTGGAATATTTAAACTAGAGACGAATTTTCTTAATTTTGGATAAACGTCTGGGAAATCCTTGCTAAGATAATAATATCCATTAGTAAAACCACTATGATGAAGGTTACATAGTAATTCTGGGCGTTCTTTTTCTAGAACTTCTTTAATTGCAATGGTTTCTGGTCTTGATTGTGTCCATTGGTAATCCTCATATTCTATTGGGAAGGTCCACTCATATTGATCCTCTGTTGGTTCTCTAAAAGATGATTTTGCCATCGCAGCTAAGGACTCAGGCATATTAAACCAGCCCTCATTTAAACGCATCCCTCTGCGTTCAAGAATAGGGATTAACAACCAACGCCATCCAAAACTATTTACTTCTGGATGAGTTGCTAACCATCGAGCAAAATATGTTATTACTAAGCTTCCTAATGGTTCATCGCTATGAGGCACGCCAATAATTAATGCTGTTTTATCGCTTTCTCCGATGTCTAACATTATAAGCGGCTTATCATCAATTGTTATCCCGATTTTTTTATTTTTTACATTTGGCATCTCGATAATAAGATTTACTAAATTGTCTATTTCACTGACATTTAAAAATCGAGTATAAGTAGGAATTTCGTTTAAGATTTTATTGAAATCTGATGTTTCCATTTTATAAATCAACCTCAATACCCAGACCTGGTTTATCAGATGGAATAACATACCCATTTCTATAGCTTGCACCGCCTTTCACAATATCCTCTTTGAAATCTAAGGCGGAATCTAAATCTGCATATTGGACATTTTTAAATGCACATGCAAAATGTACGCCAGCTGCCATAGCACCCATTGATTCATTCATACAACCTATCATTACAGGTATTTCTGCAATTTCTGCATATGTATTTGCCTTGATAGCGTTAGTTATTCCTCCAATTTTCATAAGCTTAATATTTATCATATCTGCTATTTCCATTTTAACAGCTTTTAGACTATCTCTAAGAGTTAGCGCGGTTTCATCAGCCATAATAGGAACTGGGCACTGTGCTGTAACTTCCTTTAGAGCATAAAGATATTTAGCAGGAGTTGGTTGTTCAAGAATTTCAACATCTGCACCTAGTTTCTCAAGTGTTTCAACGACACGTAATGCTTTTTCAAGGCTATATCCTTCATTTGCATCTAAACGAATCTTAATATTTGAACCAACAGCACTTCTTATTGCTAGTACTACTTCAATATCTTGATCAGGATCCATTCCACATTTAACTTTGAGACAAGTAAATCCTTGAGAAACAAATTCCTTTGCTTTTTCCACCATAACATCTACTGGATTTAAACCAATTGTTATTGAGGTCTCAATTTTATCTCTATAACCACCAAGAAGTTTGTATAAAGGCAAATCTGCTTTCTTTCCAAGGATATCAAAAAGAGCCATATTAATACCGGCTCTTAGTGAAGGATTAGCCTTTATTTTATCTTCAATAACATCATTTAATAAATTTATTCTAGTTGGGTCCTCTCCAACAAGAATATCTTTTACAACACTATTAAAACAATCCATAACAGACTCTTTTGTTTCAGAAGTTACACTGTCAGGAGTTGCACAACCCCATCCAATAATATCTTCATCGGTTTCAATTTTTAAAAAAACATTTTCACCAACATACATAGTTTCATTTGCAATAGCAAAAGGTTCCTTCAATTTAAGATCTAAGGGATAAGCTGAAACTGATTTAACTTTCATATCAGCCGAATAACAAAATGGTACTAATAAGAATTATCATTAAATATTACTTGAATTTGTTATATTTTCTTTAGGGATATTTAAATATACCCTATATGATTCTATTTTTTCCAATTATATGTTCTATTAATAGTGTTTAATATATAATATAGGAGTGGATTTACTTAGTTAAAAAGGAAAAACAAACTATCGAAGAAATTGTTCGCTGTCCTGAATGTGGAAAAACTCATCTTACAAGAGATTATAACAGAGCTGAACTTATTTGTAATGATTGTGGTCTTGTAATAGATGAAGATTTTATTGATCATGGACCTGAATGGCGTGCATTTGATGGAGAACAACGAGAAAAAAGGGCACGTGTTGGTGCACCTCTAACATATACAATTCATGATAAAGGATTGAGCACTGAAATTGATTGGAGTAACAAGGATTCATATGGTAAGACAATACCAACAAAAAATCGTGCACAATTATATCGTCTTAGAAAATGGCAACGTCGAATAAGAATAGCAGATGCAACAGAGAGAAATCTTGCACTTGCCTTAACAAATCTGGATCGATTGGCATCTAGTTTAGGACTTCCTAGAGTTGTTCGAGAAACTGCAGCTATGATCTATCGAAAAGCAGCGATGAAAAATCTAATCCGTGGTAGAAGTATCGAAGGTGTTGTCGCTGCAGCGTTGTATGCTGCATGCCGACAATGTCATGCACCTCGAACATTAGATGAGATAAGTAATATCTCTAATATTAAAAGAAAGGAAATAGGAAAAAACTATAGGTTTATAGCAAAGGAAATCAAGTTAAAACTCCTTCCGACCTCACCTGAAGATTATATTTCACGATTTTGTAGTGAATTAAAACTTAGCAATGAGGTTCAAGTAAAAACAATGGAGATTTTAAAACTTGCAGCAGAAAACTCATTGATTACAGGGCGAGGACCAACAGGTAATGCTGCTGCATCTTTGTATATTGCATCGGTTATTTGTGGAGAACGACGTACACAAAGAGAAGTTGCTGATGTTGCAGGTGTTACTGAAGTAACTGTTCGAAATAGATATAAAGAAATAATAAAAAAATTAGATATAAATTTTAATCTATAATTTTTTTATATGCAGATTTCATCAACCTAATTTTTTATTATAAGCGTACTGTAAAATATATTTGTTCCATTCGCCTCTTTAATTATTTTTATAAAATCCTTTCTTATTTTTTCTAAATCTTCTTGTGACATAGATTTTACATTGGTTGATGACTTACATTTTAATTCAGAAATATTGCCCTGTAACCTACAAACAATAGGTCGGACTGGATATATTACACATCTATCATTAATGATATATGGGCATCTCATCTGATTTTGTTCAAATTGATCTTTAGTCCATAAAATTCGTTTTAATTTCTTTTTTTCCAAATAATTACTTATCAAAATGTCCTCAGGTTCAAACCAAACTATTGGACCACAACATTTATGACAATGTTTACAATTGAAATTTTGTATTGATCTATAAATTTTTTTTAAGGATTTGATCACTGTTTGATTCAACTTGATATTTCACCTAAAAAATCTTAAATAAGACTTCTTTGCCTAAATGCTGCTGTTTTAATCTTTACTCCCATAGATTCTAAACCAGCAAACCCTTTTTCAGTAAGTATAAATATTTTTTCTGTCTTCTTTTTTATCCAGTTTAATTCAATCATCCTTTCCATTAATAAATTTCCTAGATATGATCCAAGGTGTTCATAAAGAATACCATGGTCACTTTCAAAACAAACATTTACCATCTTTCTATTTACTGCACGAAGTTTATCTACATCAATACCAATAATTTCTAATTCGTCCCAACCTTTCTGTGTAATAACATAATCATTATCAATCATCTTTATTAAATTCTCTTTTAAAAAAAATCTTAGAAGAGATTCCCCTAGAAGACCACCTAAATGATTATTACAAGATGTTACATTCATCATTTTTTCAAAATTTACATTACTCATCATAAATCACACTCATATTACTATCTCTCTTATGAGGCGATAAACGTCTAGTTATATATCCTGCGATACGATTCCGTAAAAGTTTACTTTTAACATCGGTTAATTCTGTCACTTTTACTTTATTATGTTGGAAATCACCAACAACGAATTCCTTTGGATATTTTTCAATAAGTTCTATTGCTGTATTTTTTATATTTGTCTGCCTTATATTTCCCAATAATATCAGCTCGCATATTTTATTTTACAAGGTGGAGGAAGCTTCGAAGATGCTTTCATTAAAGCCTCTCTTGAATGTTGAATATTTCTTTCAAAAGTTTCAACTTTCATGATAACCTGCCCTCGTTCTACACGGGCAGCTGTACCAACTGCTTTTCCAAAAGAAGCACGCATACCTTGAGAAACACGATCTGCACCTGCACCTGTTGCTTGCTTATTTTCTCTTAAAACATGATGAGGATATATACTAATTGTTAATCTATAGTCAGTAACCCCTACTTTTTTTTCTAGATACCTGTTTGCTGCAACACGTGCTGATTCCAAAGATGTATGCCGAATTTGGCATCTTTCTTCTGAATATAGCATTAATTGAACAGGAAAAACTCCTGTTTTATTACCAAGTACAAATTGCGTTATGCGGGATAATGGAACACCGCCCATATATTCTCTCCTGGTATAGGCTTGTTGTTTTATATCGTGATACATACTATTTGGTTTTCGTGCCATATAAATAACCTCAAATATTCATAATCAATGTTTAATTTCAAGCTAATAGACTCTATTAAGATTATAAAATTTTAGTGCGTTTTCCAAGGAAAAAATAAAAAAAATAAAAGAAAACAAAAGTTAAAATTGATAAATATCCGCATTTTAAACGATTTCGCTTGAAAAGAAATATTTGCATTAGAAACAAATGCATAAAATGCTGTATAAAAACTTCAATGTTACTTTCGGATAATGATATTCTTAAAATTGAAGATACTGGTTATAATAGAAAATATTTTACTAAAAGTAAAAAAGGATGGTTGAAATTAAAAAATAAAGATGGAAAATGTGTTTTTCATAATGGGAAAATCTGTGTAATATATGATAACAGACCTGAGGGGTGTAAACTATATCCTCTTATATTCAATAAAGAAAATAAAAGTGCCATTATTGATGAAGAATGTCCATATCAAGATGAGTTTAGATTTAATAAAAAAAATGTTAATCAGTTGTATAGGTTGGTTACACAGATTATCAATGAAAGAAAAAATAGAAAAAAATCTAAAAAAATAGATATAATCAACAATTGATTTTAAATTAGATTAGATTATTTAAAAACATTTTTATCTGGATTTTATTTGATTATATATTTGGTGATATTTTATGGAAACATATATTGATGTATTTTTAAATGTTGATGGTGAAAAAGCATCTATAATTTTTAATAAATTAAGTGAAATGGGATTGAAGTATCATATTGGTAAATATGATTTTATTCATGACTGGAAGCGTATAGTTACAATTAAGGAAGAACTTGCTTTTATTGATCGTATTCAAGAAAAACTAAAAGGAACTGGTGCCATTTTAAAATTTACAACCATTAGATAGCATTAATGAAATAAATCTATAATTCATTTTAATGAAAAAACATTATCTATTGCATGAATGATACCATTTGTACATTCTATATCAGTTTTGATTAAATTTGCATCGTTTATTTGTAGACCCTTTTTTGTTGAAATACTTAATTCTTTTCCATTAATTGTTTTTATTTTTTTCAAACTCATAAGAGATGGTGACGCAACTTTTTTTGCTAGAATATGTGTTTTAAGAACTGTTAACAATCGATCTTTATCATTTAATAAACTTTCAATTTTTTCAGGTGGAAACTTAGCAAAAGCAGCATCATCTGGTGCAAAAACTGTGAATTGACCACCATTTGAAAGATTTTGTGTTAAACCTGCTTTTTGAATGATTCTAATAAATGTTTTAAAGTTACCTAGTTCTATTACTGTTTTAATAATATTTTGCATAAATTTCACCTTTTTTAAAAATATTAAATATTAAAGATTTATCAAATTGTTCCTCGTTTTTTTGTCCTTTTTTTAATATTTTCCTTGTTTAAAAAGCTCAATTCTTATAAAATTGATATAAGTAGCGCTTATTGAAATGATGTGATATTGTTGTGAGGTGATATTTTAATGCCACCTAAAAAAAGAAAGAAAAAACAAGAGGATAGAGATGCAGAAGAAAATCAAGATTTTAATGATGAAGAACCAATAAATCTATTTGGCCCATAAATTTAATAAAAATTTTGAAAGGAGGATTGATTAAATATGGATGAAAAAAAGGTTTTGGAAAAGTGGTTAAAACAAATAATATCAGGTGAATTAAATCCTGACGCAATAGGATTAGGTAAAGATAAGGACAAAGCAATCGAAAAAATTAGAAGTGAGCTTAATAAACTATCTACTAAAAAACCTGTTATCATTGTAAAACAAAAGTAACTTTATAAATTACTCGATAATTCTTGATTCATTATTTACTTGATAAAAAATCATGAATTAACGGATAATTATGAATATTTTTGATATCTCCTTATTTGTTATTGGTTTTATTTTTCTTATTAAAGGTGCCGATTTTCTTGTTGATGGAGCTTCAGCAATTGCAAAAAAATTAAAAGTTTCAGATTTAATAATTGGTTTAACTATTGTTGCTTTTGGTACTTCTGCCCCTGAACTTATTGTAAATATCTTTGCGAGTGCACAGGGGAATACGCAGATAGCAATTGGTAATATCCTTGGTAGTAATATAATAAATATATTTGTCATCCTTGGTATTTCATCAATTATATTTCCTTTACTTGTAACAAAGGGAACTGTTTGGAAAGAAATTCCATTTTGTTTATTTGCCACAATCCTGTTTGGGATTTTAGCAAATGATAATTTGATCTTTCGTAACAATATTACTGAAATCAGTAGATTAGATGGTTTTGTACTTATCATTTTTTTCCTTTTTTTTATTTTTTATATTTTAAATACTGCTAGAAAACAACGAAATGAAAATAAAGATAAATCAGCGTTAGATATAAAACAGTATAATTATTTAAAATCATTTCTTTTCATTATCATTGGACTTATTGCTTTGAATATTGGAGCTAAATGGGTTGTTGATGGTGCTGTAGAGGTTGCATCTTTTCTTGGTGTTAGTCAATCCTTAATTGCTTTAACTATTGTCGCTCTTGGCACATCTCTTCCTGAACTAGCGACATCGGCTATGGCTGCTTTTAAAAAGAATACAGATATTGCTATTGGAAATATTGTAGGTTCAAATATTTTCAATATTTTATTAATTCTTGGTATAAGTTCGATGATTAGACCATTAAAGTTTAATATTGCAAGTAATATTGATATAATTATTGCGATACTTGCGCCTCTCTTATTATTTATTACTATGTTTACTGGTAGAAAAAAACATGTTTTAGAACTTTGGGAGGGTATGCTTTTCTTATTTATTTATTTAGTATATCTTATTTTTGTGGTATACCGTGGATAATTATTATTCATTTAATTAAATTTTTTTTATCATTAAAATTAATACCAACTTTTATAAAAACATGTTTGTTGCGGTAATACGGGGTTTGTTATGGTAGTGAATATTGAGAGGTTATTTTCAAAAAAAGCAAAGATGTTAAGAGCATCTGAAATTAGGGAATTACTTAAGGTTACTCAGATTCCAGATATGATCTCATTTGGGGGAGGTCTTCCTAATCCATCAGCTTTTCCAGTTGAAATTATACACAAATGTATAGATAAAATATTTGTCAACAATAATACAAACAATGCCTTACAATATGGAACCACAGAGGGCTTAATTCTTCTTAGAGGCGCACTTGCTGAAAGAATGAGGAAAAAAAATAATATAAACTGTACACTACATGATATCCTGATAACAACAGGTGCACAGCAAGCTTTGTTTTTAACAGCACTTTGTTTTTTAGATCCTGGCGATACGTACTTATCTAGTGTTCCAACCTATCTTGGAGCTATTCAGGCATTTGGTGCTTTTGAAGCAAACTGTGAATCAATTCCAATGACCGAAGATGATATAGATATTGATTCACTTAGAAGAAATCTGGAAAGATTACATAGAACAGGTATTAATCCAAAATTTCTCTATACTGTATCTAACTTTCAAAATCCATCTGGAGAAACTGTATCACTAAGTAATAGAAAAGAACTTCTTGATATTGCTTCAGAATATGATTTTCTTATTATAGAAGATGATCCATATGGTGAACTTATATTTGAAGGGAAATTTATTCCCCCGATAAAATCTTTTGATAAGAAAGGTAGAGTAATTTATGTTAGCACATTTTCAAAGATTTTAGCTCCAGGATTTAGATTGGGATGGGCAATTGCCTCCAAGGATATAATTGATAAATTTGTTCTTGCAAAGCAAGCAGCAGACCTATGTACAAATGTCTTTAGTCAATATGTTGCATATGAATATGTACATGGAGGTTACTTAGATAAACAAGTTGTTGAAATAAAAAAGCTGTATAAAAAAAAGCGTGATTTAATGTTAGCTGCATTAAAAAAATATTTTCCTAAGGAGGCAAAATGGACTATTCCTCATGGTGGTATGTTTATCTGGATAACACTTCCAAAAGGAGTTAATACAAATATTATGTTACAAAAGGCAATAGCAAAAAAAGTAGCATATGTATCTGGTTCTGCTTTTTTTCCGGATGGTGGGAATTATAATTCAATGCGTTTGAACTTTTCATTTTCTGAGGATGAAAAAATTAAAGAAGGAATTCACCGTCTTGCAGAAGTTATAAAAGCCGAATTAACAACTCCATATAAGAATGATTTATTACTTCAAGAAGGTGTTTAAAAAGTAACTTAATATTAATCAATAACAAAGATTATTGGAATATCTTCAGGTATTATTTTTTTCTTTTTTATTTTTTCATTTTTACACTGATTATTGTTTAACATACTCTCTCATATTTATATCTCTTTAAACTAATATTTAAATCTATCTAATGCTCCTTAAAGAAAAATGTGCTTCATTATTTGCAATTTATGTTAATTCTCGTTGTTTTTATCTTATTGAATATTTTTATTTGATCAAATATCAAAATATTGTTTTAAATCATAGATAGATTTACAGATATAATCTACATTTTTATAGTTCAAAATTGTTAATATCATTTACAATCTACCTTCTTTATTTGTAATATAATATTTTTCCAAATGTTTTGGGAAATCCTTCTTTGGTATATACCCCAAATCGCACCAGCATTCTACCTTATCTATGATCTTTTTCAATTCTTTTTTCTTTTCTCCCTCAGGAAAAAGATCGTATAGTGCTTTCATTATAACTAAATCCATATATCGATATTTCATTTCTTCAAATGGACCAATGGCATAAACTGCATATGGATTGTATACCTTATCGGCAACAGACTCTGTCCTATACATTTCAAAATTTTTTACATAAATATGAGATGCTAACCATACCAAGAGAAACACAATAAAAAAGATTAGAGGTATAGCAAAATATGGATGAAGCTCTCTATGTTCAATAAATGGATATATAGTGAAGGAAAGATTTAAAATCAACATTATCAGACTGCCTACAGCAGCAGTTCTCTTTATCTTTATATATTGGAAGTTTATAAATCTCCGCAATCGTTCCTCTTTATCATCTATCTTTTTCATATTCATCACCTATTATTTGATATGTTCAATTAATTAATAATCTAAATTCAAAACCTATAGGAATTAATGTGATTCTATTTTCAAATAATATCCCAATTAATTATTCCTGTAACTTATTTTGAATGTTTTATAAACTTTTTATTTTTAATTAGACTTTTCTATATACTCTTTTTTTTTATGTTTAATCTATCTCATTATTTGATAAAATTTAAAAAGAAGCTTAATATTCATCGAAATCTCCACCACCTGGGCCACCAGCACCAGGAGGACCTGGAGGTGTCATTCCTCCACTTTTTGCTGCTATTACATCATCTATTCTTAGAATCATAATTGCAGCCTCAGATGCGGTTTCAATTTCTTGAACTCCTAATCTTAGTGGTTCAATAACATTATTTTTTAACATATCCTCAACTTTACCTTTATTTACATTTATACCGGCGTATTTTTTTCCTTTCTTATGTGCTCTGCGTAGCTCAAGCATCATATCAATAGGATCCAGACCAGCATTTTCAGATAATGCCCTCGGGACTATTTCAACAGCATTTGCAAATGCTTCTATTGCCATTTGTTCTCTACCACCAATACTAGGTGCAAATTCCCGTAGTGCCATTGCAATTTCTGTTGCGGCTGCACCACCACCAGCGGTCATCTTTCCGTCTTCCAAAGCAACCTTTACAACTGAAAGTGCGTCATGAAGACCACGTTCGAGTTCATCAACAACATGCTCAGTTCCCCCTCTAATTAGTATTGAAACCGCCTTTGGATTTTTACATTCATAAATAAATGTCATTTTATCTTCGCCGATTTTTTTCTCTTCAACAAATCCTGCAAAACCAAGATCTTTTGATGTAAGATCAACAAGGTTTGCAACTATTTTTGCTCCAGTCGCCTTTGCAATCTTCCCCATATCACTTTCACTTGCATTCTTAATAGTATAAATACTCTCTTTTGCAAGGAAATGTTCTGCTAAATCATCAATACCCTTTTGACAAATAAGTACATTTGCTCCGCTTTTTTTCACATAATCAATCATTTTTCTTAGCATACTTTCTTCTTCATCAAGAAAATGTTGTAATTGTGAAGGATCGCTTATCTCTATACGTGCTTCAAACTCTGTCTTTTTTATTTCTAAGGCAGCATTTACCAATGCAACCTTTGCATTTTTAACCTGTTTAGGCATGCCTTCATGAATTCGTTCCTTATCCAAAATAATACCTTTGAAGATTTCCGTATCTTCTATACCCCCGCCCTGTTTTTTCTGGATCTGAATGTTGTCTAAATCTACAATGATTTTCCCATTAATTGTTTCTGCGACACTAGTTACTGAATCAACAATGATATTTGCTAATAGTTCTTTTGACCCTCCTGCTCCTTTACTTGCCATTGAGGTTATAGCGATATATTTAAGTGTGTTTTTATCACCAGGTTTTATTGGCAGTGCAACCTTATTTAAAATTTCTATTGCTTTCTCAGAAGCTATCTTATATCCACTTGCGATAACTGTTGGATGTACGTTCTGATCTAAGAGTTCACCGGCATATTTTAATAATTCACCAGTTAAAATTACTGCAGTTGTT
>Ga0209427_10004667_pt1 | contig 15798 bp, 13 predicted proteins | sample DeeMarSWOR136_30_FD_187465 | JGI IMG/M metagenome (GOLD analysis project Ga0209427, IMG submission 187465) | Marine sediment microbial communities from White Oak River estuary, North Carolina - WOR-1-36_30 (SPAdes) (version 2) | ecosystem: Environmental > Aquatic > Marine > Intertidal zone >...
ATCTGCTTTGCCTGTAACTGGTGTTCCTATGCGGGGGCCGATTTTGCGGGGGTGTCCAGGCTGAAATACCCTACAAATGTGCGCCTCATTCGAACCATGTGCTCTGGAAGGGTGGATGAGAAGTTTATTTGGGAGGCCTTCCGGTCGGGTGCACCCGCTGTGCTGGTCTCAGGCTGCCATTTTGGAGACTGCCACTACATCAATGCGAATCACTATACCAAAAAGAGGGTTGAAAGGATCTGGAAAAAGATGGAGAAGATGGGGCTGAGAAAAGAACGCTTGCAGCTGGAATGGATCAGTGCAGCCGAAGGCAATCGCTTCTCCCAGGTTATGACGAAGATGGAGGAATTGCGCAAGACCGTGACCAAGGCAGAAATTGAGAAGACGAAAAAGGTGGTCAGTGAGAAACTCAAAAAAAAGAAAAAGGGTCCATCTCAACTGAGGAATCAACAAAAGGTGGTAGGGGAAGGTGCGGGAGAGCGCTTATAAAGAGTCATTTCTTGGCATGAGATTGGTTCCTTTGGGCAGAGAGGAGGCCCTCTGTTTTGTCTGCGCCTATGACAAACCCTTTCTCCTCAGTAAGGTGGCCGGAAACTTCACCATCCATGATTGTGACATCCTGGAGGCAGACATTCACATCCAGGACGGCATTGTGACAGACCTTTACAAAATCCGCATTCCTAAGAAATACGAGCCCCCTCTTCTTGAAAATATGCTTTTCGACTCACTCCTTAAGGTATTGAAAGGGGAAACCAATATCGAGAAGGAGATCTTTGAGTGGGAGAAAAGACGGGAAGTCATTCGGGACCAAATTGTCGCCAAGTTCAAGAGTAGCGATGATGATAAGGCCATCCTGTCCATCAACACGTCCAACAAAAAAGGACTTCTCCATAAAATTTCCTGGGCGTTATCTCTGGCAGGAATGAACATTGAGAGGGCCATCATCTCTGCCACCCAAGACACGAAGGCGGAAGATGTCTTCTGGATCAAACAGCGTTACGGGGAAAAAATCACACCTCAGTACAAGAAGAAAATACTCGATCTTCTGAAGATTATCGTCGGTGAGGGCACCGATCCTATCGAACAGGTGTTCAAGAAAGAGATCAACATGATCTACCGACAACAGCTCAGAAGGCATGGTACCGGATTCCGAACTGCGCAGCTCTATGCAGATGCCCACCTTCGTCTGATCGAGGATCTCTTTAGCCGAATCAAGGAACAATTGGACATCGAGGATCAACCGATCATCATCGGTGTCTACGGAGGTATTGGGAGCGGAGCCATTGGATTTACCAGTGATATCGACTGCATCTTTCTCTATGATGGTAAAAAGAGAGAGGAATACGACAAACTACAAGTCATCTTCAAAAACGAATTTGGACGAATCTGTGACCTGGACCTTGATGAGTCCTTCCTTCCCTATCATATTAACTACTTCTATCTGGGCAAGTACGAGGGTGAAAGTATCGTCTCTTTTAAAGACTTTTTTGATTATGTCCACTACATCGATACGCTGCGCAGCCAGACGGAGGACAGATTGTTTGCACCCCAGTTCTTTCACTACCCTTGGGCCTTCTCTATCCGCTTTATCGGAAGCCGAGAGGCCCTGACCCAGCTCCGGAGCCAGATGCGGAAGAGTTTCCCAGGGGACAAAAAGGGGGGCTATCGAAGCATCCAGGCCTATGTCTTGAAAGAGAAACGGGATGAGGTCAAAGAGGATTACATAAATTATCTCAAGGGGCGTTACTTTCCAAAGGAACTGGAATTTTTAGACGCAAAGAGGCTAAAGCGCCTTTTTCGCAAAAAGGCCTATGAGGACTTCATCGAATCCATTGTTCCTTACGATGCCATCAAGTATATATTTCGAAGGGGTGTCCTACCCTTGCTTCATATCCTCCATTACAGTCGTCCTCGGACAGATATGGGGCTACTAAAGAAAGAGTACAGGCATATTCGTCCTGCCGTAGATTTCATGCTGAAGGCCTTTAATGTGCGAAAGACCCTTTTCATCATGGGAAAGTGGGATCTCCGCTATTTCCTCTACATCATGGATTGCAGAAACGCCAGACGCTTCTGTGAAAAGTATTTGAAGCACCAACAAGATATCATTGATTTTGTCAGGGAATTAGTCCAGCAGATATCAAAGGAAAGGAGATGAGAGACGCATATGGCGAAGCCGCATCTGGAGTTTGTGAAAGTGGATATGGAGGAAGGGTGGAAATCGCCACCAGGCTATCCGGAGGGCATCAAGCAGAAAATTTTGGCCAGCGACCTGGATGAAGAGAAGAAAACGGGAAGCCGCACCCGTTTGCTCCGCTTTGACCCGGGCGCCTTTTCCACCAAACCCTTTGTGCATGACTATTTTGAAGAGGTCTATGTGATGAGTGGAGACCTGATCGTGGACGGCACACCCTGCGACCCCCATACCTATGCCTGTAGACCTCCCCAGACGCCCCACGGGCCCTTTAAGAGCGAAACCGGATGCCTTCTTTTTGAATTACACTATTATTAAGAGGCTGTCGGAAAACGTCCATCTGCTGTGTTACCCTCATCCCTCGTCACTGAGGCGTACTTCTATGTACGCCTCATTCCTCGGAATTTGTCCGCACTTCGCTTGGACTCCCCACCCTGCGGGCGGGTCCCCAGTTTCGGAAGCCTTGCATCTAAACATTTTCCATCAGCCTCTCAGAAGCTGGTTTTTCGACAGTTTCTAAAAGATTTTTGAAAGACGCGAAGGCGATGTCTTGGTGAGGGGTGAGGGCTTCCCACTTTCCATTGAAAATGAAGATGTGCAGGGAGCTTTATTTTGGAACTTCCTGCGTTTCAGAGGATAATGCCTCTGCCACCTCCAGGATCTCCGATGCGAACCGGGCGTCATCTATGGCGGGAGCAATTCTGAGACTCAAGTTCATGAGAAGGGCAAGATCCTCTCTTCGAAAGCCATAGGGTCGTTTCAGCGAGTCCACATAAATGGCCCCTAGGATTTGAGATCGGGAAATCAGCGGGACGCACAAGACGGACTCGATTTTCAATACTTCCAAGGTGTCAACAAACTCGCTTTTGTCGGTTTTGGCATCTGATACAAAAAAGGGTTTTCTGCTCTCTATGACCCTCTTTACTATTTCCTCGCAGTACACCGAGCTGGCATCATCGCCTGGGTTATTTGATTTAAATATTATCTCCGTAACCCTTTCTGTGTCTGGATCAGTTAAAACGAAAACCCCTCTATCTACTCTCTTAAGAAGATCGAAAATATGACCGAGCAGCCTTTCTAATGTCTCTCTTATGGAAAGATTCTCTGTTAAGGCCTTGGACGCGTTATATAGAAATCGGAGTTTGTTTTGTGCGGCCCTGTCTCTCTGCATTTGTAGGGTGCGATTTAATTCCTCAGGGTCTTCGGTAAGGTCAATAGATTCAAGAAAGGGAACCATTTGCTCTGAGCATCCCTCACCGAGGCAAATCACGGTTATCCCAACGGCTATGGGAACCCCCTCTGCCACTTCCACTTCCTTGCCAGGGCTCATAAATGCACCGCTCACGAAGGTACCATTTCGACTTTTCAAATCCGTGATAAGATATTTATCTCCCTTCCTGACCACCTTTAGGTGCTTGCGAGAAACGGTCTTATCTGTGAGTATGATCTCATTATCGGGAGACCTTCCCAGGAAGTTGACTCCTTCTCTGAGTTTAAAAGACTCTCCTATTTCTGGTCCATTCAGAACAAAGACTTTACCCATGATCTATACCTTTCTTTTTGAACAACTCTAAGAAGTGAAATCGCAGATATGACGAAAGAGTATTATCGCTTATTTCGCCCCATATGCTCAAGCAATAACAGAAGCAGACTGTACAATTTCTTATCTTCCGTTCAGGTATTCATCTTGGCAATTCTGACATAGTGCGGAGATAGCGTATTCCAGCCTAGCCGCTGCATCTCGGAATTTTTTCGCCGGCCTCCCACAAACTATGCAAGAGCTTGTGGATTTTGCGCCTGTATAGTTTTTCTCGTAATCACCTTTTGTAAGTTTCTGCCACAGTTTCATTATATTTTTCACAAGGGGTTCATCCTGCCTTCCTCTGGACTCTGCTTTGATAGCCTAAAACCTTACCAGATACATGCAAACGCCTTGCCATATTTGCAGGGGAAAAAACTTTTCGGGATTCCAGACAGTTGACATTCATTCAGAAAACATCGAGCCAAAAAAGGGACAAAAATTGTTAACTTTGAACTCCATTCATCAAAACTTGTTATCAAGTCACTGGTTTGGAGATAAAATCATATGTCTAAGGGAGTGGCCAATGTGCCATTTGATATTTCGACGCGGGTATCACTATTTTACTTGACAAAATACATATTGTTCACTATTGTGAACATTGTTTATTAATGTATATAATGTTTTTCTTTATGGGTCGCGTCATAGCGACGAGGGAGGTCTAATATGTATGATTTTTTGCTAAAGCCCAAAGAACGGGTGGTGAGAGATGAGGCGAGGAAATTCGTCAGGGAGCAGGTCTCCAGTGATTTCCTCAGAAAATTGGATAATGACGAAATCACCTATCCCAGGGAGTTCGTAGAAAGCTTGGCGGCCTATAACCTGCGCGGGATTCGATTTCCTAAGAAGTACGGGGGGCGGGGACTCACCTGGGTAGCAGAGGTGGCTGCCACGGAAGAGATCGGGTCTCTTGGCATGGCTCTGGGATGCGCATTTGCCATGCCCTCTATCGTTGGGGAGGCACTGAACGTGTTTGGCACTGAAGAGCAGAAACAGAAGTATTTGAAGCCCTATCTTGAAGGAAAGCTCGTCTCCGCCGAGGCCCTAACAGAGCCCCGCGGTGGCTCTGATTTCTTCGGCGCAACGACCAAGGCGATTTTGGAAGGAGATCACTTCATTGTCAATGGTCAGAAACGTTTCGTGGTGGGCGCCGAAGGCGCCGACTTCTTTGTTGTCTACTGCAGAACTAATTTTGAGCCGGATGCACACAAGCATAACCGAATCAGCCTCCTTATCATCGACAAGGGGCCTGGCGTGAAGACCGAGTATCTTTACGGCCTTATGGGGTGCAGGGGAGGTGGGACAGGAAGATTGGTCTTCAGAAACGCTGAAGTTCCCAAAGAGAACCTGATTGGTGAGCTCCACGGTGGGGCGCTCTGTTTCAATCAGATGATGATCCCGGAGCGGCTCACCTCTGCATCTGGATGCTTGGGGGTCTGGGGCGCTCTGGATCTGGCGGTAAGATATTCCAACAGGAGAAAGGCCTTTGGCCAGCTGATCCGCGAGTTCCAAGGCGTAAGCTTTCTCGTGGCTGACTCCATTACACAGCTTGACGCTGCCCGGGCTCTCACCTACATGGCTGCTCGCGCGGTGGATGAGAAATATCCCAATGTCCGACGCATCGTCAGTGAGGCAAAGAGATTTGCCACAGAAGCCGCATGGAATATCGTAAACAATGCCATGCAAATCATGGGTGGGATCGGCTACACCGACGTATATCCCATAGAACGCGCCTTAAGAGATACCCGACTTGCCCTCATATGGACCGGAACGAGCCAGATCATGAACCTCCTCATCCAACATGAATATTATGATCAGGTCCTGAATCAGCCCTACGATCGCAGGAAGCTTGAGCAGGACGCCATGCACCCTGATGAAACCGAAAGGTGCTTCACGGATGAAGATATGTGGAAGATCCACAACACCGCAGGATCTGGTTAGGGTTTTGTTTTATCTCTTTTCAACATAAAGATTTACCCCGTTTTCCCACGACGAAGACGGGATGGGACTATGGGGGTTTATGATGGCCTTTGAAAAGATGAACGGAAAACAGGTGAAGGATTACCTCTTAACGAACTGGATGACCCACGATGCGCTATGGTACAGGGAAGCCGCGTCCAGGTTTGGCATGGCCGAGGCAAGCCCCATGAATCTTCGCGTCTGTAGAACCCTTGGCCGCATAGAGTTCAAGCGACTTTTAAAGGCGACAGGCTCGAATCCCCCGAAGGATATGGCGCATTTCAAGATACTCTACGAGGAAGCCCTGAGGATCCTTGTTCCGCCCTTCCACGAATGGGAGGTGGATTTTCCGAGTTCCGACACCATCCTATGTAGAACCCAAAATTGTTTTGCTCACAAGGGAATGACGGAGGCGGGCCTGATCGATGAATACGAGTGCGGGATTTTTGAAAGGATAAAAGGGTGGTTTGATGCTATGGAAGTGGATTATACACTTAGCCCGGATCTTAGCCGCTGTCTCAAGTACAGAGGCCAAGAATGCCATGTAAAGGTCGTGTTCCGTTTTAAGTAGTCAAGTTGTGGGAAGGAACGAAGTCTATGCCTGGTGCAACACTGGAGGTCCTCAGGGAAAGAGAAAGAGAGGTGAGACGGGAACTGATCCTTTCCGCCGCTCGGAAGCTTTTCGCTGAGAAGGATTTCAGGAGCGTGACGGTCAGGCAGATCGCAAAAGAGGCAGGCGTCAGCCCTGGTACTATCTACCGTTATTATGAAAATTTAGATGGGCTATTTCTTGACGTCTTCTTTGCAGGTGCCAGGGAAATAATTGAGCGTTTGGATGAAGAGTACGAGAAGAAGAGCGGCTGCTCTCTCCTGAGCTTTTGCGAGATCTACATCAGCTACCTGAATGAAAATATGACCTTCTATCAGATGATGAGCCATTTTATGCTGGGGGGCAAACTTGCTCCTGAGGCTATAGACAGACTTAACCCCATTATGCGGGAGCTCATGGACCGCGTTGAGACCATTGTGAAAGAAGCGGGACTGCAAGGGGAAACCCGTCTCGTCTCCCACGCACTCTTTTCCTCCCTAAATGGAATTATGATCAGTTACGCCCAGTATCCGGGCCGAAGCCTCGACGAGATCCAACGGCATACGCTGCGACTTTCCCGGATCGTGGCGGCCCTTTTCAATAAGAAATAAATGGGGTCTCATCACTGCCCCGATCTTGACACGCCCCTTTAATCTTGCCATAGTTTGGCGTTTAAGGAACAAGCCTTAATTTTCATTCACCCGTAAAAGCTTCGACATCAAATGGCAGATGCTTCTTCACAAAAAGTGGACGGTCTATCGCGCCTGCTCGGCAGAGTGATGGCAGGGCCTTTGCCCTTGGTTTTGCTGATTGGCGCCTTTTTGGGTGGTATCGTGGCACTGATGATCACACCGCGTGAGGAAGAACCTCAGATTATCGTGCCCTTGGCGGACGTGCTCGTCTCAGCGCCTGGCCTAAGCGCTCAGCAAGTGGAGCGCCAGATAGCCACACCCCTTGAGAAATTCCTGTATCAGATCGATGGCGTGGAGTATGTCTACTCCATGTCCATGCCCGAGCGGTGTGTGGTTACGGTTCGCTTTCACGTGGGAGAGGACCGAGAGGACTCCCTGATCAAGATCTACAACAAGATATTCTCTCAAACAGATCGCATTCCGGCCGCTGTCCAATCCTGGGTGGTCAAGCCCATTGAGATTGATGACGTGCCCATCGTGGTTGCGGTCTTGTGGAGTGAAAATCCCCATTTGACCGGTGATCACGAGTTGAGACGACTCGCCGAGGAGATAGAACACGATCTCCAGTCCATCGAGAATACGAACAAACTCCAGGTCACAGGCGGTCGGCCAAGGCAGATTCGGGTTGAGTTAGATCCAAACGCACTTACAGCGAGGCGTACTGCTCCTCTGGAGGTTGCTTGGGCCATAGACGTCTCAAATAAGCTGCTCCCAGCTGGTGAAGTCCAGGTCATGGATCGGGAGATCGTGGTGGAGGCGGGGGACTTCATCCAGAGCGCGGACGAACTGGCAAGGCTGGTGATCAATGTGGTTGACGGTGTACCTGTTTATCTCAGAGATGTGGCCCGTCTCATTGACGGCCCCGCCGAACCTGACAGCTATATGTGGATAGGCTTTGGCCCCGCGTCCAACCAGTTGCACAACTACCCGGATGTCTATCCTGCGGTGGCCATCTCCATCGCCAAGAAAAAAGGGGCCAATGCGGTCTGGGTGGCCAAGGAAGTGGAGGACTATTTTTCAAAACTAAAGGGGGAGATCTTCCCGCCTGAGGTCCACTACCGAATCATTCGGAACTATGGCGAGACAGCCAACGACAAGATAAACAATCTGGTCTCCAGCCTTCTTGCTGCGGTTCTTACGGTAGTGATTTTCATTGGAATTTTCCTGGGTTGGCGGGCTGCCCTCGTAGTGGGTTTGGCCGTACCCATCTGTTATGGAATTACCTTGATCCTCGATTTTTTTGCAGGTTACACGATCAACCGTGTTACCCTCTTCGCACTCATCCTTGCCCTAGGACTCCTCGTGGATGATCCCATAACGGGCGTGGACAACATCGAACGGTATTTACATCTAAGAGAGCGCCCCCGTCTCCTCAGGGTGCTCCTGGCCATGGCGGAAATCCGCAGTCCCCTCATCATGTCCACCATTGCTATCATCTTCGCTTTTGCCCCCCTTCACTACATCACCGGAATGATGGGCCCATACATGGCCCCCATGGCATTTAACGTACCCGTGAGTGTGATCATGAGCACAGGGGTTGCCTTCCTGGTGACACCGTGGCTCGCCTACAAGCTTATCAAGCCGTCCCGTGGGGATTCCCCTTACAACATCAGTGAAACCCGGGTGTATCGATTCTATGCATCCTTGTTGAGACCCCTCCTCAGCACAAATAGTCGCTCCTGGATCTTTCTTACCATTGTAGCACTACTGTTCTTCGTCTCGGCTCTATTGCCCGCATTTCGTCTGATACCACTCAAGCTCCTTCCTTATGACAACAAGAATGAGTTCCAAGTGGTTGTTGATATGCCTGAAGGCACCACCCTTGAACGGACCCAGGGGGTCGTTACCGCTTTAACCACTTATTTGCGTTCAGTTCCTGAAGTGCGTGACTGCACGGCCTTTGTCGGGATGCCGTCGCCCATGGATTTCAATGGCATGGTACGACATTACTACCTGCGCCAAGGTGCTCACTATGCTGATATCCGCGTGACTCTCGCCGAGCGGCAACGCAGATCCCAGCAGTCTCACGCCATTCTGTTGCGTATCCGACGCCATTTGGAGGAGATCGCAAAAGCCTCCCATGCCCGTATCAAGCTCGTTGAAGTGCCGCCGGGTCCACCCGTGATTTCCACAGTAACGGCTGAGCTTTACGGCGGAAAAGCCACGCCTTACGCGTCTCTGCAGGAGGCGGCAAAGGTGTTGGAGAAACGCCTCAAGGAAGAGGCTTTTGTCGTGGATGTGGATACATCTGTTGGAGACGATCAGGAAAAAATCATTTTTATGCCGGACAAGGAAAAGGCCGCGTTGTCCGGTATTGGTACGGAGGACATTGCTTCCACAATCCGACTTGCCAATCAAGGTCTTGTGGCCGGGTATATGAATATACCGACCGAGGTTAACCCCTTGCCTGTCGTCTTGAGGCTTCCTCTCCATATTCGGACCTCGGCCGATGCCATCACAACCCTGCATGTCAAAGGAAGGCCAGGCATCACAAAGATCCGAGAAAAATCGGGTATTCGCGATGCACCTCAGCCCATCGTTCCCCTTGCTGAGCTGGGGGAGTTGCATTCGTTGGTGCAGGATAAAATCATCTATCACAAGAATCTTAGACCTGTCGTCTATGTCTTTGCCGAGGTGGCCGGCCGTACACCGGCTGAGATCGTGCTGGACGTTTCAAGCGACATGAACATGAGCACCAAAGATAGCCAGCCCAGATCGTTGGATGGGCGCACTTATCTTAATTCAGGTGGAGGCTTGCCGTGGACGCTGCCAGAGGGGGTGCAGGTTGTATGGAAAGGAGAGGGAGAGTGGAAGATTACTCTACGCGTGTTTCGTGACTTGGGGATAGCATTTGCTGTTGCTCTTTTGGGTATCTTTCTGGTGTTGCGTATTCAAACGGGCTTATCCACAATAACGGCCATTATAATGCTGGCCATACCCCTCTCAATCATCGGTATCATGCCAGGGTTTTGGATGCTGAATCACCTTGGAGAGCGAATGGTAGCGGGGTTTCCCAATCCCATTCTGTTTACGGCCACGGCCATGATTGGAATGATCGCTCTAGCAGGAATCGTGGTTCGCAATTCACTTATCCTGGTGGAATTCGTTCAGATGGCCCTGCGTGAGGGTAAAGATCTTCATGAGGCCTTACTGCAATCTGGTGCCGTGCGCATGCGCCCCATTTTTCTGACGGCTGGAACAACACTGCTTGGCAATCTCGTGATCACACTAGACCCTATCTTTAGCGGTCTAGCATGGGCCATCATTTTTGGCATCGGTGCATCAACAATGTTTACCCTTTTTGTGGTTCCGGTGCTTTACAATCTGGTCTACGGCAATAAACCGGGGCATGGTCTGCCTCCAAGGAGGGATACGGAAACGTGAAAACGGCATTTAAGATAACTGCAATAGTGTTTGCCCTGGCGCTGCTTGGTATCGTAATGGCTCACTTGGCTGGATTTTTTGAAGAGAAGATCCCCATTGATTTCAAGGGTGTTTTGCCATCCCGTGCTGATGGAGTGATACTTTCCGTGGAAGTCACCACAGAGCCTGTCATCGAGCAGGCCGCAGGAACCATTCGGGCCAAGGTAGAGACTGTGATCTCTCCTGTCATTACCGCCAAAATCTCGACCATCTCAGTCCGCTCCGGTGATGAGGTGAAGCGGGGTGAGGTGCTGGCGGAACTGGATTCGAGGGAACTTGAAGCCCGAGTTGGTCAGGCCCGTCAGGCTGTGGTCGCGGCCAAGGCTAAGCTGGCGCTGGCAGAAAAGGACTCTGAGCGATTGCAGCGGATCTACAAGGCAGAACCTGGTGCCGTTTCAAAGGCAGATCTGGATCGCGTGCTGACCGCATTACGCACCGCCAGGGCTCAACTCTTAGGCGCGCAGCGTCAAGAAGACGAGGCAAAGACCGCGCTCAGTTACAGCACGCTCACGGCACCCATCTCGGGTCGCATTGTGGAGCGCTATGCAGACCCCGGGGACACGGCTCGACAAGGTGAGGCCCTGCTTCGCATGTATGATCCTGATACCCTTCGGCTTGAAGCGAGCGTTCGAGAGTCTGTAGCTTCGAAGCTGACAAGGGGGCAAAGCCTTAACGCCAGGGTGGATGCGCTTGACGAGGAGTTTGAAGCCGTTGTAGACGAGATTGTTCCTTCCGCTGATCCCGGATCTCGCTCATTTCTGGTTAAAGTGGCCCTGAAAGGCAGTTCTGGTCTGTATCCAGGCATGTTTGGCAGGCTGCTGATCCCCATCGGACAAACAAACAAAATCTATATACCCTTGAGGGCGGTGACACAGGTGGGACAGCTCCACTTCGTCATCGTGAAAACGGAGCAGGGACCCGTGCGTCGTTATGTGCGCTTGGGTCCGCACGCCGGTACAGATCGGGTCCAAGTAATCAGCGGCCTGGCCGTAGGTGAGAACATCCTGGTCTCTGAGCCCTAATCTTGTTCGTGTCTATCACAAGATAATTGCCATGTTTTTTACTTTCGCGACCTAACTGTATTGCCTCGCACTGACGGGATCGAAAAAAGCACAAAAATGACACCTACGCCCCAGGCCTTCACCCCCAAAGAGTGGAAAGTCATCTGCCAGAATAGGACCCCCTATCAGGTGCAGCAGTACCTCAATAAGCTCTCATACAACCATGAGAAGAACGGGGAGACCCTACACACCTTTAGATGGGTGGTCAGACACCAATCGGCCCATTGCCTAGAGGCCGCTCTGTCCGCTGCCGTAATCCTAGAGCAACAGGGTTACCCCACCCTGCTGCTCGATCTTGAGTCACAAGACGACCTGGATCACGTCCTTTTTCTTTACAGAAAGGGGGGCAAGTGGGGCACGGTGGCTCGTTCTCGCGATCCGGGCCTGCATGGCAGAAAACCTGTTTTCCGCACCCTCCGGCAACTCGTCGACAGTTACGCCGACCCATACATTGACTTCTCGGGGCGCATCGTCGGCTTCGGCGTGGGCAATCTGGCCGATCTTGGCAACTACGACTGGCGACTCTCTGAGCAAAACGTCTGGAAGGTGGAGCGCTTCCTCATAGAGATGCCGCACCGGCGCTACCACATGTCCCATCAACGGTATCAATATTGGCACAAGCGCTACGTGAATTACAGGAAGCGATATGCACATCGCAAACCTCTTTACTTTCCCAACCGGCGTTGCTGGACGTCAGGTTACGCGAAGAATCTCTGACCTCCGTCCAACGCATTGCCCACTTCGCCGATGGCTCATCCCTCCTCCATTTTATTTCACTGTGATGGCGTCTCTATATTCCCTTTGCAGGTTTAGTCACCGCCTCTGATAATCAGACCTCAAAGACGAAAAGGTGGATAGGATACCATATATGGTGTGCATTTCCTTTCATGGACACAAAATATATATAAATTATATAAATTTTTATTAAGTTATATAAAAAAATTGACAAATATAATTATATGTATATAATTTTTGTTTATTTCTTTTTTTATTTTTGATAAAGAAAATCTGGAGATCTTTTGGCTCACAATCGTGTAAAGAAAAAGAGGGAGGAACGTTTAATGAGCAAGGCCGAGCTTGCCAGGAAAGCGGGCGTTTCACCTCTGACCATTGCTCGGATCGAAAAAGGATACTCTTGCCGTCTGGAAACCATGAGAAGAATTTTATTGGCCCTCGGCTATCCCCTTTCCCATAAGAACAAGATTTTTCTTGTCGACTGAACAGGGGTAAAAATGAAAATCTTTGAATGGTATGGAGGCAAATAAATATGATTCCGGGGCGCTCGATCTCTTGGAACAAATTCTGCCCTAGTATTTGGGAGAAAAGGGACACGTAAAAATAACGACAAAGCTTGACAAAATCAGAAAACGGCTTAAGATTCATTCGCTTTTACCCATAACCCGCACAGCCATTGCTGGAGGAACCATGAAACAGAAAGCTCTAAGGAGGGGAACAAAGACCCATAAAGATGAAGTTATGGCCATCTCAGAAGCTGGGAGTAAGAAAAGGAAGAGAACTCTCTCCATTAAAAGCGAGGGTTTCCGCTCACGATCCCTCGAAAATTTGATGGCTAAAAGGCAGGAAGTGGAAGAAGCACTCAAGGGCCTGGCGCAAAGCCAGAAGGCATATGAAGGGCTATTTTCCGCCCATGATTCTAGAGAAGAGGTGGATCAGGCTGAAAGGGAGATTTCAGCACAGACACATTACCGCCTCCTAGAAAGAAAAAACAGGGAACTGAAAAAGATCGAAACTCTGATTCGCAGGATTGTAGAGGATGAAGAATTTGGGCGGTGCGAAGAGTGCGGCAAGCGAATTCCTGATGAGAGATTGTTGATTGTCCCAGAAGCGACCCGTTGTGTCCCCTGTCAGCGGGAAATGGAAAAATGGGACTCGAGGTTAGGTTTGGCTGAAATGTCCCATTCCTCTTCCCGGAGGGAAAAAGAACCTCAGTGGGGACCTAGAGATGACTCGGATGATGAGGTAAAAATCAGCCTCCAGACAGATATGGAATACTTATCCTTTGTGGACGTGGGAGAGACAGATCCTGAAGAGCCTGGAGGGGAGACGAACGAAAAATAAGATTTTCCTGCTAGCTCGAGAACCTACCCATACCTAATTATATCCCTAGACCTTGTGGATCCTTTCTAGATCGACCAGATTTTTATTCTTACCAGCACCTGCACTTCCCAGGAAGCATCGCTTACGAATGGCAGTCATTACGGTCATTACGTGGCGGAGACATGGTGGAGGAACCAATTTATACCCTGCCAAACATCACTAGATACTTGGAAGCCACGTAGACAAAAACCATACCGAATAATACCTTTAAAAAGGGGGAATTGAGCTTACCATTCAATGTGGCACCCATTCGAGCCCCAATGAGAGTGCCAAGGCAGAGCGGAATAAGCATATTTATTTGTACAAATCCTTGGGACAGCTTTAACAGGGAACTGGTGAAGGCATTAAGGCTGAAGCAAGCCAAAGAAGAGCCAATAGCTATTTTAATGGGCGCATTCAAGGCAAGGGCAAAGGCCGGGACCAGAACAGCCCCAGTTCCAATTCCCAAAAGACCGGGCAATACGCCGGCCACGGCCCCAATGGTCGTCTTCGCAAGAATTGAACCTTCGATTCTCGCTCCAGTATCCAAGCTCCTCCTCTTTTTCAAATACTCAGCAATCCCTTCCCAAATCATGCGCAAGGCTACAAATGAAAAGACGACTCCGGTGGCCACGTCAAGCCAAGTATCTTTATTAGAGAGATAGAAAAAAAGAAGGGAGAAAATTAGCGTAGAGAGCAGGCCGGAAAAGATGACCGGGAGAATGGATCGAAAATCAATATGCCCAAGCTTAAAATGTTTAAAGCTACCACTTAGGGTGGTGAAAAAGACAGCAACAACACATGTTCCAGCAGCGTGAGCGGGCTCAAGACCCATCACAAACCGCAGCAGAGGCATGATCAAAATACCACCGCCGATTCCCAGGAGACCGCCAAGCATTCCAGCCGTGAAGCCACCAAAGCTGAGCAGTAACAATGTCATTATTCTTTATGTGCTCCTGTAGCAGAACCGATCCCACTTCATCAGATGGGCGGCCCCGGCGATGGTGGTTCCATAAAAAAGCAAAGGCTTCCTCTCAAGAAATTCTCCTATAGTCCCGTTTACGAGGGTCGTGCCCGTCACCAACAAAAGATCAGCCCATTCAATGGCATCTTCCGTGTTCTCCGGACCTTCAACGGTAACCTGAAATTTCTGGGTGCTGATATTGTCTGGGTCCAAATCAAGAACACGCAATGGGAAATTTGCGGCCAAAGATTCCACCATACGAGGTTGGAAGCCTATCTGAGCTATCTTTACAAAACCATACGTGGATTTTAGATAACGAACCAGTTCAGCAGCGCACTCACTGGGTCCCCTGTCGCGGCAGTGAACCGTTTTCTCAATCTGCTTCATATGATGCAGTACGGCATTTAAAGTGGCCACAAAGACAGCCCTTCGAAAATTATTCTCCAGATCCATTTGAAAGACATTTTCCAAAACCCCATCAAAATCCCCATAACGATCTGTAAAGGCCTGTCCCACAGAATGAAGAAATTCGGCCTGCATGAGTTTCTCTTTTCCCTTTTGTAGAGGAAAATCATCGGCTTCAGGGTTTCCTATCGCTTCCTCGGTACTCAGCGCACGTGCACGTACCCGTACCGGCTGGCCAAGCAGGTCTTGAGATTTACATAATTCGTGCACCTTGAGCCTGATCTCATCATATACATCAATCATGTGTTCGAACCTTTCTCATAAAAGGTTTTGCCTTTTTATGGAGCCATTCTTGCCAAGTCTCAATAGTCATCAATTTGATTTCCAAAACAAGTTTTCTAAAAGCCTCAGATTCTCTCTTACTCCTCTTCTGCAGTTTTTCCTTGGTATCCTCTAAGGAGCTCACTTGGGCCTTTATCAGTTCGTTGCCTCCATTCAGTGAAAAGCTTTGGAAAAAAAAGAGCTTGGCAAGTAACTCGATACGGAGATCACGGATATGTTCTACCGGGATCCGCAACCACGCCAAAAAGGTTTTTTTACCCTTAGAGGTCAAAGAAAAGACACGTTTCGAAGGACGCGTTTCTTGCCTTTCCAAATTGGATTCTAAGAGACCGTCATGTTCAAGCCGTTTTAGGAGTGCGTATAGTTGGCTTGTGCTCACCTGCCAGGTGGATTGTAAGGTAGAGTCTAAAAACTGCATGATCTCGTAACCATGTTTAGGGCCCAAGAAAAGGGCTCCCAGCAGCACATATTCGGTGGATGGTTTTGTTTTCAT
>Ga0209427_10004668_pt1 | contig 15798 bp, 11 predicted proteins | sample DeeMarSWOR136_30_FD_187465 | JGI IMG/M metagenome (GOLD analysis project Ga0209427, IMG submission 187465) | Marine sediment microbial communities from White Oak River estuary, North Carolina - WOR-1-36_30 (SPAdes) (version 2) | ecosystem: Environmental > Aquatic > Marine > Intertidal zone >...
AGCTCCCGTCCTTCGAGCGGGATATAAGACAAAGCGGGATTTCGCAAAGCTCAACTTGCATCTGGACATTTTCCATCAGCCTCTTAGAAGCCGGTTTTTCGATATTGGCGTGAGAGGCTTACGGCCCGGTAAGGGATTGATTCTAGGCGAGGGAAGAAGTGGATTTTGGCATGTGGAAAAGGGATACAGTTTATTGATTTTCCTTCTTTTTTTTGCCTAGGCGCTTTCCTTCCTTGTATTCCTCAATTTCATCCTTTAGCGCTGTGACCTGATTCGATGTGCCAGCAAATAGGGCGGTTCGTGTCTTTACAAGCACCTTTTTGTCCAGTTCATCAAGCGATTTCTTCAGCATCTCCATCCCCTTCTCAACCTGCTTTTCGCGAAAGAGCTCATGCGCCTTCTCGATCAAAAAGAGGGGTTGCATTAACCTTTCGTTTTGAATGCGGTCAAGGGCCTCATCCAAGTTGGAGTATGTCTTTGCAATAGACTTGCGTGTGTAGGTAAGCTCCTCACGAATCCCTTCAAGCGCCTCGCGCGCCATCCCTATCTTTATGCCAGGATTGACGTTCTTTTTCTTGGCAAATTTTAGGGCCTGTTTGACGGCCTTACGAGACTGTTTAATACCTTTACGCACTTCCTTTGACTTTTCAAAATAATCTACAAGGCCTTTGAGGATAGTATCATGAAGCCTTATCAGGCTAAGAGGTAATCCATCCCTTTTATATGAAAATGTTGCCATTGATCCTGCTCCTCATTCTCAAGAATTTAAAGCTCTGCCCAGCCATGCCATAGGCCAGAATACACCCCTATCCACCCACCTATAATAGGCCTGAGAGACACCCCGATAATTTCTCATCCCTAAAATTAGACCAAGATTTTGGATTTTTTTCAAGGGTGAAGTCCTCCCCTCGTAATTCGTTTTTAGAATCTAGATCGTAACCTAATGGGGGGTGATCCCTTAGTCGCGGTTTTTCATTTAACTTTCTTCACGTTCACTAGAATGGCTCAGTCTATTATGGTTTTCAGGGTCTTCGACCTCCGTGAAGATCATTTCCAAGTCGCCTGACTCCATATGATCACGTAACCGCAGAAAGGCCGCCCTTCGCTCTTCCTCTTTTCTCCGTTTGAAAATCATGCTGTGGTCTAATTCACCTCTACGGTCTTTTATAATCCTTCTTTCTCTACCACTTCGTCTCTCAGGGATGTGGAGGGTATAGGAAAATCTTCTCCGGTCAATCCCTAACCTTCTGCCTCCCCGGTCGCTCAGAAAGAAAGGTGAGACCTCCACTTTTGCTTTCTTAAACCCTCTCTTTTCTTTACTGCCCATGTTTTTTCTCTTTTTCATGAGATAACCACCAAGCGAGGGCCGAAAAAGCGCCTCCGCCGTGATCCTAACCATCCATAAGACGTGGAATTGAGGTCACAATGGCCACAGTTTGATGGATGAGGGGGCGATTTTGGAGTGAACCAAATTGAAGATAATCAATTTACGTGCCAGAATTTGATTCCCCCCCACTTGGCCTTCAGAAAAAGAGCAACGGCTAGGGCAAAGTGCGTCTTGAAAATCGCTATCCTATTGAGTTTTCAATAAATAGTTCTGTGTTGAATGGATGTGTTAGGCCGGGGTAAAGGATCCCCAGGGAATAGGCTTTAGTCGGATTTGAGTAATGGAGTACAGAAAAGTGTGCATATGTGCACATTTTTCTGTGCGATAGAAGCAAAATTCCATAAAATACGGGACCTTGTCTATTTGACACAATAGCAAATTTATCTTATATTAACTCAAAAAAATTAATTTTTAGTAAATTGAATTGCACTTTGCAAACAGAATACAATTTAACGTTTCGGAAATTGTACAACTCTTATTTGGAATTAAATGACTTTCAATAGCATTGCCGAGTGGTGCGGAGCTAACTTCTCTTTGACAAAATGAAAAAGAAAGGGGAGACAGCATCTTTGAGTACAACGCTTGATCTTTCCGAAGTTGACGCGAAAATCGGTCAACTTTTCATGATAGGATTACCCGGCCCTCAACTGGACGAGGGCACAGAGGCCTTGATTCGGGATTACAATCTGGGTGGGGTCATCCTCTTTTCGCGAAACATTGAGGACCCGCTCCAGCTGACCAGGCTTTGTCTGGACCTTCAAGATGCGGCAATGGAGCGCCACGGCCTTCCCCTTATCCTGGCCGTTGACCAGGAAGGGGGCAGAGTTGCCCGGTTGAGGGAGCCCTTTACCCAGTTCGCCGGGAATACGGCCATTGGGCAGGATGCAGAACCCGAAAAGAAAGCGGAGGAGTTTGGCCGTGTCACGGCAAGGGAAATGCAAATGGTAGGGCTCAATATGAATCTTGCCCCAGTGGTGGATGTGCAAAGAGGGGAGCCAGAGAAGCATCTTGCAGGGCGGACCTTTGGAGAGGATCCTGCCATGGTGGCCTTGCTCGGCAGGACCGTGGTGAGGTCTCTGCAGGAAAATGGGGTCATGGCTGTGGCCAAACATTTCCCGGGCTTGGGCCGTACTCGTCTCGATCCCCATGTTCATCTGCCCCGTATAGAGTTGGATATGAAAGAGATGGAAGAGGTGAATCTTCCTCCGTTCCAGGCAGCCATAAACGAAGGCGTTTCAAGTATCATGACTTCCCATGCCATCTATACCGCACTGGATACGGAGCGGCCTGCCACGCTATCGCCCCTCGTATTGAATCAGCTCTTGAGGGAGAAGATGTGCTTTGAAGGATTGATCATCACAGATGATCTGGAAATGGGGGCTATAGCCGAACATTGGGGTGTGCCTGAAGGGGCAGCGGCCGCGTTTGAAGCCGGGGCAGACATACTGCTTATCTGCAAAGATCAGAAATATGTCTCGGAAAGCCTGGAACTGATTCGAGGCAGATTGCTCCGAGGCGAGGTGCCCTTCCAGAGACTAAATGCCTCATATGAGAGGATTATGAAGGTAAGATCCACACTGCTGGGCCGCAGGGAGTGGATTTCCATGGGAAATGTAAAGAGGTATTTCAAATTAAGTGCCTAAAGTGAACTGCCCGCCTTGCAAGCCCCGCCCGGCAGCGCGGGCCTTGCAAAGCGGACAGGGAATGATGGAATGATGGAAACTGGGGACCCGCTTGCGGGGACTGAGTGGAGTGAAACGAGCGCGAAGAATATTGGAATGTTGATCTTAACCCGCCACAGTGGCCTATTTCCCTCTCCGAGCCGTAGGCTGTGCAAGCCGGAGGGAAGAACCCATTGCTCCATTATTCCAGTATTCCACCATTCCAATTGTGAGCGAAGCGAACTAACTTACTTGCCCAAGGCCTGTTTTGCCATGCGCTTGACGTTCGGATTCGGGTCGTCAAGATATTCCTCTAGCAGCGCCTTGGCGCGGTCGCTCTTCGTCTTTGAAAGCACATCTAGGGCTAATATCTTAAATGACGGGCTCTCCTCTTTCATGGCCAGACGGACCGGATCGATGGCCTCATCTTGAAAATAAGCGAGGGAAAGCACGCAAGCATCTCTGACCTCAAGATGGGGATCATTGAGGAGGGAAATCAATTTGGGAAGGGCAGACTTTTCATTCATCTGCCCCAGAGAATAGGCGGCAGTTTTTCTCAAGGCGGGTTCGGGATCGCTGAGATAGGGGATGAGTCTCTTGGCGACAGATGGTGATTGACGGAAATCCCCGGTCCATCTCTCAAGGATGAGCCGTAGTTCCTCCAGATGATCAAGGACGAAATGGACATAGTCCTCTAAAGCGTCTCCTTTTTCATTCTGCAAGCTCATCCGCTTATATTTATTGTGGGTCTTGTAATCCATGGGGACGGCATGGGGTAAGACAGACAAAACCCGGAGGGCATTTTCGCCATTTGACATATAGCGACTGATAAGACTTGGGTCATTCTTTTCTAAGGTCTCCGCAACAGCCTGCTTCATGGGCTGCAAGACCTGAAGGCGCCTTTTATCCAAAATCTCTCCAATGGCCCTTATCGCTGCAGATTTCACCCTCCAGGAGGAGTCCTCTAAGGCTTCCATGCAGCGCTCTAAAGCCTTTGAATCCTTGAGTCGTCCCAAGAAGTAAAGCGCCCTGGATGTGACGAGAGGGTCTGAAGCGCTTATGCCCTCGATCAAGGCTGGGACAGCCTCGTAGGCATGCACTGCAAAGAGTTCGTTCATCAAGCCGAGACCCAGCACGTCTGGGGTGTCAAGCCGTTCAATCATGACAGGCACCGACTTAGATCCTTCCAGTTCAAGGAGTTTGTCTCGGGCCCCCATAGGGATCTTCCTCTCCAGGCCCCAGTGGGAAGCCACAGAGAGCATCATCTCGATGTTTTCAGGATAGGGCATCGTTTCAGACTTGGATATTATGTTTGTGAGACGTCTTTCTTCTTTGGCCCTCATCTCTTCGGCCACCTCGTTAACAGGGGGGGGCGCGGTTGGAAGGAGGATATTCAAGCCGCTGGTACGTCCATTGTTCTCATCAATGCCCACGGCCCATCGAGAATCACTCCAGACGGAATTATCCGCCCCGTTTTTGGAGTACCTGTCTTTGCCGGCACCATCCATAAAAAGGCCAACTCCACCAGCTCTCCTACCCATCGTAAGGCTTCCCACGGCCATGCCGGTGTTTGTATCATAGCCATCATGTCCAGAGTTATCCACAAAGATGCCCACACCATTGGCTTCCGAAGCACCCATGGAAAGCCAGTTGGAGACATAGGTGTCGTTCCCGGCCTCATTGAGCAAAATGCCCACACCGTAATCATGACCGCAGCCCTGTGATACACCCCAGGAAAAGGTATGGTCGTTACCGCGGACGTCCATGAAGAGACCCAAAGAGAAATGGATCCCTGCACCCTGGGAGTAGCGACGGGCGATATAGGTATCCTTACCGTCCTGATCATAAAGAATGCCTATGCCCATCCAGTAGGAAGACCCCTGGCCAAAATACTGGCATTGATACAAGTCGTTACCCGCTCTATCTGCAAGCAGTGCCAATCCTCCACCAGAGAGGTTTCGTATTCCCCAAGCAAAGCCCTGAGATAAGCTTTGGTTCATACCCGGTTCCCTTGGATCGGGGGCTCTCGTACCAGAGAAGTATTTGTCGTTTCCCTTGATGTCGGCAAGACATGAGATGCCCTGCACTCCAGAATGGGCCTGGCCGGAATGCTGGCACTGGTAAGCGTCTTCCCCCGCCAGATCCACAATGCCTGCCCAGCCGAACCAGGATGCAGCCTGTACGAATTTATTTCCAAGGTATCTATCCGTGCCTCCGCCATCCATGAGTAGACCGATTCCAAAGAGACTCGCTCCCTGAGAGAAGTCCTCCGCCTTGTAGAAATCGTTTCCTTGCAGGTCAAATAAAATTCCTATCCCCCAGAACCCCACCCCTTGTGTTTGGTCCTCTCCTATGTAATGATCGTCCCCATCGAGATCGAGAACAATGGAACACTTCCCATGCCTCCCAGATGCAATCTTTCCCCTGTAAAGATCATTGCCGCCGAGATCGATGACCAGACTTGCCTCGTGTTGGTGTATATCTGCTTCAACTCCCCCAATAATTACCCTTCCAACATTTGTGGTAAAGGAGACGGACTCTACCCCCTCTTTCCAATCCTCCGTTGAAGTCAAGAGCTCTCTGGCTCTGCCTAGCGAGGTCAAGAGAATAATCCCGGCCTTGAGTATCTCTCGCGTGTTCACATTTCCAGCAACATTTATGGTTCTTCTCAAATCCTTGAATTTGATCCTTTCGACAGCGTTCTTTTCAGAGTCCTTTTCTGAGAGGAATTCGGGATAAAGGTACTTTTCAAAGTCCTTTAGCTGTTTGGGAGAGAGCTCATCTTTGACGCCATCAAGTATCATCTCAGCGGTATACACAGCGTCAAGGATCTGAATGATCGCTTCCCTCAATGGTTTGGGCAGATTTGCTGGAAGCAAATGGCTTTGATGCCTTTCCAAGGGAGGGGGCTCAGATAGCGTTATATCACCGAGTCGGGACAACGCCTTGAGCCATGAAACCGGATCATCAGCCACCTCTAAGAGATGTTTAGCCGTCTGCTGGGCTTCCTTTGGTGCCTCTAAGGGTTTTTGCATCCATCTCGAGAAGCGACGGAAGACAAGGGGGGCTTCGTAGAGATCTGGTCTAACGGAGAGGTTTCCTCGATTCATTGCGATGACTTCCAAAGCCTCGTCCAAAAGGGGCATATTTTTGACAGGTTCTGCAGATGAAAAATAAGGAGAAGGGGGGAGAATCATGAAAGGGAGGGACAATGTCAAAACAATGAGGAAGGCGCGATGGTATTTCAGGATGATTTTCATAAAAATCTTTTCCTCCACCTCGTATGTGCAAAGGACGCAAATGAGTCCAGACGCAAGCAAATCAGTCGAGACCTTCATTTTGCGCACTTTATACCAGTTATTATCATTTTGGATTGGAAGTTCCAACTCAATTTATTTTTTGACATTCATGTGCGGGCTTATTATTGAAGCTAATAAGGACACGGTCTGGGGTGAATTCCTTTTTGTTCGGGGTGACGTATGAATTTGGTGATGGACCTGATTATCATTGTTGGATATTTCGCCGTCATGCTTTTCGTGGGGTGGCGGAGCCGGCTTCAATCAGCTGAGTGCTATTGGGTGGCGGAGCGCAGGTATCCGACGGCGAGGATAACCTTGTCTCTTGTGGCTACCATCTTTGGAGCCTCTTCTACCATGGGAATTATCGGCCTGGGCTATTCGCGTGGTCTGACCGGTGCCTGGTGGTCCCTGGTGGGAGGCATCGCTTTGATCCCCTTTGCCCTCATTTTGGCTTCTCGTGTTCGCACCCTTGAGGTCTATACGCTGCCTGACATCCTGAAAAACGCCTATGGCGAAAGGGTTGCAGTCCCTGCAGGACTCATGATTTCAGTGGCCTGGTGCGGCGTCATTTCGGCCCAGTTAATCGCAGCGGGCAGACTCCTGGAGGGCCTATTCTCTCTGGATTCTCAAATTGCCCTGGCCATGGTGGCCGTTGTCTTTATCCTCTATACGTATTGGGGTGGGCAGCTTTCGGTCATTCGAACCGATTTTTGGCAGTTCCTCCTTTTTATGGGGGGATTTTTTATGGCCATGGTATTCTTGCTGACGTCACAGGGAACCCTATCCAGCCTTTGGGAAAGCGTTCCGGCAGGGCATTTAAGCTTCCCCGTCTCCTCCGCCTTTGGCTGGTATGAAGTCCTGGTTTTCTACCCCCTCATTGTGGGTTTGCCCTATCTGGTGGGTCCAGACATCTATTCAAGGGTCTTGTGTGCCCGAGACGATCAGGTCGCCCGCATATCTGCTCTCCAGGCAGCGCTGATTGTCATACCCCTCTCTTTCCTCCTCGCCTTTTTCGGACTGACGGCGAGGGTCCAGTTTCCGGGGATTCCGGCTGAGACCGCCTTACCCCATACCTTAAACGCGCTCTTGCCAGTGGGACTCAAAGGCCTGATCGCAGCAGGTTTTCTGGGAGCAATCATGTCGTCCGCAGACACCTGCCTTATTTCCGCCTCCACCATCATGACCCTAAACGTGATCGGTCCATTCCGTAAGGCATCCCAAGAAAGTCATTTAAGAACGACCCGGCTCACAGTTCTCGTCGTCGGCATTATGGCGTGGCTCATCGCCAGTCAGCAAAAGGGAATTATTTCATCGCTCCTTTTGGGTTACACAGTCTTCGTGGGAGGGGTTGTGATTCCTACCCTGGCCACATTTGTTCGGGAACGCTTCAAGATTACATCACAGGGGGCGCTGTGGGCGGTTGTCCTTGGGGGGGGGTCAGCCATTTTAGGAAAGCTGAACGGGGGAGCGCTCATGAAAGGCATACTCACGAGTCATGGGCAGGAATTCCTCCAGGTCGTCTTGGGTAGTCATTACCTGAGCATTTTACCCATAATCATCTCGCTTTTGGCTATAGCAGGTATAAGTCGAATCACGAGATGAAACGAGGGAAGCGATTCATGGTAAACGGTCGTTGCGACGCCTTCTGTAAATCCGTCGATCTCCTTCCGCGGGGGTCCTATCCCGACCTTTGAGCATCAAGACAACAATCAATGCGATGATGAGTGCAGCCTGGAACAGGCCGAGGATGGCCTCAAGAAACCTCTGATTCATTATAATGAGGGCACTAAAGCCCAAGCAGGTGGACATAGTAAGGATGATAAAGACCGTTTCCTTCCGGGCGAACCCCATAAAGAGCAGCCGATGATGCAGGTGATCCTTGTTGACACAGGTTAACAGCTCCAAGAAGTTTTTGGCTTGGCCGTTTTTCAGGCGTGACAAATTCACGTAGATCATATCAAAGATGAGGATACCAAATATGAGGATGGGGGCTGCCAGGGAAACAAAGTGGCTGGTATGGGACCATTTTCCCAAGACGGCCAATCCAGCGAGTGTAAACCCCAAAAAGGTGCTACCCGCATCCCCTAGAAAAAGGAGGCCCGATTCCCCGAACCTGAAGTTGTAGGGGATAAATCCAGCACAGGCTCCCAAAAGGGCTACCGCAAACCAACCCAGTGCTGGCTGATCCGTCTTAAATGCGATGAGACCCAAAAAGAGGGCGGTCACAATACATATCCCGGATGCCAGTCCGTCAACCCCGTCAAAAAAATTCAGGGCATTCGTCAACCCCACGATCCAAAGCACCGTGAGAGGTATATTGATCGCAGGAGCCCAAAATTCATGATAGAAAAAGGTGAGCTGAATATCTCCCCAAATGACAACCAAGAGCGCAATAAGGATCTGCAAGATAAACTTAACAAGGGCAGGTAGGGGCCGGATATCATCCCAGAGGCCCATCACAAAAATCAGGGTAGCCCCCAGCAGGAGAATTTTCATTTTAGGGAGAAAAACGCCGTTCAACAACAAAGAGACGCAAAAGGCGAGGTAGACGGCCAACCCACCGAGCAGTGGCGTGGGTCTATAGTGTATCTTCCTCCAATCGGGCTTATCCAAAATATTGAGCTTTAGGGCGAGTAACCGGCATAAGGGGGTAACGAAATAGGCTGCTAGGAAGGAAAAGATGAATATGTACTGCCACCTCAGGCCAGAGTCAAAGTAAAATCTCCTGACCCAAGGGCAGGATAAAAAAAGGAGGAAAAACGCAATGAGGACATGCCAAATGATTCTAGGTCTCAACTGTAATCCCCTTCCTGGCCAGGAGCTCACGGTACAGCTGTTCAATGGATTGTACCATGACATGGGCACTGAATTGCCCCTTGATTCTCTTCCGCCCTTCTCTTCCCATTTTCCTGGCAAATCCTTTGTCATTAAGTACTTTTTCTAATGCGTCAGCCAGCTCCTTTACGTCTCCAGGAGGGACCAAAAGACCATTGACGCCTTGATCGATTAGATCCGGGATACCTCCTACGCGGCTGGCCACCACTGGTTTTTCCATGGCCATGGCCTCCAAAATGACCCTGCCCATGCCTTCAAAAAAGGACGGTAGTACTGCCACGTCAAAGGTGGCGATGATTTCAGACACATCCATCTGGAAGCCTGTGAACAATACAGACTCACGCAAACCGTTATTATCCACCATTCTGAATAGTTCATCGTAAAGATGGCCTTCTCCCACAATGACCAGTTTGGCATCCTTGATTTTTTCTTTTAGCAACTTGAAGGCCTCTATGAGAACACCATGTCCTTTTCCTTCCCAGAGTTTGGAGACCATCCCCACAACAGCCTCTTCTTGTTTTAGCGACCACTTGCTCCTGATCCGATGTTTCTCTTCACTTGTTACCGGATGGAATTTATCAACCTGGATGCCACTGTAAATTTTTGTGATCTTCTCCTCACCAACAATGTGATCCTTCACGGCCCAGTCAATGAGAGGCTGAGATATAAAGATCATTTTGTCACACCAGCGGGATCCCAATCGTTCCAAATTTCTAAATAGGACTTGTCGCCAAAAAGGTTCTTCGTCATGAAAGGCAAAACCATGAACCGTATGGACAATAACAGGGACACCCGCCAGTTTGGCAGCCAAGCGGCCCAGGAATCCGGCCTTGGAGTTGTGGGTGTGCACAATTTGGTAAAAATTCCTCCTGAGAAAAGCCGTTAAATCCAGGAGGGTCAAAGTGTCCTTAAAGGGGTGCAGAGGTTGAACCATGTGTTTAAATGGCCTCACCTGCATATGGTTTTCCTGCACGAGTGGAATCAGTCTTCCCCCGGGCGCACATGCCAGTTCCACCTTATAGAGGTTCCTGTCCATACCCTGCATGCTCAAAAAAGTATTGATGCCGGATCCGCTTACTATGGGCAGGGTGTGTATGTGAAGAATCTTAATCATGATCGTACAAGGCGTCGCCTCAAGCCCTATGGGCTTGAGACCCCGCGATCCCGGATATTGGATCCTGGATTCTGGATGAATAAAATTACATGCAACGGAAGACTTTTCTTTCCTCATTATCCAGCATCGAGTATCCAGTATCTAGTATCGAGAAAATGGAGATCTTAAATCAGTCCTTGCCTCCAGCCATTTTAATGGGGCCCTCTCCCTCTCAAGCTCTCGTACGTCTCGGATATTTTGTGGGCCAATTTGTCTAGGCTGTATTCCCGGATATATTTCCAGCTCTTCTTGTCTTTAAAAAAGAGATAGGTCCTGGATATCTTGGTCAGGAATATGTTGAAGTCGTCATCATCGACCTGAATCCTCCCAATGGCGAAAAGGTCTGGTCTCCTATTTGTGGGACACTCTGTGAGGAAGGCCCTGTATCCCTCACCTATCAGGAGATCACGAATAGCGGGGTTAGGAACCCCTTCTTTTACGCCGAAATAACGGATCTCTTCTCCCAACTTATCTTCCAAAATATTCTTGTACTCAACGATGTGCGCCCTGACCAGATCCTCTGGAATATCATTAATATTCCAGGCGGAATCTTCATAGGCGCCTATCATTATATCATTTCTTCTGAGTTCTTTCAGGGTGCCCCAGGATAGATAGTCGACCTGAGTCGTCCCGATAGTCACAGATCTTCCCACTTTTAAAGGAGAAATAAGTAGGGTCGCTGGGTATTGATTTTGGGTGAGGATAGGAAAGACGTTCTCATAAAAGTCCTGATATCCATTATCGAAGGTGAGAGAGATGGGCCGCCCATTTTTTATAATCTTTTTCCTCTCCATGTAACGAATGGCATCATCCATGGAAAGGAACTGAAATTTATTTGCTCTTAGATATTCTATTTGTTTTTGGAAAGAATCGATGGAGAGCCACAGCCTGTAGGCATCCGGGTTCTTACTCACGTTCTGATACTGGATTATGGAAAGTTCTTTTAGCCTCATTCTGTGGTTAATAGGTCAAGGGGACACTGACGATTTAAGAATTAATTATTTTAAACCATTTCAACAAATTATTTCAACATAAAGTGCAATATGAAAAATTTAGGTAAAGTTTCCTGCCCTAAAGGGCGGGGCTCAGGCCCGCCCTCCAGCCGAGCAGGCGAGGCGGACGGGCACAGGGGAGATCCATCATTGACGCCACCTTGCTCTGTGGGGCTGCCGCCATAATGATGTTACACTTTGGTGCCGTCCCACAACCACCGGGCAAATGGTTGTCGGCTTGAAAAGAGACCCCCCATGCCCCCGGTAAAGAAGGCCATCTCTGTGGAGCCGAAGCCCCTGGCGCAGGCTGATCATCCTACGACGCCATAGGCTTTGGCCGACGCCGTCCCCGCTCTGAAGAGCGGGGTATTCTGGCATGTTTTGGTAAAGAGTGAATGACCCGATTTTTGAGATTAAATGTCCCCATGTCATCCAAATGGTCGTTGACCGCGCAGGAGAATTCATCTATACATTTCTGTAAGGCAAATGGGGAAAAAACTACAAAATTGTAACAAATGGGCCTGGGTCCATCTCTGTCCCATTCGTCTCTAAGTCTATGAATATAAAGTGAGAATACCGTGGGATATCTTATGGCACCAGGATTGCTATGTAAGACGAATAACTCATGGGGAAGGTCTTTATAGATAATCATTATCACGTGTAGGTATTTTTTGAGATAGAAGGAGGGATGAAATGTTAAACTGCAAGACAGTGGATGATGTTAAGGAGACGGTAAAGGAGAAGAGCATCAGCTTTATTCAATTCTGGTTTACGGATGTACAAGGGGTGCTCAAGAGTTTTGCCATCACGCCATCGGAACTGGATGAGGGTCTGACAGAAGGGATGGGCTTTGATGGCTCTTCAATTGAGGGTTTCGCTAGGATTCAAGAAAGCGACATGATTGCCAAACCAGATCCCTCCACCTTTCAGCTGGTGCCCTGGAGAGTGGGGGATCGCCCCGTGGCCCGCATGTTCTGTGATATTTTGAATCCAGACGGTACGCCGTATGAAGGGGACCCTCGGTATGTGTATAAGAGGCTATTGAGCAAAGTTGCGGAGCAAGGGTACACCTATTATATCGGGCCTGAACTGGAGTATTTCTACTTCAGAGATCATAAGCGCACGGAGATTATAGATGAGGGGGGCTACTTCGATTCAAGACCCCTTGATCTGGGAAGCGACCTGAGAAGAGATACCATCTTTGCCCTCCAGTCCATGGGGATCGATGTGGAGTATAGCCATCATGAAGTTGCCCCTAGCCAACATGAAATAGATCTGAGGTATGATGAAGGTCTCAAGATGGCCGACAAGACACAGACCTATAGAGTGGTGGTCAAGGAGATAGCACGCAAGCATGGTATCTATGCCACGTTCATGCCCAAACCCATCTTCGGTCAAAATGGAAGCGGCATGCATACCCACCAGTCCCTTTTCAAGGGAGAGAAGAATGCCTTCTATGACCCTAACGATAAATACAATCTGTCAGACATGGCCAAACACTACATCGCTGGTTTGATACATCATGCCCCAGAGATTACCGCAGTAACCAACCAGTGGGTTAATTCCTACAAGAGATTGGTGCCTGGTTATGAGGCCCCGGTCTACGTTTCATGGGCCAGGAGAAACAGGTCAACCATGATCAGGGTTCCCATGTACAAACCGGGAAAGGAGCAAGCCACCCGGATTGAGTTTCGTTCGCCCGATCCTGCATGCAACCCTTATCTCGCCTTTGCTGTCATGTTGGGTGCTGGTTTGAGTGGCATAGAGAAGAAACTGGAACTGCCGGATCCCATAGAAGAGGACATCTTTGAGATGAATCCTGCTGAAAGAAGGGCACATGGTATCACAGATTTGCCTGGCAATCTTTATGCAGCTACACTGGAAACAGAGAAGAGCGAATTGGTCAAGGAAGTTCTGGGCGAGCACATTTTCAATAAGTTCATTGAAAACAAAAAAATCGAATGGGATGCTTACAGGACCCACGTGAGCCAATTCGAAATCGACAAGTATCTGCCCGTGTTATGATCAGACACACTGAGCGGACAATCAGGGCTTTGGGGCATTTTTCAGATTAGAGTACTGGAGTGATGCATGATACAATACTCCAAAACTCCAGTACTCCACCTGCATGTCATATGGGCCGAAACTTACCCCTGCGTGCTATTGTAGAAACGCTTTGTGTATTAATTCCCTTACTTTCTTTGGGTTCGCTTTTCCCTCGGACTTCTTCATCACCTGTCCGATCAGAAAATCGATCGGATTTTTCATTCCGTCTTTAATCTTATTCACGGCTTCCGGATTTTCTGAAATCACTTCCTTCATGAGTCTCTCCAGGAGTTTTTCATCCTGTATGGGCCTTAAGCCTCTCTTATCTATGATGGATTCAGGATCTTCTCCCGTTTCAAACATGATTTCCAAAACTGTTCTCCCGATTTGGTCTGTGATATCACCTTTTGAGATCAGATTGATAAGGATGGCAAAGTCTTTTGGAGGGACGGGACATTTTTCTATGGTGATGGCGGCCTCATTGAGGAGTTTGAACAGATCCTTTATCATCCAGCTACTCAGCCTAACCCTATCATCACAAGAGGCGGCACAACGCTCAAAAAAGTCCGACACGTTTTTATCCTTCGTCAAGATAAGGGCGTCTTTTTTAGATATTCGGTAGGTCTTAATGATGCGGTTCACCTTCTGATCAGGCAGTTCCGGCATTCCGTCTCGGATCTGTTCGACAAATTCTTGGTCAATCTCGAACTCCACCAGATCAGGGTCTGGGAAATATCTGTAATCTGGTGCGTCTTCTTTGCTTCGCATAGATATCGTTATTTTCTTCTGCTCATCGAAAAGCCTTGTCTCCTGGGAGGGCTCTTCTCCTGAGTGAAGAATTTTCAATTGCCTTTTGACCTCATATTCCAGTGCCTCCATGATGAATTTGAAAGAGGCCATATTTTTTATTTCGGCCCTATTTCCGTAATCCAGGGCCCCCTCCGGACGAATGGATATATTCACATCACAACGAAACTGGCCCTTCTCAATAGAGCAATCACTTATCCCTATATAAATTAAGGTCTGCCTCAGTTTTTCCAGGTACGCTCGAGCCTCGTTCACCGAGCGCAAAGGGTTTCGCTCATGATCGGTAACGATCTCAAGGAGCGGCACACTGGATCTGTTGTAATCCACAAGACTGTAATCCGATGCCTCAAAGGAGCCGGCTGAATGCACCAACTTTCCTGCGTCCTCTTCAAGATGAATTCGCTTGATTCCCACAGCATAAGGGCGCCCCTCATCATTTTGAATTTCCAGGTATCCATTCTCGCAAAAGGGCCGCTCATATTGAGAGATCTGATACCCTTTGGGAAGATCGGGATAGAAATAGTTCTTGCGGGCGAATCGAGATCTTCTGTTAATCGTGCAATTCATGGCTATGCCGGCACGGATGGTATGTTCAACGGCCCTTTTGTTTAAGACGGGGAGTGCCCCGGGCTGCCCCGTACAGACAGGGCATATATGTGTGTTTGGAGGTGCTCCATCCTCTACTGCACAGCCACAAAACAGCTTGGTCCTTGTCTTCAATTCCACATGGGTTTCAAACCCAATGATAAGCTCGTAATCCATTTATGCATGCCCCGCCATCTTCTCACAGGCATATCCAACCCTAAGCACCATCTCCTCGTCAAATGGTCTTCCAATAATCTGGAGTCCAACAGGCAACCCATCCACCATTCCACAGTTTACGCTCATTCCGGGCAGTCCGGACAGGTTCAAAGAAACGGTGTAAATGTCCACAAGATACATTTGAAGGGGATCGGCCATTTTTTCCCCCAGTCTAAAAGGCAGACAGGGTGAGACCGGGGTAATCATGCAATCCACCCTTTTGAAGGCCTCATCAAAATCCTGTTTGATGAGGGCCCTTGCCTCCTGTGCCTTTAAGTAATAGGCATCATAGTAACCGGCAGAGAGGACATAGGTGCCCAGCATGATCCTTCTCTTCACTTCTGTACCGAATCCCTCACTTCTCGTCTCCTGATACATGTTCACCAAGTCAGAAATCTCTTCACTGGATCTGAAACCATACTTGACGCCGTCATACCTGGCCAGGTTGCTGCTCGCTTCAGCCGTCGCTATGAGATAATAGGAACTGATTGCGTAGCGGGCGTGGGGTAAGGATATATCAATGATCTCGGCTCCCTTTTTGTTTAACAAGGTGACAGCCTGCATAACCTGATCTTTAATATGGGGATCCAGACCTTCAATAAAGTACTCCTCTGGAAGACCTATCTTGATCCCTTCGACGCCTTGCCTCAGGGAACGGAGGAAGTCAGGCCTCTGGATATCCGCAGAAGTGGTATCCATTTTATCATGTCCGCAGATGACGTTTAGAAGCAGCCCGCAATCTTCAATGGTGCGACCAAGGGCCCCTATCTGATCTAATGATGATGCATAGGAAATCAAACCATATCGGGAAACCCTG